>JAAIGF010288679.1_pt1 | contig 10281 bp, 8 predicted proteins | sample 6487441 | NCBI WGS metagenome assembly JAAIGF01 (sample SAMN13974129, study PRJNA590717) | phyllosphere metagenome | biome: pepper field; feature: multiple bacterial spot infested pepper fields; material: pepper leaves; isolation source: leaves from pepper fields | host: Capsicum annuum ...
CCGAGGAGCGACCGCCACCGCGCGGATCGCGGATGCCGTACTTGTGCCAGTAGCTGTAGTCGGCATGGCCCGGCCGGAACAGCTGGCCGATGCTGGCGTAGTCCTTGCTGCGCTGGTCGGTATTGCGGATCAGCAGCGCGATCGGAGTGCCGGTGGTCAGGCCCTCGTACACGCCGGACAGGATCTCGACCTCATCGGCCTCGCGGCGCCCCGAGGTGTGCCGGTTCTTGCCGGTGGCGCGACGCTGCAGATCGTGGGCGAATTCGGCCGCCTCCAGCGCCAGCCCAGGCGGGCAGCCATCGATCACGCAGCCGATGGCCGGACCGTGCGATTCGCCGAACGTGGTGACGGTGAACAGCTTGCCGAACGCATTGGAACTCACGGCCGTTGCGCCGCCAGTTCGGTGATGCGCGCACTATGTGCGATGAGTTCGCGGCACTCCACCGCGAAGATGCCCATCTGGCCGACCTTGAACTCGATCCAGGCGAAGTCGACTTCAGGCAGCAGCCTTATCAGGTGCTGCTCGGATTCGCCCACTTCGCAGATCAACAGGCCATCCTCGCTCAGGTGCAGCGGTGCATCGCGCAGGATCTTCAGCACCAGGTCCAGACCGTCATCGCCGGCACGCAGGCCCATTTCCGGCTCGTAGGAATATTCCTTCGGCAGGGCATCAGTCTCGTCGTTGGTGACGTACGGCGGGTTGGTGACGATCAGGTCGTAGTGGCGGCCGGTCAGGCCGTTGAACAGGTCCGACTTGATCAGGGTGACGTTGTGCGCCTGCAGGCGCTCCTTGTTTTCCTCGGCCAGCGACAGCGCGTCGTCGCTCAGGTCGACACCGTCCACTTCCCAGTTCGGGTAGTAGTGGCCCATGGCGATGGCGATGCAGCCCGAACCGGTGCACAGGTCCAGCGCGCGGCCGACATCGCGGCCGGCCAGCCACGGCTCGAAGCCGGTCTCGATCAACTCGGCGATCGGCGAGCGCGGCACGAGGGCGCGTTTGTCGCTCTTGAAGCTGAGGCCGGCGAACCACGCCTCACCGGTGAGGTAGGCGGCCGGGATGCGCTCATCGATACGGCGCTGGAACAGCTCCAGCACCTGCAGTTTCTCGGCCTGCAGCAGACGGGCCTGGCCATAGGCCGGGCCGAGATCGTGGGGCAGATGCAGGCCGTGCAGCACCAGCTGGGTGGCCTCGTCCAGCGCATTGTCGTAGCTGTGCCCGAAGGTCAGCCCGGCGGCATTGAAACGGCTGGTGCCGTAGCGGATCAGGTCGATGATCGTGTGGAGTTCGGCGGCCGTTTCGGCGGTCATGGCGATGCGCGGGGAAGATTGGCCCCCGATTATAGAGGCTGGCGCCTACGGGGGCATCCGTTGCACGGGAAACGACCCGCCCGCTGCCGTTATGATGGTGGCCGTCTCCCTGGCACCGCAGGCCACCATGTTCAACCGCAATGTCGGCATCATCCTGCTGGTGGCACTGGCCGCCGGCCTTGGCCTGCTGGCCGCGCAGAAGTTCTTCGCACCCGACCCGGTGCCCGGGCAGCCGGCCACCGAATCGATCACCTTCTACCCGCAGCCGCGCCCGCTGCCGGATTTCAACCTGGCGCAGGCCGATGGCACGCGGCTGATTCCGGGCGAACTCAAGGGCCACTGGACCCTGGTGTTCCTCGGCTTCACCTTCTGTCCGGACGTCTGCCCGACCACCCTGGCTGAACTGGCCGGCGCGCAGAAGCAATGGGAAGGCATACCCGACAGCCTGCGCCCGCGCGTCCTGTTCGTGTCGGTGGATCCCGAGCGCGACAACAGCACCCGCCTGGGCGAGTATGCGCACGCGTTCCACAAGGACACCCTGGCCGCCAGTGGCGATCTGCCATCGCTGGAAAAATTCGCGACATCGCTGGGCTTCGTTTTCCAGAAAGTCGCGGGCAGGCAGTTCGACGTGAATCCCGAGGATTACACCGTGGAGCATTCGGCCAACCTGGCCGTGCTCGACCCCGAAGGCCGCCTGGCCGGCCTGATCCGCCCCCCCTTCACGGCCCAGGCGATCGCCCGCGACCTGCAGCTGCTGACCGAGAAATCCACTCCATGAGCCTGATGACCACCCTGAGCTACGCCCTGCCCCACCGCCTGCTGTCCTCCATGGCGCGTTCGCTGGCGTACTCGGAGAACCCGCGCGTATCGCGCTGGCTGATCGATACCGTCACAGCGAAGTTCGGCGTGGATCTGGACGAAGCGGCGAATCCTGACCCGCGCAGCTACTCCACCTTCAACCAGTTCTTCACCCGCGCACTGAAGCCGGGTGCGCGCGTGGCCGACACCGATCCGCACAGCCTGCTGATGCCGGCTGACGGCCGCATCAGCCAGCTCGGGCGCATCGAAGGCGGGCGCATCTTCCAGGCCAAGGGACAGTCGTTCACCGCCGCCGAGCTGCTGGGTGGCATCGAGGATGCCAAGCCCTTCAACGATGGTCTGTTCGCCACCGTTTACCTGTCGCCGAAGGATTACCACCGCGTGCACATGCCGTGGACGGGCACCCTGCGCGAAACCGTGCACGTACCGGGCCGGTTGTTCAGCGTGGGCCCGGCCGCCGTGAACCGCGTGCCAGGATTGTTCGCGCGCAACGAACGCCTGGTGTGCCATTTCGATACCAGCTTCGGTCCGATGGCCAGCGTCATGGTGGGCGCCCTGCTGGTATCGGGCGTGGAAACGGTGTGGAGCGGCGAGGAAATCCCGCATTACGGCGACCGCATCACCCGCAAGGACTATCGCGGCGAGGGAGTCGTACTGGAACGCTTCGCGGAGATGGCGCGCTTCAACTACGGCTCCACCGTGATCATCCTGCTGCCGCCGGGAGTGGCCGAATTCGCACCCCACCTGGATGCCGAACACGCTGTGCAGCTGGGACAGGCACTGGCGACGCTGCGCTGACCCGACCGTCGCTGGCTAGAATGGCGGCATGACAGAATTCATCCCGCCCGGCACCCGGTTCCATGCTCTCCCTTCGCCGTTCCCGTTCAAGCGCGGTGGCGCACTGCTCGATGGTCGCGTGGCCTATGAAACCTGGGGAACGCTGGCGGCCGATGCCGCCAACGCGATACTGATCGTCACCGGGCTGTCGCCGGATGCACATGCGGCGAGCAACGAAGGCAACCCCGCCAATGGCTGGTGGGAAGCGATGGTCGGTCCTGGCAGGCCGATCGACACTGACCGCTGGTTCGTGGTGTGCGTGAACTCCCTCGGCAGTTGCAAGGGATCGACCGGGCCGGCCAGCATCGATCCGGCCACCGGTGAACCCTATCGCCTGTCCTTTCCCGAACTTTCCGTGGAAGACGGCGCCCGTGCCGCCGTGGAGGTGGTGCGCGCGCTCGGCATCGATCGCCTGGCCTGCGTGATCGGCAACTCGATGGGCGGGATGACGGCGCTTTCGCTGCTGCAGCTGCATCCGGGCATCGCGCGTGCGCACATCAACATTTCCGGCAGCGCCCAGGCGTTGCCGTTCTCCATTGCCATCCGTTCCCTGCAGCGCGAGGCCATCCGCCTGGACCCGCAATGGAACGGCGGCCACTACGATGAACAGCATTACCCGGAATCCGGCATGCGCATGGCCCGCAAGCTGGGGGTGATCACCTACCGTTCGGCACTGGAGTGGGATGGCCGCTTCGGGCGCGTGCGGCTGGATTCGGACCAGGTGGACGATGACCCGTTCGGGCTGGAATTCCAGGTGGAAAGCTATCTGGAAGGCCATGCGCGCCGCTTCGTACGCTTCTTCGACCCCAACTGTTACCTCTACCTGAGCCGGTCCATGGACTGGTTCGACCTGGCCGAACACGGCCAGGGCGATGTGATGGCGGGGCTGGCAGGCATCACGGTGGAGAAGGCACTGGCCATCGGTGCCAACACCGACATCCTGTTTCCGGTGCAGCAGCAGCAGCAGATCGCCGATGGCCTGCGCGCGGGCGGTGCCGACGCCCGCTTCATCGGCCTGGATTCACCGCAGGGCCACGACGCGTTCCTGGTGGACTTCGAGCGTTTCGGGCCAGCGGTACGCGGATTCCTTGACGATCTATGAGCCGCCGACGCTCATCCCCCAGGAGCGCGCAGGCACAACCCCGGCCAACACCGGGATTGGCGTCACCACGTGCGCTGCTGGCCCTTGCTGCCATCGGTGCGGTGCTGGCGGGCGTTGCCACGGGATGGTTGTCTTCGCCTGTGGCGGGCTGGATTCTGCTCAGCAGTGCCGTCTCGGTGCTGCTGTACGCCCACGACAAGCGGGCGGCGCGGCAGCTGAAACGACGTATCCCGGAGCGCACACTGCAGTTGCTGGCCTTCAGTGGAGGCTGGCCCGGCGCGCTTCTGGCACAGGGTCTGTTCCGGCACAAGAATCGCAAAGTGAGCTTCCAGCGCGCGTTCTGGCTGTGCGTCACCGCCAACGTGGCCTGCGTTGCAGCCCTCGTCGGCTGACAGCACCGGGCAGCCTTGTGCATGCGGCCCGGCATGCAACCCGCATCCACCCCGGGGCTCAAGGCACGATGCCGTTGAAGAAGGAGCGCACCTGCGGCCAGATCAGATCCATCCTGGCGCCGGAATTGGTGCAGTTGCTCCAGCCCAGATGATGCAGCGCGATCACGGCATTGGACTCCCGTGATACCACCGGCGAACCGGAGCTGCCGCCCTGGGTATCACAGCTGTAGCTGACATCCTTGCCGCCGTTGACGCTGGTACCCAGCAACGTGCAATGCCCGCCGCCCTGCGCGTCGCTGGTGGCCGCGATCTCCTTGAGGCGTCCGCGGGGATGTTGCGGAATGAAGATCGGCTGCCCTTGGCGAGGCTGCCGCACGTCCAGGCGGAGATGGCCGAAACCGGCAATGCGGTCGAAGTTGCGGACCGTGAACAGGCTGTAGTCCAAGGCCTTGTCCGTCTTCAGCAGGCTCCCGCCCCCGACCTTGGTGACGGCGGCCACGCGGCTGCCGCCGCACGCGTCGGCCTGGTAATTGAACCAGACTTCGGTAGCGGCGACACCGGCTGCGCTGTCAAAGCAATGGTTGTTGGTGAACATCCTGTTGTCACTGCCAACCCGCCAGGCCGTACACAGCGACGTACCGTTGATCAGCAGGCGGGCTACGGGACGCGCGCCCTGGAAGGCCTGCGGATCGCTGCCGGCAAGACAGATGGCCGCCTTCAGATCATTGCCGCGGCAGATGGCCTGCGGGGTCCCCGGCTCCTGCGCCGCCACAGTGACGCGCTCATCGATCACCTTCTGCGGCAGGCCGGTGTCGTATCGCACCACCCGAACGCCGTGACGTGTCGTCCATGGTTCACGCGCCGTGCCGGCCAGGCGGAGGATCGCACGGTCGCCCTGCAACGACATCAGGCCGAACGCTGAGCGACCATCTTCACCCTGCGTGGCATCAACGGTATGGACATCGAGCAGGTGGCTGCCATAACGGTAGGCTTCGCTGCCATCGGCGTTGCTGAGCTCCAGCGAGATTCCTTCGGGCAGGTTGAACTCCGCAACGTGCACCTTGATGTACGTCGCACCGGGCGAATGCAGTTCCACCGGTGCGGTCTGCGCGGCCCCCATCCGTGCATCGGCACCCAACCGCAGGTCGGTGGTGCTGGAGATCCCGACGGTAAGGGGCCCGGCAGCCAGACTGGAACAGGACAGGGAAAGCCCGAGCGTGATGGATAGCGCACTGCAGACGGCACGTGCGGAAGGAGCGATTTTCATGTGGTCTCCCGGGGTTGATCGCGCCCGGCCCAGCCGACAACCGGCGGGGTGGCAAGGCGCCCGATCAACCTGCACCGCAACGCACGCCGGTGCCGTAGGGTGCTGTCTCATGCTCCACTGCCCCGGTACCTGCGTATGTGTAGGAATAGAGCCAAGCCGGCACCGGCATCTCCGGCACCGCAGAACACCGGCCCGAGGCAGACCGCCCACACGAAGGAACTCAGCCGTCCAGCCGTCCCAGTCGTCCATCCTGCAGGCGGTACACCGCATCCACCACGCCGGCAGGCAGGGTGTCGTGGGTGATCATCAGCAGGCTGCGCCCATCCAGCAGGCCGGGAAGATCGCTCAGCAGCGCGTGCGCGGTGTCCACGTCCAGGCCCTCCGTGGGCTCATCGAGCACCAGCACGGGCGCGCCCCGCAGCAGCGCGCGGGCCAGGGCCAGTCGGCGTGCCTGGCCAGCGGACAGGGTGGCGCCGTTCTCGCCGACCCAGCCTTGCAGCCCGCCCGATGCGCGCGCCCAGTCACCCAGCTTCACCCGCTCCAGCATCGTCCACAATGCATCATCGCTGGCCTGCGGATCCCCCAGCCGCAGGTTCTCGGCCACGCTCCCGGCAAACACCGGCGCATGCTGTGGCAGCCATGCCAGCTGACGATGCCAGTCCTCCTGCGCGAAGCTGGTCAACGGCAGGTCGCCGTAGGTCAACGTCCCGCTGCACGGATCGTGCAGGCGCAGCAGCAGACTCGACAACGTGGTCTTGCCACTGCCGCTGTCGCCGGTGATGGCGATGCGCTCGCCCGGGGCAAGCGTCAGATCGATGCCATCGAGGACGTTGCGTGCCCCCGGCGACCACGCGAAGCACACCTGCTGCCAGCGCACGACAGCCGCAGCCGATGGCACCGGCTGCACGACCGTCGGCTCCTGCACCACGGGCGGCTGGTCGACGATTGCCTGCAGGCGCGCCACCGCGGTCCTGCCCGACTGCAACGCCTGCCAGGCCAGGCCCAGCCCCGCCCAGAGTTCGATCAACGCCACCGTGAGGAATACCAGGCCAGCGGCCATCGGCGCATCGATGCGCTGCTGTTCGAAGGCATGCAGCGCCAACGCAAGCATCGCCAGCAGGCCCGCGCCGGTGAGCACGCCATGCAGCGCCGACGCTGAAACCAGCCGCCAGCGCCGCCGCCGGTCGCGCGCGCGCAGCTGTCGTGCGGCCACGTCCACGCGTCCCCGCCAGTACTCCACCGCCGACAGCGAAACCAGGTCCGCCGCGCCTTCGATGCCCTCGAAGGCCAGGGTGCGCAGCTGCGTGCGATGCCACGCACGATCGGCCTCTTCCCGATTGCGTCCCAACACTCCCAGCCATGGCACCCCGAACCCCACCAGTACGGCCATCCCGGCCAGCAGCGCTGCCGCTTCCGGCAGCACCAGCCACGCCGAAGCCACCCCGACCAGTGCAAGCGTGGCGAGCGCCAGCAACGGCCCCAGCGCGCGCACCCACAGGCCATCGACCTCGCCGATGTCACCCAGCAGCCGTGCCAGCAGCTCACCGGTGCGCGTTCCGCCCAGCCGCGCCGGCGCAAGCGGCAGCGCGCGGCGGAAGAACCACACGCGCGCGTCGCGGGCGATGCGCAACGTCACGTCATGTCCGACCAGCTTTTCGAAATAGCGCGATGCGATGCGGGCCATGGTCAGGCCGCGGATGCCCGCCGACGGGGTGAAGAAATTGAATGCGGTGCCGGCTCCGGCCAGCCCCGCCAGCGCGGAGGCGGTCAGGAAGCCGCCGGACAAACCGAGCAGCGCGGTGCCGGCCAGCATCGTGGTCCACAACAGCAACACGGTCAGCAGCAGGCGGCCGCGGTGGCGGATGAACATCGCGCGCAGCGAATCAGGATGGCCGCCACTCATGTGCGTGCTCCACGCACACCGTCCTGCAGGCGCCCTTCCGGCAGTACCAGGCAGCGATCGGCCCATGCCATCGCTCTCTCGCTATGGGTAGCCACCACCACGATGCGGTCGCGGGCGAACACCGCCAGCGATTGCAACAGGGCCGCTTCAGTGCGCGCATCCAGGAAGGCGGTCGGCTCGTCCAGCAGCAGGATGTCCGGATTACGCAGCAGCAGCCGTGCCAGGCCGATGCGGCGCGCTTCGCCCCCGGACAGGCCGAAGCCACGCTCGCCGATCACCGTTTCCAGCCCCTGCGGCAGCTGCGCGGCAAAACGCATCACCTGCGCGGCCTCCGCGGCGGCCTGCACGCTGGCGTCGCTGGCGGTGGGATCGGCCAGCCGCAGGTTGTCGAGAATGCTGCCATGGAACAGATAAGGACGCTGCCCGGCGTAACCCACCTGCAACCCCGGCTGCCGCGCGATACAGCCTTCGCGCGGCGGCAGCCAGCCCGCCAGCGCCTCCAGCAGGGTGCTCTTGCCGCTGCCGCTGGGGCCGACCACGGCCAGCCGCTGGTTGGGTTCCAGCTGCAGATCCACGCCGCGCAGCACATCATGCGATGCGCCGAGCGGACGCAGCACCAGCCCGCGCGCAATCAGCGGCGGCACCTCAGGCTGCAGCGGCACGGCAGCCTGAGGCGGCGCTGCGGTGGCGGACAGCGGCAACGGTCCCGGCAGTCCGCCCAGCAGGCGCTCGACCTCCGCCGCAGCCGCCAGCGCGTTCGCACGGTCGTGGTAGTGAGCTGCGAGCCGGCGCAGCGGCGCATAGAACTCCGGCGCCAGCAGCAGGCAGAACAGACCGGCGCCGAGGGTCGGCACCTGCGCGTGCAGCGACATCATGCCCAGGTAACTCAGCCCCAGATACAGCGCCACCATCGCCACACTCACCGAAGCGAAGAACTCCAGCACCGTGGACGACAGGAATGCGATGCGCAGGACTTTCATGGTGCGCTCGCGCACCCCGTCGGCAGCATCGGCCACACCTTCCAGCTCGGCCTGGCCGCGCCCATATAGACGCAACAGGCCCAGGCCCTTGATGCGGTCGGCGAAGTGTCCGCTCATCCGTGCCAGCTCGCCCAGCTGCGCACGCCCGGCCGCTTCCGCGCCCCAGCCGACCAGCATCATGAAGAATGGCACCAACGGTGCGGTGGCCACGAAAATCACCGCCACCACCCAGTCCACCCAGGCCACGGCGAGGGCGATGACCAGCGGCACCACCACCACTTCCACACGGACTGGCTGGAACCCGGCGTAATAGTTTTCGATGGCATCGGCGTGGGTGAGCATCACTTCGCCCAGCTCGCCGCTGCGCTGCTGCCGCAGCCACAGCGGGCCACGCCCGAGCAGCCCGGCATACACGCGCTCGCGCAGCGCCAGCCTGGCGGCATCGGCGACATCGCCGGCCGCGGCCTGCACCAGGCTGGCCAGCACCGTGCGCAGCAGCAGCGTGGCACCCAGGGCGGCCAGCACCGGAAGCCCCTCGATCAGCGGGACGTGCTCCACCAGCACGCGCTGCACCAGCCACGCGATTGCTGCGGCCTGGGCGACCAGCAGCACGCCGGACACACTGGTGGCCACGGCCGCCAACCGACGCCGTCCATGGGCGAGAACGCCCAGCTCATCCAGCCAACGTTGGCGGGCCTTGCGCTGTTGCGCCTCCAGGGCGTGAGTATCGATGTCCTGGCTCACTGTATCTCGGCTGGGGAGAAGGAATGGGACGTGGACGCCATGCGGCCTGCAGGGCCGCGCCCCACCATTGTAGGGGTTGCCGGCGATGGGGCTGCGGCAGGACGTCGCATCCCTCCGGCGGTTGGCATACGATGGCCCTGCCCCGTCATTCGCACATTGATCTGGATCAAGGCTGTTTGAAGTAACCGGTCACATCATTCACTCCGTAGACCCTTCCTTCCCGCAACCAAGACGGCACTATCCACGAGGTAGCCAGGCCATGATCGACTCGACAGTCGTAGAACTGTCGCGGCTGCAGTTCGCGCTGACCGCGATGTACCACTTCCTCTTCGTCCCCCTCACGCTCGGGCTGTCCTTCCTGGTGGCCATCATGGAGAGCGTGTACGTCATGACCCGCAAGCAGGTCTGGCGGCAGATGACGCTGTTCTGGGGCGCGCTGTTCGGCATCAACTTCGCCATCGGCGTGGCCACCGGTCTGGTGATGGAGTTCCAGTTCGGCATGAACTGGTCCTACTACAGCCATTACGTGGGCGATATCTTCGGTGCGCCGCTGGCAATCGAAGGACTCATGGCCTTCTTCCTGGAAGCAACCTTCATCGGCCTGTTCTTCTTCGGCTGGAAGCGCCTGTCGCCGGTCAAGCACCTAACGGTGACCTGGCTGATGGCACTGGGTACCAATCTCTCGGCGGTATGGATCCTGATCGCCAATGGTTGGATGCAGTACCCGGTGGGGGCCGTCTTCAATCCGGAAACCATGCGCATGGAAGTGGTGGACTTCGCCGCCGTGCTGCTGAACCCGGTCGCGCAGGCCAAGTTCGTGCATACCGTCAGCGCCGGTTACGTGACCGGTGCGGTGTTTGTGATGTCCGTCAGTGCGCTGTATCTGCTGCGCAACAAGCACCGCGACATGGCCCGCCGCTCATTCGCGG
>JAAIGF010052905.1_pt1 | contig 10280 bp, 5 predicted proteins | sample 6487441 | NCBI WGS metagenome assembly JAAIGF01 (sample SAMN13974129, study PRJNA590717) | phyllosphere metagenome | biome: pepper field; feature: multiple bacterial spot infested pepper fields; material: pepper leaves; isolation source: leaves from pepper fields | host: Capsicum annuum ...
CTCGGGATGTAGCCGAGGCAGTGGCAGCCGAAGGCCGAGACGATGTCGCGCCGGGTGCGCAGGCTCTGGTCGGAGAGTTCGGCCGCCGCACCCGCGAACAGGCCGATCAGGCCGCCGCCGACGAGGCCGAGCGCCATCAGGAGGGTTCGCTTGGGCGAGAACTTCTTGGTGGGCGGGCTCGCCTCCGTGATGATGCGCGCCTCCGAGACGGGGAAGCTCTGCTGCTGGACCGCCTGGATGTAGCGCTGGGCGTAGTCCTCGTAGGCCTGCCGCGTGGTGCGGGCGGTGCTCTCCAGCTGCTGGAGCTTGACCTGATTCTGGCCGATGTCGCTCGTCCGGGCGAATTGCCGGGCGAGGTTTGCCCGCAATGCCGTCTCGCGCGACTCGGCGATCGCGAGGTCGCTGCGGTAGACCTCCTCGATCCGCTTCAGCTCGCTCCGGATCGAGCCGAGGATCGTCTCCCCGTCCGCCCGCAGGCGCTGGACCAGCGGGTGGTCGGCACCGAAGCGCGCGACGAGGTCGGCGACGCGCTGATTGGTGTCGAGGTATTGCTGGCGCAGCTTGGTGATCACCTCGTTCGTGAGGGCGTCGGCGACGGCGAGGTCGGGGGTCGCCTCTGCGTTCACGGCCTCGACCCGGTCGAGCTTGGCCTTGGCCGTCGCGGTGTTGCCCACCGCCTCGGTCAGCAGGCTGCCGATCGCCGTGAGGGCGAGTTCGTCGATCGACTTGCCGTCCGCGACCGCGATGTTGTGCTCCCGCTTGAACGCCACGACCGCGGAATCGGCCCGGGCCGCCTGGGCGCCGACCTCGTCGAGCCGCGCCTTCAGCCAGCCCGCCGCCTGGGCCGAGGTGTCGCTGTTGGCCTCCACCTGCTCGTCGAGGAAGGCCTTGGCGAAGCCGTTGGCGACAAGCGCCGCCTTCTGCGGGGTCTCGGCCAGGAAGCGCGCCTCGAACACGAAGGTGTTGTCGACCCGCGCCGCGCTGAAGCGTCCGCCGACCGCCTCGACCGCGGCCTCGAAGCGCTCCTCGGGCGTCGGCTCGTTCGTCTCGGCGCCGAAGCGCGCTTTCACGGCGTCGAGGAACCCGGTCCGGGTCCCGTTGAACTCCGGATCGTCGGCGAGCTTCAGGGCCGTCACCACCGCCCGCACGGTCCGGTCGGAGCGGGCCGATTCCATCAGGCTGTCGACCCGGGCCGGGTCGAAGACCGGCTCCTGCCGCTTGCGCTCGCTCTTCGTGTCCAGGACGCTGAGCCGGCGCGGGTCGATCGAGATCTCCGCGCTCGCCCGGTAGAGCGGCGTCAGCGTGTATCCGATGCCGGCCGCCGCCAGGAGCCCGAGTACGGCCCCGAGCGCGATCTTGCGCCAGCCCCGGCGGACGATGCCGAACGCCGCGCGGATGAGGTTCTGCAGCGGCGGCTGGCCGGCGGCGCTCCCCTCGTAGGGCGCGGCCGCGAGATCTCGGTCGATGTAGGTCATCGGGTCTCGGCTCCGGCGTGAGGGGCGGTTCGGGCATCGTGCGGTTCACCGGATCCCGCTGCCCGGCCGGAGGCCGCGCGGCTCTCCTGCCGCCGAGCCCGGCGCAGGTAGGTCAGGCTGCGGTCCAGCACGGTATCGTCGAAGACGGCGAGCACGTCGGGATCGGCCCGGTTCATCACCGCCCCGACGAGCTTGCCGGCGACCTCGGGGTTGAGCGCGACCGCGGCCTGGATGTCGTCGAGGCTGGTCTCGTTCCAGCGCGCCACCATCACGAAGCCGTCGACGAGGCCGGCGGCGGCGCGCGCGTCGGAGACCGGCAGCATCGGCGGCAGGTCGAGGAGGATGTAGCGGTACCCGTTGCGGGCCATCTCCAGGAGGTTGGCGAGCTGCGGCGCCGTGAGGCGCTCGGAGGGGTGCAGCCGGTCCTCGTGGGCGCTCGCCGGCAGGACGTGCAGGCCGGAGGGCTGGCGGCGCACGATCGCGGTGATCGGCACGCGCCCGTCGAGCGCGTCCTGAAGGCCGGCCTCCGGATCCGCCGCGGCGGTCTCGCGGGTCAGCCGCGTCAGCGTCCGGCCGCGCAGGTCGAGGTCGATCAGCAGGGTCGGGCTGCCGCTGCGCGCCAGCAGCGTGGCGAGGTTGCCGGCGAGCGTGGTCACGCCCTCGCCCGAGACCGCCGAGACGAGGCCCAGCACCGTGCCGGAGGCCGCGCCCTCGAAGCGCGCGTCGGCGGTGAGGCGGACGGCCCGCAGGCTCTCGGCGAGCGCCGAGAAGGGCAGGCGCGCCGCCTCCTCGATCGGGTTGCGCCCTGGCGCGGGGGCGGCGGCGAGCGCCGGCAGGTCGGCGATCACAGCGATGCAGGGGCTGCCCGCGGCGGCGGCGAGCTGGCGTCGGTCGCGCACGCGCCGGGTCAGCACGTCCCGCCCGAGGGCCACGACGAAGCCGAGGCCGAAGCTGAGCGAGAGGCCGGCCGCGAAGGCCTTGTACCAGTTCGGGGTGGCGGGCCGGTTCGGCGCGGAGGCGTCGCTGACGATGCGCGCCTCCGTCACCGGAAAGGTCTGCTCCTGCGCCGCCTCGGCGAAGCGGGTGAGGAAGCTGTCCCGCATGGTCTTGTAGGTGTCGGCCACGCTCTGGAGCTGCGCGAGCTGCACGCGCACCCCTTGCGCCTCCGCCGAGCGCCGGGCGAGGTCGTCGAGATCGCGGGTGATCGTCTGCTCGTTGAGGCGCGCCACCGCGGCGGTGCTGCGGGTGCCCTGGGCGATGCGGCCGAACTCCTCGGCGATCGAGGCCTCCGTCGCCCGCAGATCCTGGCGGGCGCGCTCGACCGCGTCGTGGTCGGCACCTGAGCGTGCCGTGACCTCGGCGATGCGGCGCCGGATCTCGGACGCCTTCTGGCGCAGGGCCGTGATCAGGTTGTTCTGGAACTCGTCCGCGACGGCGCCGACGCCGCCGCTGCCGAGGATCGCCTCGATCCGGGCGAGCTTGGCCTCCGCCTCGCTGCGCTCGCCCTGGACCGCGACGAGGCGGCTGCTCAGCTCGCTCAGCAGCTGCTCGTCCACGTACTTGCCGTCGGCGAGCATGATCCGGTTGGCCCCCCGGAAGGCGACCGCCGCCTTCTCGGCCTCCCCCGCCTGGGCCTGGAGCTCGGCGACGCGGTCGCGGTACCAGCCGTTGGCGCTGCCGGCGGCCTCGTGCTTGGCCGCGAGCTGGTCGCCCACATAGGCCCGGGCCAGCGCGTTGGCGATCCGCGCCGCCTTGGCGGCGTCGGCCGAGAGGAAGCGCAGCTCGATCACGTAGGACACCCCGACCCGCTGGGCCGTGATGCGGCGGCCGAGCGCCTCGATCGTCCGGCGCTCGCGGCCGGACGGGCTCGCGTCGGCCGGGTCGGCGAGGCCCGCGAGCGCGAGCAGCCGGTCGAGGGCGAGGCCGTCCTCGGAGAATTCCGGGTCGGTGTCGAGCCGCTCGGCGCGCGAGACGGCGCGCAGCACCCCCTCGGAGGTCATGATCGTCGCCTGGCTCTCGACGGCGGAATCGTTGACCCGGTTGTTGATCGCGAACTGGTCCTGGCCGATGTCGGCGAGGCGGCGGAAGTCGATGAGGATGCGGGCGGTCGCCCGGTATTGCGGGGTCGCCAGCATCAGGTAGGCGAGGCTGATCGCGAGGCCCGCGAGCACGAAGCCGCCGATCAGGCGCCGCCAGCGTCGCACCACCGCGATCAGGTAGGTGACGTCGCCGGGATCGTTGACCTTCGGCACGTCGGGGGGGAGCGGGCGGCCGCGGCCCAGGAAGGATCGGGGGGTCCGGTCAAGCATCGGCGCGGCGTGCCTCCCTGCGAGAGCGCTCCGGGCGAGGGCCCGGCAGGGCCGGAAGCCCGCCGCGCGGCGGCCGGGGCCGGAACGGGTCGGGACCGCGCGGGCCGGAACCAGACACGCCGCCGGGCCTGACACGCAGATCCTGCGCCCCGGCATCGAGCCGCGCGGCCTCCGTGAGGCCGGCCCGCATCCCGATCAGCAGGGCGAAGAAGGCCCAGCAGGTGCCCCAGTAATGCACCGTGAACGAGACGAAGATCATCTGGACGAGGGCGATCGTCACCGCCTTGGTGGCCGTCCCGACGACGGGGTCGGGACGCCGCGGCGGGGTCGCCCGGCCCGGCCAGGCGAAGAAGGCGCCCGCGATCACGAGGGCGAGCAGCGCGACGCCGACATAGCCCGCGTGCAGCGCCTGCCCGAGCCAGAGCGCGTCGACGCTCGACACCATGCTGGAGAGCCGGACCCAGTCGCGCACGCCGATGCCGAACCAGGGCGTCGGCTGGAGGTTGTATGCGACCCATTCCCAGATCAGGAACCGGTAGACCCCGGTCTCGGGATCGAGGGTGAACAGGTTGACGAGGGTCCTGAGCGGGTCGTCCACGAAGGCGATCAGCATCGCGAGGCCGTAGACGACGAGGACCAGGAGGGCGGCCCAGCGCCAGGGCGCGCGGCCGAGCAGGCGGTCGAAGCCCGCGAGCGCGGCGAAGATGCCGAAGGCCAGCATCGGCGCGGAGGAGAGGGCCAGCACGATGCCGGCGAGGCACAGGCCGAGGCCGGCGAGCCAGGTGAGCCGGCCGCGCGCGAGGTAGTAGAGCAGCGGCGCGCAGACCGCGAAGAACGTCCCGAACAGGATCGCGTGCTCGAAGCTCGCCCGGGCGCGCGGCAGGCCCATGCGGTACTGCGTGATGTAGAGGGCGTTGCGGTCGACGCCGAAATACTGGCGCCCGAGCCGGCCGAGGATGTTCTCGCCCGCGGCGAGATCGACGAGGCCGAGCAGCACCAGCAACCCGACGACGACGAGGAGCACCTGCACGAAGGGCCCGAGCCCCGCGCGCTGCCCGAAGATGAAGCGCCCGGCGAGATAGGCGCTCAGGAACTCGACCGGGCGCAGCCCGATGGCGCCGGCGACGGATTGCGGGCCGCCCGTGGCGTAGAGCGCGAGCTCCATCCAGAGCACCAGCACCAGCACCAGCCCGTCCGACAGCACGAAGACGTAGCGCCCGCTCGCGAGGCGGCTCGCCATCACGGCCCCGCCCCAGGCCAGCATGATCAGCAGCGCGAGCCGCAGCGTGGTCAGCACGATGCCGACCTTCACGGCCATCTCGGCCGGGCCCAGATAGGCGCCGAGCAGGATCAGGGCCGCCCAGAACGGTGCCTGCGCCACGAGCGGCGCCGGCGCGCCGACGCGGATGCGCGGCGCGAGGGCTCCTGCCGGACCGTGTGCGGCGTGCGCTGTCACGAACGTCTCCTCGACGGGCTGTTGGGGGGAAGGGGCGAAGGGGGGGGACGGCCCGGGGCCGCGCGGGGAGGATCCCCGGCGGGCGGGGCTCCAGGATCTTGTCTCGACGCGCTCTCCTGCGCCGGACCGGCGTCCACTTCGGCGGAGAGCGCTCTTCTAGTAGGCGTCGTGCTTGAAGACCTGGAACGCGGTCAGCAGGATGATCCGCATGTCCAGCCAGATGCTCCAGCGGTTGATGTACTGGATGTCGTAGGAGACGCGCCGGGCCATCTTGTCGACGGTCTCGGTCTCGCCGCGGCACTTGTTGACCTGTGCCAGCCCGGTGATGCCGGGCTTCACGTGGTGCCGGTAGGCGTAGGGCGCGATCGCCCGCGTGTACTGGTCGTCGTGGGCGAGCGCGTGGGGGCGCGGGCCGACGAGCGACATGTCGCCCCGCAGGACGTTGAGGAGCTGGGGCAGCTCGTCGATGCTGGTGCGGCGCAGCAGGCGGCCGATCCGGGTGACGCGCCGGTCGTCGCGGGTCGCCTGCCGGATCACCGGGCCGTCGTCCTGCACCCGCATCGAGCGGAACTTGTAGATCTGGAAGCGGCGGCCGCTGAAGCCGATCCGCGCCTGCCGGAACAGGGCCGGCCCGGGGCTCTCGATCCGCACCGCCGCGGCGACCAGCACGAGGAGCGGCGCGAGCAGGACGAGGGCGAGGGCGGCGAGCGCGAAGTCGAGCGCGCGCTTGGCCGCCTGCTCGCCGAGGCTCAGCGGGCTGCGCTGCACCTCGAGCGCCAGCACCGATCCCACCCGGGTGACGGGCTTGGCCAGCAGGTTGCGGACCTTGTGGTCGGCCAGCACCAGCGCCGGCAGCGGCAGGACGCGCAGGCACTGCAGCAGGTTCTCGAGATGGTCGACGCGCGACCAGTTCACGCAGATCAGGATCTCCTCCACGGGCTCGCTGCGCGAGCGGCGGATCGCCTCGGCGGCGCAGGCGGAGACCTCGGCCTTCGAGCGGAACTCGCAGGGCAGCGCGTCGACCACCCGGTAGCCGGACTCGCGCAGGCGCCGGTGCAGGCCGTGGCTGCCGACCTCCGCGCGCTCGCCGAGGAGCAGGACGGGCCGGTCGGCGATCATCCGGGAGCCGGCGGCGCGCCGGCACACCCGCTGCGCGCCGACCCGGAGGCCGGCCACCGCGGCGAGCCCCGTCACCGCGAAGGTCAGGAAGAAGCCGCGCGAGACGTCGTCGCCGATCTTCAGGAGGAAGGCGAGCCCGGCGCAGATCCCGATCACCATCGCCCAGGTGGAGACCATCTCGGAGACGGGGACCGGCCGGGCCGTGAGGCGCTCGACGGCGTAGTGCCCGCGCCCGTGCATCCGCAGCACGTAGAGGGCGGCGAAGACCGCGCCGGTCGCCAGGTCGGTGTCCCGGACGCCGAGCGCCGGCATCGCGGCCAGCCCGCCGTAGGCGAGCCCGGCGAGCCAGGCACTCAGGGTAATCGCCACCCAGTCGGCGAGCGCGGCGCCAACGCCCAGCACCTGCACGGGAATGCGGCCGGCCGGCTCCCGCCGGCGCGACGGATCGAGCCGGAAGGCCGCGTGCTGAACATCCTCGATCGAAAGCGCCATGTGCCCGGGCCTCTGCTGTCTGCGGGCGCCAGGCCCGTATCATGCGGCAGTGCACAACGCAGAGGATGTTAACGGCGGATCGAGGAACCGAAAGGTCAAATTTTAGACACGCCTAGAAAAGTGGTTGCGATGACTTGTTGGCGTGCAAGTACAGGCCGTCGAAGGTCCGGCTACGACCCGGCTCCTGGGGGATCGCGATACTGTCTGGACATGGGATTTTGCTGTCCTTGAGCTTCTGCGGGACGGTGCGGAGGGGTGAGTGAAGAGGTTGGCCGGAGGGTGCTCGGGAGGAGGGCCGGCCGCCTTCGCGGTGCAACGGCAATCATGCGGCACATGCGAGATCGGCGGCGCCAACGACGTCTCGCAATGTAGAGGAAAGGCTAATTTTTGCGCAGAGCGAAATTAGCAATTTGTTAAGGATGGAATTGACGCCCGGCCCCTTGCATAGGCATGGTTGACGCAGTGCAATACAAGCGCTCATCAGAACTAATCCCGCCATGACACGCCGTTTTTAGCGCCGCCCCGCAGGGGTCGCGGCCGCGTTTCCGCTCGGCCGAAGGCCACGCGTCAGCAGAAGGACTTCCCGGCATGAACGTCAGTGTATTCGGCCTCGGGTATGTCGGCACCGTGTGCTCGGCCTGCCTCGCGCATATGGGCCACAACGTGATGGGGGTCGATCTCAACGAGACCAAGGTCGATCTGATGTCGCGGGGGCATGCGCCGATCGTCGAGCGGGACGTGGCCGAGTACGTGGCCGACGCGGTCTCCAGCGGACGCCTGCGGGCGACGCTCGATGTCGAGGAAGCCGCGCGCGAGACGGACCTCTCGCTGATCTGCGTCGGCACGCCGAGCCGGCAGAACGGCTCGCTCGACACAAGGGCGGTCGAGGGTGTGGCGCGCCAGATCGGCAAGGCGATCGCGCGCAAGAACACCTACCACTCGGTGGTGGTGCGCTCGACCGTCCTGCCCGGGACTGTGCGGAGCCGGGTCCTGCCGATCCTGGAGGCGGAATCCGGCGGCCGCGCGGGCGAGCGCTTCGGGCTCGCGAGCAACCCCGAATTCATGCGCGAGGGCACCGCGGTCACGGACTTCTACGACCCGCCCAAGACCGTGATCGGCGAGGTCGACGCCGAGACCGCCGAGCGCCTCGTCGCGCTCTACGACGGCCTGCCGGGCCCGGTCTTCCGCACGAGCCTCGAGATCGCCGAGATGGCGAAGTACGCCGACAACGTCTGGCACGCCCTGAAGGTCACCTTCGGCAACGAGATCGGCGCGATCTGCAAGAAGGAGGGCATCGACAGCCACCGGCTGATGGAGATGTTCTGCGCCGACACCAAGCTCAACATCTCGAAGGCCTACCTGAAGCCGGGCTTCGCCTTCGGCGGCTCCTGCCTGCCCAAGGACACCCGCGCGCTCGCCCACCACGCGGTCTCGCACGACCTCGACCTGCCGGTGATCGCCAACATCGCCCGCTCGAACCGCGAGCAGATCGAGCGCGGGATCGACTGGATCCTCGAATCGGGCGCCCGCAAGGTCTGCTTCCTGGGCTTCAGCTTCAAGGCCGGGACCGACGACCTGCGCGAGAGCCCCTATCTCGACATGATCGAGCGCCTGCTCGGCAAGGGCTGCCAGATCAAGGTGTTCGACCGCAACGTCGAGCTCGCCAAGCTGACGGGCGCCAACCGCAGCTACCTCTACGGGGTGATCCCGCACGTGGCCGAGCTGATGGTCGACAACCTCGAAGAGGCGCTCGACGGGGCCGACGCCGTGGTCGTCACGGCCGACGCACCCGAGTACCGCGACGCCGTCGCCCGCTTCGAGCCGGGCCAGCGCGTGCTCGACTTCGCCCGCCTCCCGGAGGCGGAGGCGATGGGCGAGGGCTACGACGGGTTCCTCTGGTAGGGGGCGGCGCCCGATGGCCGGCATCCTCATCATCGTCGAGAACCTGCCCGTCCCCTTCGACCGCCGGGTCTGGTCGGAGGCGACGGCGCTCCGCCGGGCGGGGCACACCGTCTCGGTGATCTGCCCGACCGGCCGCGACGCCGAGGCGCGCTACGTCGAGATCGACGGCATCCACGTCTACCGGCACCCGCTGCCGCACGAGGGGCACGGCGCGCTCGGCTACCTCGTGGAATACGCCAGCGCCCTGTTCTGGGAGTTCGTGCTCAGCGTCCGGGTCCTGCGCGAGCGCGGCTTCGACGTGATCCACGCCTGCAACCCGCCGGACCTGATCTTCCTCATCGGCGGGTTCTACAAGCTCTTCGGCAAGAAGTTCCTCTTCGACCATCACGACATCAACCCCGAGCTCTACGAGGCCAAGTTCGGCCGCAGGGACTGGGGCTGGCGCCTGATGCTGCTCGTCGAGCGGCTGACCTTCCGGGTCGCCGACGTGTCGCTGGCCACCAACGAATCCTACCGGCAGATCGCGATCGAGCGCGGCGGCATGGCGCCGGAGCGGGTCCACGTGGTGCGCTCGGGCCCGAACCTCGCGCGCATCCAGGAGCCGCCGCCCGATCCCGTTTGGCGCCGGGGCCGGCGCCACCTCGTCGGCTATGTCGGCGTGATCGGCCAGCAGGAGGGGCTCGACCTGCTGCTGGAGGCGGTCCGGCACGTGGTCGAGGTCCGCGGGCGGCAGGACGTGCAGTTCGTGGTGGTCGGCGGCGGGCCCGCGCTCGCCGAGACCGAGGCGGCCTGCGCCGCGATGGGGCTCTCCGAGCACGTCACCTTCACGGGCCGGGTCCCGGACGCGACGCTGTTCGGCGCGCTCGCCGCGTCGGACGTCTGCGTCAACCCGGACCGGCCGAACGCGATGAACGACAAGTCCACCATGAACAAGATCATGGAGTACATGGCGCTGGGCAAGCCGATCGTGCAGTTCGACCTGACGGAGGGGCGCTTCTCCGCGCAGGACGCCTCGCTCTACGCCCGGAACACCGTCCCGGCCGATTTCGGCGACAAGGTCCTCGAACTCCTCGACGATCCGGAGCGGCGCGCCCGCATGGGCGCCTTCGGCCGCCGCCGCGTGCGCGAGGAGCTCGCCTGGCAGTACGAGGAGCCCAAGCTGCTCGCGGCCTATGCGCGGCTCCTCGGCCCCGAGCCGGTCGCGCGGCCCGGTCCGCTCGACCGGGCCGGGGAGGTGTCCCGGCGTGCGTGAGCGGGCGATCAGACGCGCCGGGCGGCCGCTTACGCGCGGCCCGGCCCCCGCGGCCGCCGGTGCCGGACAATGGCGCGCGCCCGGCCGTGCGACTGAGCGCGCGACCGTGTCGTACCGCTTCCGGTCGAAGGGTTCGGTCAGGCTCTCACCGCCGTCATTCCGGGGCGCCGCAGGCGAACCCGGAATCCATGCACACCGCAGCCCTTCGTCTGGACACTTCGGCGTTCATGGATCCCGGGTTCCGCTGCCGAGGGGACTTGGCGGCCCCGGGATGA
>JAAIGF010282548.1_pt1 | contig 10270 bp, 9 predicted proteins | sample 6487441 | NCBI WGS metagenome assembly JAAIGF01 (sample SAMN13974129, study PRJNA590717) | phyllosphere metagenome | biome: pepper field; feature: multiple bacterial spot infested pepper fields; material: pepper leaves; isolation source: leaves from pepper fields | host: Capsicum annuum ...
CCTGCTGCTGGCCGAGTTGCCGCTGAAACGGGCGGCGGCGCTTGCCGCAGAAATTACCGGCGTGCGCAAGAACCTGCTGCGTTTCCGGACCGGCCATCGCCGGCGCTTCTGGTCGTCCAACTGCGTCGGCGTCGGCCTGTCCGCGGGTTTCCTCGAGCCGCTGGAGTCGACCAGCATCACGCTGATCCACTCCACCGAGAAGTCGGTGAAGGAATATGGCGACAAGGTTTCCGAGACGGACCGCAAGGCGATTGAAGACGCCATTGCTGCCCTCAAGACCTCTGTTGAAGCAGCCGAGCCGGATGCCGATGACATTCAGGCCAAGACCCAGACCCTCATGGAAGTGTCCATGAAGCTCGGTCAGGCCATCTACGAGGCTCAGCAGGCTGAAGGTGGCGAAGGCGCAGAAGGCGGCAAGGACGACGGTGTCGTCGATGCCGACTATGAGGAAATCAAGGACGACAAGAAGTCTGCTTAATCGCAGCGCTTGATATCCAGATTGATGCTTGACTAAAATCCGGCTGCCCAAATCCTTGATGATTTTAAGTTGTTTCAACCTGAAATCATCTTTGTCTGGCAGCCGGAAATCCATTTCCGGGGCTTGTTAATTGATGGCGAAAGCAGACTTTTACGAAACACTTGGCGTTGGCAAAACCGCTGACGAAAAAGAGCTGAAAAGCGCCTTCCGCAAACTCGCGATGAAGTACCATCCGGACAAGAATCCTGATGACGCCGAGTCCGAGAAGAAGTTCAAGGAAATCAACGAAGCCTATGAGACGCTGAAGGACCCGCAGAAGCGGGCGGCCTATGACCGTTTCGGCCATGCTGCCTTCGAACAGGGCGGAATGGGCGGCGCAGGCGGTGGCTTCGGCGGCGGTGGATTTGCCGGTGGCGGCTTCTCCGACATTTTCGAAGACATATTCGGCGAAATGATGGGTGGCGGACGTGCGCGTCGCTCTTCCGGCGGTCGCGAACGCGGTGCCGATCTGCGCTACAACATGGAAATCTCGCTGGAAGAAGCTTTCGCCGGCAAGACGGCGCAGATCAGGGTGCCAACATCCATAACCTGCGATGTCTGTTCCGGTTCCGGCGCAAAGCCCGGCACCAGCCCAAAGACCTGCGGCACCTGCCAGGGTTCTGGACGCGTGCGTGCAGCGCAAGGTTTCTTCTCGGTCGAACGTACGTGCCCGACCTGTCACGGTCGCGGCCAGACGATCACCGATCCCTGCACCAAATGCCACGGTCAGGGCCGTGTAACGGAGGAGCGTTCGCTCTCCGTCAACATTCCGGCCGGTATCGAAGACGGCACACGCATTCGCCTTCAGGGCGAAGGTGAAGCTGGCATGCGCGGTGGCCCCTCGGGTGATCTTTACATCTTCCTGTCGGTGCGCCCGCACGAGTTCTTTCAGCGCGATGGCGCCGATCTATACTGCGCCGTCCCGATCTCCATGACAACGGCAGCGCTTGGCGGCACCTTCGATGTGACGACGCTGGACGGAACGAAGTCCCGTGTGACCGTGCCGGAAGGTACGCAGGCGGGCAAACAGTTCCGCCTCAAGGGTAAGGGCATGCCGGTTCTGCGTTCCGCACAACAGGGCGATCTTTATATCCAGATCCAGATCGAAACGCCGCAGAAGCTGACCAAGCGCCAGCGCGAACTGCTGCAGGAATTCGAGCAGATTTCCTCGAAGGAAAACAATCCGGAATCCACCGGCTTCTTTGCCCGGATGAAAGAATTCTTCGACGGCTGATCCCGTCGGACAATCGCAATTCAAAAAATGCCGCCGTCTCTTAAAGACAGGCGGCGTTTTTGTTGGAGCATTTCCAGCGAAAGTGCGAAGCGGTTTTGCGCGGACAAGGCGTTAGTTTCTGTGTTTCACAGAAACGCGGAAACGCCCCTCGATCAGCCCGCAAAGCCTCCCTCACGAAGGAAGGCTTCTTCTTCCGGCGTGGTCTGGCGCAGAAGAATGTCATTACGATGCGGGAAGCGACCGAACTGCTTTACGATATCCCGATGTTCAATCGCGAAGGGCAGGTAGCGCTCACCAAGCGGCTCGCACAGCTTGCAGCAAAGCTCCTGATCTTCGATTTTTTCCGAATGCATGTGCGGCAGGTAGAAGAAGATGCGCAGCTCTTCATCGATCTGTTTATCGAGACCCTTTGCCAGCGCCTGTTCCGCATAATGCAGTGCCAACGGATCCGTCGCATACATATGTGCGGTGCCGCGAAAGCAATTGCGAGGAAACTGATCGAGAAGAAGCAGGAGTGCGAGGCTGCTTTCCGCGCTCTCCAGCCAGCTATCCAGCTCCCGTCGCGCTGCCATGAAATGCAGTTCGAAGAAGCGTTCATGGAAGCTCGCATCGAAATGAGCGTCCTTGTTGAACCACTTGTCGGGGCCAGCATCGTTCCAGAAGGCCAGAACGTCGGCGGCGGAAACGGGGAGGGAATCGGACGTCATTGCATACTCCTCAATAATGCGGTGGCTTGGTGATTGCGGGCGCGTCCAGCGATTGCTCCTCAAGGCTTAGGAATCGTTCGGTCAAACGGTCGAGCTTGGCGCGGGTCTGTTCCACCACTTTCCATTGTTCGGCCAGCTGGTCCGACAGTTCCTCGATCGTCTTCGCCTGATGCGCCACCGTTTCTTCCAAAGCGATGATCCGCGCTTCGCTGTCCTCTGCCATGGATATCTCCTTTATTATTGAGCCCTGCTTTCGCAGCTTTATACCCAACAAACAAGACAAAGGCCGGACACGATGTGCCCGGCCTTCGTAGCTCGAATATTTCGGCAGCCTCAGCCTTCGTCCTGGAAAACCTCTTCGCGCTTCTTCTTAACGCTTGGCAGGAAGACCACGACGAGAACCAGAAGCGCGATGATGAGAAGCGTCGCGCTGATCGGGCGCGTGACGAAGGTGCTCGGATCACCACGAGACAGGATCATGGCGCGGCGCAGGTTTTCTTCCAGCAGCGGTCCCAGAACGAAGCCGAGCAGCAACGGCGCTGGTTCACACCGCAGTTTCACCAGCACGTAACCGATGAAGCCGAAGAAGGCGACGGCGTAGAGATCGAAGACGTTGGAGTTGACGCTATAAACCCCGATGGCACAGAAGGCCATGATGATCGGGAACAGCACGTAGTAGGGGATCGTCAGAAGCTTCACCCAGAGCCCGATCAGTGGCAGGTTCAGAACCACCAGCATCAGGTTGCCAATCCACATGGAGGCGATGATGCCCCAGAAGAGGGCTGGTTGCTCCGTCGCAACATTCGGACCGGGCACGATGCCCTGAATGATCATAGCACCGATCATCAGCGCCATAACCGGATTGGCGGGAATGCCGAGCGTCAGCAGCGGAATGAACGAGGTCTGTGCACCGGCATTGTTTGCCGATTCCGGGCCAGCCACACCGGCAATCGCGCCATGGCCGAATTCTTCCGGGTTCTTCGAAACACGCTTTTCAACCGTATAGGAAGCGAAGGCCGCAAGAATGGCGCCGCCACCCGGCAGAATGCCAAGCGCCGAACCAATGGCCGTGCCACGAAGGACAGGGCCAAACATCTTTTTGAAGTCTTCCTTGCTGGGCAGAAGGCCCGCCACCTTGGCCATCAGTACGGAACGGCTCTTCTCATCCTCGAGATTGCGGAGGATTTCTGCAATACCGAAGACGCCGACCGCAACCGCAACGAAGTTCAGACCATCAGCATATTCACGGATGCCAAGCGTAAAGCGCGGTGTGCCGCTGTAGATATCCGTACCCACCAGACCGAGCAGCAAGCCGAGCACCACCATGGCCAGCGCCTTGACGATGGAACCATGGGCCAGCGCGATGGAAGACACGAGGCCGACCACCATCAGCGAGAAATATTCGGCAGCACCGAATTCCAGCGCGATAGCCGTCAGTGGCGGCGCGAAGATCGCAACGAGGAAGGTCGAAACGGTACCGGCAAAGAAGGAGCCGATGGCCGCAATCGCCAGCGCCACGCCCGCCTTACCCTTGCGCGCCATCTGATAGCCATCGATGGCGGTGACGGCGGATGAGGATTCGCCCGGCATGTTGATCAGGATCGCCGTGGTCGAGCCGCCATATTGCGCGCCGTAATAGATGCCTGCCAGCATGATGAGCGAGGAGACCGGCTCCAGCTGGAAGGTAATCGGCAGCAACATGGCAATCGTTGCCGTCGCGCCGATGCCGGGCAACACGCCGATCAGCGTTCCGAGCAGAACGCCGATGAGGCAGAAGAACAGGTTGTGAATGGACGAAGCGGTGTAGAAGCCGAGCGCCAGATTATCGAAGAGTTCCATGACGCCACCTTAGAAGTTGAGCCAGGGGCCGAAGCGCTGGAAAGGCAGGCCAAGACCGTAATTGAAGACGGCAACGGAGAAGACCGTGATGGCAGCCGACAGAATGACGGCCATGAGCGGTTTCATCTTATGCGATGCAAAGGAGGCGATCAGTGCGCTGAAGAACAGCGCGGGCACAAAGCCAAGGCCACGCACCGTGAAGCCGAAAAAGATCGGCGCAGGCAGAATGAGAAAGATGCCGCGCCAGGCAATTGCGCCGAGAGCCTCATTCGTAACCTTGCCCGCACGCAACAGGATGACCCCACCGAGCGCAATCAAAATGAAGGACAGAACGAGAGGAAAATATCCCGGCCCCATGCGGAAGGCTGTACCCAGTTCCAGCCCATAGGATTGCAGGGCAAAGAAGATGCCCGCGCAGATAAAGATGGCACCACAGATTGCCTCTGTGGCATCGATAGATTGTGATTTCATGGTCGTCCCCGCCTGTGCATCGGCACGAAAATCAGGCTCGATGTCTGTAGAGTTCGAAAGATCAACAAGGGTTTGATGCGCTATGCGGAATTACCCGCAAACAGCAAACCGGCGGCACCTGTCGATGCCGCCGGTGCTGGCGAATGATCAGTCGGCGTACTGACCAGCGGATTCGATGACCGGCTTCCAGCGCGCGATTTCGCTCTCCAGCTTCGCCTTCAGAGCGGCTGGCGTGCCATCTGCTTCAGGCGAAGGAACGGTGCCGAGTTCGGCAAAGCGTGCGGCTACGTTCTTGTCCTTCAGTGCGACCTGAAGCGACTTGGACAGGCGCTCATTGATCTCAGCAGGCGTGCCCTTCGGCGTATAGACGCCGTGCCAGATGCCCACTTCGAAGTTCGCAAGGCCAGCTTCTTCCGCTGTCGGCACGTTCGGAAGAACGTCGAGACGCTTTGGAGACGTAACGGCATAAGCCTTCACCGTGCCGCCCTGAATCTGCTTGGTCGTGTTGGTCGTCTGGTCGCACATGATATCGACCTGTCCACCGAGAAGATCGGTCATGGCAGGGCCGGTGCCCTTGTACGGCACTGTGACGAGCGGCGTCTGGATAGCGCTCATGAAAAGCATGCCGCAGAGATGCGAGGCAGCGCCGATACCGGCATTGGCAACCGTTACCGTATCCTTGTTGGCCTTGGCATAGTCGATCAGGCCCTTGAGATCATTGGTCTCGAGGTTCTTGCGCGACAGGATCGTCATCGGAACTTCAGTGACGAGACCGACATATTCGAATGCGTTGGTCGTGTCGTAGGCGAGCTTGCGATAGAGCGTCGCGCTGGTGGCCATGCCGATGTGGTGCAGCAGGATCGTGTAGCCGTCCGGATCAGCCGCCGCCACGCGACCGGCACCCAGCGTGCCACCGGCACCGCCGACATTTTCAACGATGATCTGCTGACCGAGATCCTTGCCCATGGATTCCGCCACAAGGCGCGCCACCGTATCCGTCGGGCCGCCTGCGGCGAAAGGCACGACCATGGTGATGTTGCGGGTTGGGTAGGACTGCGCGGCAGCGGAGAGCGCAAACAGTGATACGGCAGCAGCAGCCACGGCACCCGTGACGGTTTTCAGAAGTTTCATCTTTTCCTCCCGATGAAATGTGGCCTCTGCGGCGAAACGCACTCCTCTGCGCCTGCCGGGGTGCGACCATTTGCAATCGGCTTGATCCGCCGTGCAACGGATAGGAAAGGAAGAGCCCGGAAAAGATCATCCTTATGTGTCGAGATGGGTGGATTCCGAAACATCGTCGTCAAGACGTGGGTGGATTTCCACCCATCGCACTAAAGCTGGACGCGCAGGATCAGTTCTTCATGTCTTCTTCGACAAGCGCGTGTTTCGTCAGCGCGTATTTCTGCATCTTTTCGTAAAGCGTCTTGCGCGATATTCCGAGCGCCTCATAGACGGCTTTGAGATTGCCTTTATGGGCCGAAATTGTTCTTGCCAGAATGCTCTTTTCGAACTCCGCGACCTTGGCCGAAAGGCCGTGAGCCGAGAGATCACCCGACTGTACGCCTTCGGCAAGCTGGCCATCCAGCCCGAGAACGAATCTGTCAGCAGCATTTCTCAACTCGCGAACATTGCCCGGCCAATCCTGCATAGCCAGCGATGAAATGATGTCGGAGGGAACTTCGGTGTCATCTCTACCGTACCGCGCCGCCGCTTCCCGCACGAGATGCAGAAACAATAGCGGGATATCGGCACGCCGCTGGGCAAGCGAGGGCACATGCACCGTCGCGACATTCAGGCGGTAGAGAAGATCCTGACGAAAGCGTCCCGCGAGCGCCTCCTGCGCCAGATCGGCCTTGCTGGTGGCGATGAAGCGAACGTCTAGCTCCACCGTTTCATTGGAGCCAAGCCTCGTGATGGTTCGCTCCTGCAGAACGCGCAACAGCTTGCCTTGCATCTCGAACGGCATGGAGCCGATTTCATCCAGCAGAATGGTCCCACCACGGGCATGTTCGAACTTGCCGTAACGGGGGCGAAGCGCACCCGGAAAGGCTCCGGCTTCATGGCCAAAGAGTTCGCTTTCAATAAGATGCTGCGGCAGGGCCGCGCAATTGATGGCAACGAAGGGCCGGTCGGCGCGGGCGCTGACATCGTGAAGCGCGCGGGCAACGACTTCCTTTCCGGCCCCCGTGTCGCCGATGATCAGCGTATCGGCATCCGCCGCCCCAATGGCGCGGATGCGGTAACGAAGGTCCACCATGACCTGCGTGCGGCCCGGCAGGCGCGTTTCCAGATCGTCCCGCTTGCCGGCGACCGCGCGAAGGCGGCGGTTTTCCAGCACCAGCGAGCGTCGGTCCATGGCCCGTTTGATGATGCCTGAGAGATACTGAATGCTGAACGGCTTCTCGATGAAGTCATAGGCACCGTTGCGCATGGCGCTGACGGCCAGTTGCACATCCCCATGGCCAGTGACGAGAATGACCGGAATTTCGGCATCCAACTCGCGCACCTTTTGCAGCAGGGTCATGCCATCCATGCCCGGCATGCGGATATCGCTGACGATGACGCCGTCGAAACTGTAGCCGATCAATTCGAACACATGGTCGGCGTTTTCGATGGTCACGACGTCGAGCCCCGCAAGCTCCAGCGCCTGCGCGGTGGAAAGCCGCAAGTCCTCTTCGTCGTCGATCAGCAATATGCGGGACATGTTCATTCCGCCGCAACCTCCATCGGCGCCTGCGCCTCCAGTTCGATATCGAACCGCGCGCCGCCCCCGTCAAGATTGGTGACGCTGAGACGCCCACCGAAATCCTTCACGATGTTGTAGGAGATGGACAGGCCAAGCCCCAAGCCTTTGCCCACGCCCTTGGTGGAGAAGAATGGGTCGAAGATGCGCTCCATGATCGCGGGCGGTACACCCGGCCCACGGTCGCGCACTGAAATTACGATCCGCTCGTCCTGTCGGCTGGCCGTAAGGTCGATCCGCCGGTCTTCGAGGCCCTCCACCGCATCGGCAGCGTTGGAGATGACGTTGACGAGAACCTGTTGAAGTCGCACCGGCCCGGCTTTTACGAAGAGCGGATCAGGCCCGAAATCGACATCCAGAACCGCATCCGCAGCCTTCAGCCGCGCGCTGACGATTTCCAGCGTATCCGCGACCACCGCGTCCAGAGAAACAGGTCCGATACGCTCATTGGGTTTGCGGGCGAAGTTGCGCAAATGCTTGCTGATCGCCGCCATCCTGTCGATGAGCGCGGAAATGCGCGAGAGGTTGGAGCTTGCCTCCTCGACGCGCCCACGCTCAATCAATAGGGCGGCGCTCTCGGCATAGGTCTTGGCAGCGGCAAGCGGCTGGTTGAATTCGTGGGAAAGCGCTGCCGACATCTGGCCGAGCGCCGCAAGCTTGCCTGCCTGAATGAGATCTTTCTGCGTCTTGCGAAGCTGCTTTTCCGTCTGGCGGCGTTCCGCGATTTCGCGCTTGATGTCACGGTTCACCCGCGCCAGATCAGCCGTGCGCTCTTCCACGCGATGTTCCAACTCTGCCTGCGCCTCCGCCTGATGGACAAGCCGGTCCTGCAGCCGCCTGCGCCGCTGGAGCATGGCCGCCGTAACCGCGCCTGCCAGCCCGAGGCAGAGGATGGCGGCAGTCATCATTGTCTTGACCTGCGTGCGTACGGAGCCTGTGTCCATCAGCACGTTTACCGTCCACCCGGCTTCCGGCATGGGCTGGGTCAGCAGAAGATATTCGCGGTCCTGTTCGCCCTCCTTGATCGTCATCAGCCGGTGGCTGCCGAACGCACCTTGCGAGGCGGGAAGCTGGCTCAGCCTCGCGTCGGCATAGCGGCGTGAGGCTTCGGTGCGGGCAATCCTGTCAGGCGTCAGCGGCAGGATGGCGGAATAGAGCCATTCCGCCGTCCCCGTCATGAAGATGATGCCTTCGGGATCGGTCACGAAGATGCGGTTCTCACCATTGCCGAAGGAGGATTCGATGCCTTCGATATCCACCTTGAAGACGATAACGCCCTTGATCACATCGTTGAAAAGGATCGGCGAGGCGAAATAATAGCCGCGCTTGTGAGACGTGGTCCCCAGCGCGAAGAAGCGGGATTGCTGGCCTTTTGCCGCATCCTGAAAATAGGGTCGATAGCTGAAATTCTGGCCGACGAAACTGGCCGGACCATCGTAATTGCTGGCTGCAATCGTCTCGCCATCCAGCGTCATGATGTAGATATCGGAAGACTTCAGCAGGTCATTGATGGATTTCAGGTAGATATTCGCCCGCTGGCGCAGCACCTGATCATCCGGGTGGGCGACGAGTTCTTCGATATCATCATGATCCGCCATCAGGGCAGGAAGCGGCTCATAGCGGTTCAGATGTCCGCCCAGCGCGGAAACCGCAAGCCGCAACGTCGTGCCGCCCTGTGCGGCGGCTTCGTTGAAATAGCTCTCGGCAACAAGTTCGCTACCCTTGGTTAGAGCGATGCTGCCAATCCCAAGGCACAACAAAACGATGCCGATCCATCGGTATTTCAACGACGTGAACCCTCCCATGATCGACCTCGCAGTCGGAACCTCCGCAACTATCCTCCGTCATCCCGGACTTGATCCGGGATCCAGCAGCGCCGCGTCTGCGGCGCAATAGAATCTTCCTCGATCAAAGACTTGATCGAACTGGATCCCGCATCAAGTGCGGGATGACGGGAGGTTGCTCCATCCCTCAGCAAGTCTAAGTGGAAGCTCCCAACTTTCCAAGCACCCTTGGCAAAACAAAAAAGCCGACCCAAAGGCCGGCTCATTCGTCATGCAAGATATGGAAGCGCTAGATTATGCGCTTTCCTTCGGCGTCAGAACCTGACGGCCACGATACATACCGGTCTTCAGATCGATATGGTGCGGGCGGCGCAGTTCGCCGGAGTTCTTGTCTTCAACGTAGGTTGCTGCCTTCAGGGCGTCAGCCGAACGGCGCATACCGCGCTTGGACGGGCTCGTTTTTCTCTTAGGTACTGCCATTTGTGTTACTCCACTTAAGCGGCGAAACACGGGAACCGGCCAGAACCAAGGCCGAATGTCGCATGTCTCGATATCGGAAATTTGGCGCGCTTATACATGCCCCGCAGGGCTTTGACCAGCCCTGACACGCATTTTTTCCAGAAAGGCCGAATCATTGGGTCGGCGCAGCCTCATACAAGTTCCGAATCACTATCAGACAGGCTCAAACACAATCAATTCCTCAAAATGCTTCATATCGCGGAATTCACAGAATGCAGGCGGACGCATCTCGATAACCGGCGCCGCGAGGCGTAATTCGCGCAGGCAATCGTCCAGCATCCTCTGCCAGTTCGGCAAGCACTCCGGCTCGAACCAGCGGCGCACATAGGCGAAGGTGATGTGGAATTCATAGGTGTCGTGATCGGGGTGACGATAGCCGAACGCGTCCGCGAAGGCATCGCGCCACTCCGCCACGATGCGGTCGTCCTCACGTGTCGCGCCTGCCATGGTGAGGCC
>JAAIGF010374270.1_pt1 | contig 10265 bp, 7 predicted proteins | sample 6487441 | NCBI WGS metagenome assembly JAAIGF01 (sample SAMN13974129, study PRJNA590717) | phyllosphere metagenome | biome: pepper field; feature: multiple bacterial spot infested pepper fields; material: pepper leaves; isolation source: leaves from pepper fields | host: Capsicum annuum ...
AGAAGATCTTGGCTTTTCGAAGATCGCGGCGGACGAACTTTCGGGAGGCGATAATGTGGAAGAAGCAGCAAAAATATTCAACGATATTATCAACGGTCGAGGTAATGATGTGCAGAATAATGTGGTGCTCAGCAATGCGGCTTTCGCCATTAAGACCATACATCCCGAGAAAACTTTTGGCGACTGCTTTTACGAAGCCGAAGCATCTTTGTTGGGCAAGAAGGCCTTGGCTAGCTTCCACAAATTAATCCAGCGATAGCGATGGCAGCGCTTCAAGTCAAAGTCTGTGGAATGCGTGACATCGACAATATTCGGGAACTCTCGGTTTTGCCGGTAGACTATTTGGGTTTTATTTTCTATGCAAAGTCACCCCGTTTCACGGAAAACCTCCCGCTATTGACAGACCTTCCTCGCAACATCCAGAAAATCGGTGTATTTGTAAACGCCGCCCAAACCTATATCCTTGATAAAATAGCGGAGGGGCTGGATGGTGTTCAACTACATGGCAACGAGTCGCCGTCCCTATGTGCTGCGCTACAACAACAGGGTGTTAAGGTTATCAAAGCATTCGGGATAGATCGTGACTTCGATTGGGAGACATTATCCGCCTACCTACCTGTCGTAGATTACTTGCTATTCGATACAAAGAGCAACCATCATGGTGGCACCGGAGCGCGTTTTGATTGGCAAACATTAGCTAGCTACCCTTTCGAAAAGCCATATTTCTTAAGCGGCGGCCTGTCGACGGATAATATACAAGAAGCCATTGCTATTGCCGACGAGCGTCTGATTGGTCTCGACCTAAATTCGCGCTTTGAAATAGCACCCGCAGTAAAAGATATCAATAAAATAACAAACGCTTTGAAAATTATTAAAGATGAGCAAATATCAAGTTAACGAAAAAGGATATTACGGTCCATTCGGTGGAGCCTACGTTCCCGAGATGCTCTATCCCAACGTGGAAGAGCTTCAACAAAAATACTTGGAGATTATGCAGGAAGAAAGCTTCCAAAAAGAATTTCACGAGTTGCTTAAAGATTATGTGGGGCGTCCCTCTCCCCTATATTATGCAAAAAGATTTTCCGAAAAATACGGAGCCAACATTTTCCTGAAACGAGAGGACCTAAACCACACCGGAGCACACAAGATCAACAACACCATCGGACAAATCTTATTGGCCGAGCGTTTAGGAAAAAAAAGGATCATTGCGGAGACTGGCGCTGGGCAGCATGGTGTGGCCACGGCTACCGTATGTGCATTAAAAGGTTTGGAATGCGTAGTCTATATGGGCGAAGTCGATATTCAGCGGCAAGCGCCCAATGTAGCGCGCATGAAGATGATGGGAGCAACAGTGGTCGCCGCACAATCGGGCAGCAAAACCTTAAAAGATGCAACCAACGAGGCTCTTCGCGACTGGATAAATAATCCGGTAGACACGCACTACATCATAGGATCGGTAGTTGGTCCGCACCCTTATCCAGACCTTGTTGCACGGTTTCAGTCTATTATCTCAGAAGAGACGAAAAGGCAACTTATGGATAAAACAGGAAGTGATAAACCAGACTATGTCTTGGCTTGTGTAGGCGGGGGATCTAACGCCGCAGGAATGTTTTACCATTTTCTTGATGACGAAGAAGTACAATTGATTGCTGTCGAAGCCGCGGGCCACGGCGTAGATAGCGGCGAAAGTGCCGCTACCACAGCGCTTGGCAAAGACGGTGTTCTGCACGGCAGCCGTTCTATACTTATGCAGACCGACGACGGACAGGTTGTCGAGCCTTATTCTATTTCAGCAGGGCTCGATTACCCCGGCATCGGACCGCAGCATGCTTGGTTGTTCAAAAGTGGACGCGGTCATTACGTGAGTATTACCGACGATGAAGCCATGCAGGCAGGGTTGCTCTTGACAAAACTTGAAGGTATCATTCCGGCCATCGAGAGTTCACATGCACTTGCCTACTTAGAGAAAATGAATTTTAAAGGTAACGAGAATGTAGTGATCTGCCTATCAGGCAGAGGGGATAAAGATCTCGACAATTACATGAAATATTTTGGATTTTAGTACCATGCAGGAGCAAGAAAATTTATTCAACGGAAAGCAAGACAGGTTGCTCTCCATCTATTTTACGGCAGGTTATCCAAGCTTGGACAGCACGATCGACATCGCCGAAGAACTGGAAAAGTCTGGCGCAGATTTTTTAGAAATCGGATTTCCCTATTCCGATCCCGTTGCTGACGGGCCGGTTATACAACATAGTTCTGAAGTCGCATTAAACAACGGGATGAACCTGAATCTACTCTTCGAGCAGCTGAAGGCGCTACGTTCACGGGTGTCTATTCCTGTATTTCTGATGGGTTATTTCAATCCTGTATTGCAATTTGGTGTGGAAAAATTCTGCAAGGCCTGTGCAGCGTCAGGTGTAAATGGCGTGATTATCCCCGACCTTCCCATGTATGAATACGAAGACCTCTATGCGGAGACGTTTCATCAACATGGTATCAGCAACATATTTTTAGTCACGCCACAAACGTCGACGGAAAGAATACGGAAGATCGATGAGCTTTCCAACAGCTTTATCTACCTGCTTTCTTCCAATGCCACTACTGGCAAGAATCTACAAGTTGGCGAATCTTCGGTGGCCTATTTCCAGCGGCTGAAGGATATGCAGCTCAAGAATCCATTGGTAATTGGTTTTGGTATATCTAATGCAAAAACCTTTGCCCAAGCGACAGATTATGCCAAAGGCGCTATTATCGGCACGGCATTCGTCAAATTGCTAGGCGAGGAAAATTATATGGATAAAATATCGGGATTCGTTTCCGATATTAAAGCTTAGACGATCGTCTGTTAGTGCATAGCAACGCACTAACAGACTTTGGCTTTTTCTCGCGTCCCACAGATTATCGATCGTGATTGCTGCTTAGTTCGATAATTTACTATCTTTGTACAACGATGAAGATATTTTTGTCCTATATACTGTTGTTTCTATACACATTAACGTGTGCGGGAAGCTCCGTGAATATGCATCTTTGTGGTAAAAGCGCCATCGCCATCGTACAGCTGCAACAGTCCATCTCCGAAAAAGAATGTCCACTTTGCGCAAAGACAGAAAAGCAATCGGCAGGAGATCATCGTTGCAGCGACCAAAGTGATTGCTGCAAAGATGTCAAGATCGATTTAAAAAAGGGACATCAGGAAAATGAAAATACAGCAAACACCGCTTCCTTAATAGCACTTTCCCCAGCTGTAATCACCTTACACTGGATTCTACTTGTTCCTCAGGAAGTGAGCGAATCCATACCTTCAGCAGCTTTCCAACCGCCACTACAGCTAGCCTCAGCTAGCCCACCCTACCTAATTCATTGCAGCTTCAGAATTTGATTATGTAACGGTAAGAAACATCGCGCTCGTAACTTTTACGATTGCGACGAAATACATATTACACGTTACATCAAATTTTAATACACATGCATTTTATTTTAAAAGGAATATCCATTCTATTTTTTATTCATATTTCCACTTTTTCATTCGCGCAACGCGACAGCAGCATAACCTTCGAGGTGGCCGGTAATTGCGGACTCTGCAAACAACGTATTGAGAAGGCCGCGAAAATAAAAGGGGTATCGGAAGCATTGTGGGACATTCCCAGCAACAATGCAACCATAACGTTCGATCCAGCAAAAACTTCCGCTATCTTTATTAAACAAGCTATTGCTGATGCAGGGCATGATACGGATGAAATTCGCGCAAAGGATGAAGTTTACGCCAAATTGCACGAATGCTGCCTGTACGAAAGGCTTGACGGTGATTCCGGCGAAAACGACACGTCTGCAGCCGATGGCCATGATCATGACCACATCGTGCGTGGTGTAGTGGTGCAGGAAAGCAACAAAGGCGAGCTTAGCCCCATTGCCGGTGTTAATGTCAATTGGTTAGAAAACCCAAAAATAGTCGTGCAAACTAATGAAAATGGTGTGTTTGACTTGCAGCATGAACAAGGCTACAGCCAGCTGCTGGTAAGCTTCGTTGGTATGAAGTCGGACACTATCACGGTAAAAAATCTTCGCGAAGTGCTGGTCATTCACGCGAAGAACAATGTGCTTGGTGAAGTTGTAGTGTCACGAAAACAGCGGTCAAACTACATATCCAAGCTGTCGCCAAATCGCATAGAGATAATAACGGCGAAAGAGCTGTTTAAAGCAGCTTGCTGCGATTTAAGCGAAAGTTTCGAGACCAATGCATCTGCTGATGTCGTCAGCAGCGATGCTGTAACTGGCGCAAAACAGATACAGCTGCTGGGCCTAAGCGGAGTGTACACCCAACTCACCGTGGAAAATCTACCGGGGCCTAGGGGATTTGCATCGCCGCTAGGCCTGAACAGCATGGCCGGCCCATGGATTGAGTCTATACAGATCAGTAAAGGCATGGGATCCGTGGCCAATGGCTTTGAAAGCATGGCCGGACAAATCAATGTAGAACTTAAAAAGCCGCATAACAGCGATAGGCTATACTTTAACGCCTATGCCAACAATATGGGCCGTACCGACGTCAATCTCAACCTCGCGCACAAGATTAACGACAAATGGTCCGTCGGATTACTGCTGCACGACAACTTCATGTATAACAAGTCCATGAATTTCAGCAATAATGGTTTTCGGGATATGCCTGTCGGGAATGTATTTTCTGGGATAAACCGGTGGCACTATGAAAATGGAAAGGGATTGATTGCCCAATTCGGTCTAAAATATCTACGGGACGACCGTATCGGTGGAGAAATCGATTTTGATGAAGATCGAGACAAACTTACGACCAACAAATATGGGCTAGGCTTTGACATCAATCGAATAGAAGGTTTCGCGAAAATAGGTTATGTTTTTCCAAACCATAAATTGCGGAGCATAGGCTTACAGCTCTCAGGTTCGCATTACAGTCAGGATAGCTACTTTGGACAGACCACTTACAACAGCGAACAAAATAGTGGCTACGCAAACCTATTGTACCAAGATGTTATTGGCAGTGTACAGCATAAGTATCGAGGTGGCTTTTCCCTTTCCTACGATAAGTACAACGAAGACATCTTAACAAACAACTTTAGGCGGACGGAAGCCGTATCTGGTGCATTCTTGGAGTACACCTTCGCTCCGAGTGAAAAATTTGATGCCGTCTTTGGCTTACGGCAGGACTACAACAACATTTATGGATGGTTTACCACACCGCGTGCTGTGTTACGTTATGCACCAACATCCAGCACTAGCATTCGGTTAAGCTCTGGCAGAGGGCAACGGACGGCTAATATTTTTGCAGAAAACATAGGTCTCTTTGCTTCCAGCAGGATCATCGATTATGCGCAATTGAACAGCCCCGAAACAGCTTACGGCTTAAAGCCGGAAGTTTCTTGGAATACCGGACTGACCCTTGACCAAGAATTTCAGTTGCTCGGCCGAGAAGCGGGGCTATCGTTGGAGCTTTTCCATAACAATTTCAGCAATCAAGTTGTGGTGGACTGGGAAGACCCTCGTGCGGTATCCTTCTACAACCTAGCAGGCAAATCGTTCTCCAATAGCTTGCAAGCAGATTTTCGCTTTATGCCCCTTCCTCATTTCGAAACCAAATTTGCGTATCGCTTATTGGACGTGCAAACCGATTACCAATCGGGAAGATTGCAAAAACCATTAACAGCCAAACATAGAGGCTTTATGAATTTGGCCTACAGCCTGCATAGCGGTTGGAGTTTTGACTACACGCTAAATGCAGTGGGCAGAAAACGTCTGCCATCTACGGTAGAAAACCCTGCTGCTTATCAGTTGCAGGCCTTTTCCGAAAGCTATATCACTATGAATGCCCAAGTAAGCAAGAGCTTTGGGAAAGACAACAACATAACCGTATACCTAGGTGGAGAGAACCTAACAAATTTCTTTCAGAAGAATCCCATCCTTGCTTTCGACGAACCCTTTGGACAACATTTTGACACCAATCTACTTTGGGGACCACTTACCGGCCGCTTGTTTTATGCAGGGCTACGTTACAATATAAAATAGAGCTGAACAATCACACTGAATAGTAGCTGTATAATTAAAAAAGTCTTGTATCCAAAATACAAGACTTTTTTGATACAACGAATTGCTTTGTGAAGAGTTATTCCTCCCCCACTATCGTCTTAAGCTCTTGATACAGCCTGGCTGTGGGAAGTCCCACAACATTTTCATAGGAACCCTCGATGGACTGAATACCAATTAATCCGATCCATTCCTGAATACCGTAAGAGCCGGCCTTGTCAAGTGGCAGATATTGCTCCACGTAATATGACACCTCGGCTGTCGTCATCGGATAAAACGTTACCGCTGTAGTCTCCACAAACGTATGTGTCTTACCTTTGTAGGCGATAGCCACAGCGGTCAACACTTCGTGCTGATCTGCTTGTAAAGCCGTAATTGTACGAATCGCTTCTGCTTGATCCTTCGGCTTTCCCAGGATCTTCCCTTGATGCACCACGACCGTGTCAGCTGTGATAACCAAACTGTCCTGAAACTCGGGTAAATCAAAAGCGTGCAGCTTTTTGATCGCAATGTTGCTGACAATTTCCGCCGGCGGATCCAACGGATTAAAATCCTCTGCCGTATTTTTTACCAATACTTGAAAATCAACACCAAGGTTGGCCAAGAGCTCTTTTCTGCGAGGCGATTGGGAGCCTAAAACAACACGAATCTCCTGTAAGGTTTCTATCAACATATTATATACTTTTTATACCTGTTTTCGTATCCCATAGACCTTTTAGGCGTAATATTTTCTCCAGCACATCACGGACGCAACCCGCGCCCCCATTTTTAGGCGAAACGTAACCTGCTACAGCTTTAACCTCTTCGACAGCGTCTTGCGGACACAAGGCTAAACCAACATTTTTCATGCAGTCCAGATCAGGCACATCATCTCCCATAAAGGCCACATCTTCTTTTGACCATTCTTGTCGATGCATAATTTCATGCATTAGCTGCAACTTATTAGAGATGCCTAGATATACATCAAGCACACCCAAATGTTGGAGCCTTTTAAGGACCCCTTCAGAACGGCCTCCGCTGATGACGATAACCTGTACACCAACTTTTACGGCGAGCTGTATCGCGTACCCATCCTTTATTGAAAATCGGCGAAGTTGATCCCCCTCTTCGTTAACTAACACTGTACCATCCGTCAAGACGCCATCAACGTCTAAAAACAGCGCTTTTATTCTTGCAAAATCCTGTAAAATCATAGCAGTCCAAAATTAATCATTTCTGCAACAACCAGCTCTAGTAAAATTATCCATCATTTCCGGCCATTTATTTATCAAAAAAAGACGTTCGATCAAAGATTTGTCAGAGTTTAGTTGTTATCACAACTAAAAAAATCAAAACTATTGCCACATATAGTTTTTCGATGTACATTTGTGACATAATCGACAGCACAGTTGATTGTACGCATAACATTGTCTTTTCATAATTTAGGTTTATAATTGGTTAGTAGCAAACCCTGACGCCCATCGTCAGGGTTTTGTATTTCTGACAACCAATAAAAAGGCCAAGAGCAACTGTCACATACCCTTGGCACTTTATTATGTTATTTTAAAAACCTAATTCTTTCCTTTATCGCCGGCATTTGGTTTGGCGATGGAAGTACGCATATCAGTATCCGCTTGAATATTCTGCATTTTGTAGTAATCCATAATACCTAGGTTTCCATTGCGAAATGCTTCAGCCATTGCCATAGGCACTTGCGATTCGGCTTCGATGACTTTTGCCTTTGCTTCTTGCGCTTTTGCACGCATCTCCTGCTCGGTGGCCACGGCCATCGCTCGGCGCTCTTCCGCTCGGGCATTAGCCACTTTCAAATCCGCCTCGGCCTGATCCGTCTGTAATTTCGCGCCTACGTTTTCACCAATATCAATATCTGCGATATCAATAGATAAAATCTCAAAGGCCGTACCTGAATCTAGTCCTTTAGAAAGCACTGTCTTAGATATCCGATCCGGATTTTCCAATACTTCCTTGTGGTTGATCGATGAACCGATTGTTGTCACAATACCTTCGCCTACACGGGCTAAAATTGTTTCCTCGCCGGCACCACCAACCAACTGATTGATATTTGCCCGCACGGTAACACGTGCTTTAGCAATAAGCTGAATACCGTCTTTAGCCACTGCAGCCACTGGGGGCGTATTGATTACTTGGGGATTTACCGATAACTGTACCGCATCAAACACATCACGTCCGGCCAGATCAATAGCTGTAGCTAGTTTAAAGTCCAAAGGAATATTGGCCTTATCTGCAGAAATCAAAGCTTTAATAACTTTATTGACATTACCACCAGCAAGGTAGTGTGTTTCTATTTCGTTTGACGTAATGCGGAGACCTGCCTTCGTAGAGGTGATCATCGCATTGGTAACTAATGAGGGCGGCACTTTCCGCAGACGCATAAGCACAAGATTAAGTAAGCTAATCTTTACATTGGAGAGCTGCGCCGTAAACCAAAGGTTGACAGGAAGTAAATACAACAAAAGGAAAAACGCAACAACGCCTCCGACAATAATCAAAATCAAACTAATTCCAGGATCCATAGATTTCTAATTTTAAGTAATACCTTAAAGATATTATTTTATTTAAAATATTCCAGTAATAATTGGTCAAATGATGAAATCTTTAGCGTGGAATCCACCTTTCGCTTACTGCATCAACCTACCAACATACAGCCTAGGAAAAGAATCGACAAAAGACGGTATGCAAATTTTTTATATTCCTATGTAAAGCCTTGCAATTAATAGTTAGATTTGCTTGAAATACCAGCTTAAAAAAAGGCCGCATCAAAATGAAATTTAAAAAAGAAGCTATCCTGAAATGGGAGTTATTTATCGGGATAATCGTTGCTTACCTTATTATTATCGGCACTGCGGTGTACTTTTTTACTTCAATGGGTACGAAGGTTGACGATATCAAAATAGGAAGCGATCGCCTCCAACAAAAAACCAACATTGTCAATGAGATAGACCAACAGATATTCAATGCTATCCAAGCCAAAACGCGCTATCTTTCCAAGTCAGACATCCATGATCTACGGGAACTTACCACCCTACAGAAGAGCGTCGAACGATCGGCTGCCGGCTTAAAAGAAGGCTTCGATAGTAACAGCCGGTTCTACGCCGAGATTAACTCGCTCGAAAATGCATGCCGAAGCATCTTTGACATCAAATCCATCCAAGAACAAAGGGAAAATAGTACCGAAGACAACAAGGAGCTCCTATTGCAGGATCAGTCTACCGTGAACGATATTATTTTAGCCATTCGCAGTCTGATATTACAAGAGCGGCAGGCGATGTCCAATGGATTTCACACGTCTGTACTGTCACTTAAAAACACTGCTTATTTTCTTATCGGGCTGCCGCTCATTTTCATCTTGTTTATTTTTAACAGGGTAATAAAAATTGTACGCGAGCTTAGCCGCCGATCGAAAGAGGCACAAAAACTGAATAAAGAAATCCAAGCTGCACAAAAAAACATTGAGGAATTTAATTGGGTGCTCGCGCAGTCCAGTATCCTAAACGAAAAGATAACCGGCATCGACAATGAAGACCTTATCGCAGAGACGGCGTTCAAGACCATCGCAGCTTCGTTAAATTTTTATGCGGGAACGCTCTACGTTCGCCGAACGGATTCCTATGAGTACCTTTTAAAAGAAAAGATCGGAATTGATGGAGGTAAAGAGGTGCCCGCTTCGTTTGTGCATGGAGAAGGTCTCTTGGGCAATGTGACAAAGCGGAAGGAAATAAAAGTTATAAAGCAAGCTGTGGAAGAGTTGATGACATCTTCCTCTACGCTTCAAGGAAACCAAATTAGTACATTGATTCTTGCACCATTAGTATTTGAACAGCAATCGCTGGGTATTTTGGAAATAGGCGGTACGTTTAATGAAGAGGAACTCTCCAAGACATTGCAATATCTGGAGCGCATATCGCGTATCTTGGCCATGTCTATTAAGTTTGGGCAGAGCCACACCTTGGTAGAAAACCTGTTGGAGGAAACACAACAGCAGACAGAAGAGCTCGAAGCACAACAGGAAGAACTTCGGATCACGAACGAAGAACTGATTTACAAAACCAATTTATTGGAAGCCTCGGAAGAAGAGCTTCGCGTGCAGCAGGAAGAGCTCCAACAGACCAATTTGGAGCTAGAGGAAAAGGCCAAACAGCTAGAAGTGCGAAACCAGGATCTTAATGAAGCGCAGAAAGTAGTCGAAG
>JAAIGF010053563.1_pt1 | contig 10260 bp, 14 predicted proteins | sample 6487441 | NCBI WGS metagenome assembly JAAIGF01 (sample SAMN13974129, study PRJNA590717) | phyllosphere metagenome | biome: pepper field; feature: multiple bacterial spot infested pepper fields; material: pepper leaves; isolation source: leaves from pepper fields | host: Capsicum annuum ...
TACGATGGCGTCATCCTTCCGGTTGGTCCCGGTGGGTACGACGAAGGCCCGGAGCTATATCCGGTTTCTTCTTCGGAATCGCCTCGATCTGTCAGGCCGCCAAGCACATCCAGATCAGGCGCAGTGCTTCAGCCCCCGTCCATTGGACGGGGGCTTGCTTGTTAAGCGGTGTCGATAGGCAGCTCTCCATCACGTGATCGCTCGGGCATCCACACAGGGATGCCCTGGTCGGTCAGCGGCAGGTTGGCGACGACCAGCTCGAACAGCACGGCAGCTGACACATCAGCCTTCTCGGCGATGGCCTCGAACTTCTGCTTGTATTCGCGCTCAACGTCCCAATGAACCCCGACGGGGTCTATGAGGGAGCCGCGCGGGCGTCGCTTTGCCATGCCGCCATCATTTCCCACCTGTGGGGTTAATGCGCGAGCGACGCGCCGTGTGTCGGTCGACGGGTCTGCGGATCCGGCTGAACAGCGACTTCGCAAGGCTTCGCTCCTCTCGGCCGTGCGTGATACCTCCGCGGCCGACGGCGTCCGGCCTACATGCACGGTCCTTCGAGCTACTTTTGGGCCATGAACGAGAACAGAACGCTCGTGCATGAAAATGCCCTGGCGTCCGCCGAGTCCCTAGCTGCACGCCTCGACACCGCTGGGCATCTCGTCACCGGTCTGATACCGCGGGGTTATGAGATCTACCTACGCCTCCTCAACCCGATCGAGCATCGGGACGGCTCGATGTCATCATGGAGCGATGCGTGGGTGGCGAACGGCATCACCCCATCGCCCTGGATGCAATGGGATGAACTAATTGCCATGGGGGACGCGGTGCTACCTGATGTGGACGGTGAGCCCGGGATGGGCAGCCCACACCCCTTGTTGGCTCGATCGCTCATCCAGGCCCTCGCTCTGGAGCACGATCTCACGCAACCGCACCGTTTTGCCGTCTGGGCAGGCTATGACGGACAAGGCCATAAGCCAGCCGTCGCTTTCTCGTCTCAGTCGCGCGAAATGGTGCTGTACTCAGGGCCGCTCATCAACGACGGCGAGCCCCTCCTTCCAACTACTGGAACGGGACGAATACCGATGTACTGGTGGCCCGATGACCTCTCCTGGTGCGTCGGCCAGGACGTTTTTGCAAGGAGTCTTCTCGTTGGCTGCGACCTCCCTACAGCGCTAGCCATCCTCGCCAACCCGCAGCTCGATGCATATCGAGTTCGCAACGATCAGCAGGCTTTAGTCGAGGATTTTTAGGTCTCAGGACAAAGCTTCGGCGAGGTACGTTGCAGATTGCACAACGTTAACCGATGCACGTTGTACTGATTACCTCTGTGCCGGAGGGCTACCAGATCGGGTAGCCACCCGCAACCATCTCTGCTTGTATTCGCCGCGATTACTCCTTCTGCAATCATCGAATCTCCAACACCAACCCAGGGGGATTTCAATGCGTGTGAACAAAAGTCGGGCGATCGTCGCGGTCGGCATCCTGAGCCTTTCCCTTCTTCCGATCGGGGCGCAGGCAGCAACCGCGGCTCCGGCCGTCAACGATCCCGCAGGCGCCTCCGCGGAGCCGTATGTGAACGAGATCGGAGTCACCGTCGACCCGCGTGACCCCTTCGTGGACTCGTCCGAAAGCGCCCTCGTCGCGCAGCCGCCCGCAGTCCCGGAGGGCACGATGACGCCGATGAATATCGTCATTGAGGCCAATCCCTACGGGTGCAGGGGACAGACCTTTGACGCACACAAGTCCAACGGCATGATGTCTCTTCACGCTCGCACGTTCGGCTGTTCTTCGAACGTCATCCAGATGACGACCTCGCCCCAGATCATGAAGCTCGGTTTCTTTGGCATCTGGCACAGTCTCGGCTCGAACCCGAAGACCAAGGCCAATACGAGGTTCCTGGAAACCGACAGCAAGCGGGTCTGCAGCAGCTACGATTCCCAGACCTACCGCGGCAACGGATACCACCGGGTCGAAATTGGGTCGAAGAGCTACGTTGCGCAGACGTCGAGCCCGAACGAACGACGTGAAGTGTGCAACGCTCACGCGCTCTAGTCAGCGTCGCCGCGATCGCGCTTATCGCGCTACTCAGTGGGTGCAGCCAGCCGGCACCGCGCCCTGCGCCCACTGAGGCGAGTGAAGAAATGACGGATTTTTACGGCCTCGTGGAACTACCAGTGGACCCGCCTGAGGTAACTATTGGTGAACATGCCGTAGACCGGTATGCCACAGACTGGCGGGTTCCTGGCGGGGAGGTAAGCGACAGCGTCGACAGCCTCGACAAAGTAGCTCGAATCTCGACCCAGGGCTCGAGTCTTGAGCTGCGGGTTAACAACTCCGCCACGCCGTCCTCTTTCGGAATTGGCGTGTATCGAGGAAGCCTCGACAGCTTCGATCCGACGTCACGGCCTGAAGTCAGCTATGACTGCCTGACAGGGCCCGAGTGCGTGTTGGGAAGCCTGGACGACCAGTTAGGGCTGGATCTCAGCCCACTTTGGCCCGAAGGGGAGCAGCAAGCTGTCTTTGTCATCACCGCCAGCTACTTCGCCCTTGATGACGAAACGCCTTATGCCAATTCCTTGGCATGGGTGACCGAGATCACCCGATAAGCGCACCCTGGAGACCGTTGAAGCGGCCGCACGGTGATGCACCCGCCCGGCGGGTAGGGCGCTCGCTAGGGTCGGCAGCATGGCCAAGCGCACTTCCACCATCGTCATCGACGACCTCACCGGCGCCGAACTCGGCGCCGACGCTACGACGCTGACGTTCGCGCTCGACGGCGCCACCTACGAGATCGACCTCGCGCCGGCCGCGGCCGAGGAGCTGCGGGACGCGCTGGCACCGTTCACCCGCGCCGCCAGGAAGGTCCGGCGTACCGCCCGCGGTCGTCGTGCGTCCTCGTCGACGTCGGCGCCGGCCGGCGAGCAGACCGCGGCGCGGACCTGGCTGCTCGAGCAGGGCGTTGAGGTGCCGTCGCGCGGGCGCTTGTCGGCCGAGCTGCTGGAGCGGTATCGCGCGCGCTAGGGCAGTGGCAGAAATGGCCTGATCGTCGATATTCCGACATAATCACGCTTATCGGTCAGCAGCCACGGGCTGTTCTGGGCCGCGTACGGCATGCACCCCGAGCCCGGCCCGAGTCCTACCGCCAGCGTTGGAGCTTCGAAGGTTCTGCATGAGGATGGGCGAGGGGGTCAGTAGGCCTCTTAGGCAAACGACGAAACGAGCATGATGCTGCTGACGTTCCAAAAGCTCATCCCAGATCACCAGGCCCCCACGGACAAATTCATCACGGTCGAAACCGATCACGTCCGCTCGTACGAACTCGAAGATGGGCAGGGCAGCATCGTGCCCTATCGCCTCCGGCTGACCTACACCAACGGAGACTTTCTCCACGTGTACCTGGCACTCGACGCAATGGGCCGCAACTTGGCACGGGGCCGGCTCGACGCTCTGATCGAGGCGCTGCACGGAAACGGCACGTTGGACACCCCTGCCTGGTATTCCGGCGACGACGGCGCAACGCTCAGCCAGCTAGGGGCTGCAAACCCCGTCACTCCGTAGCCACGCTCCCGTGGGCTTGAATAGCGACATGCCCAACCCGCTCGCCCGCGCAGTGAGACGCTTCGCCAGCCGACCAGCTGCCAGCACCGACGCGCTCTCGCCCACCACCGGCGAGGACGATCAGCTCGCTCGGCTCAGGATGGTGCACGACGAGCTGCAACGACAGCGCGAGGCTACCGCCGGCAAAGCCAACGGCCAGCGAGCACGCGCAACGCTGCTGATCGGTGCCTCGACCGTCGTCACCGGCGTGCAGGCCCCACGCATCCCGGACACCATTCGCGAGCTGCTGAACATGCCCGTCGACGCCGCCGGCGCCGATATAGCCTTCACGATCGCCGCCCTCGCACTCGCAGTGCTCGCGACGCTCGTCGCAGTCACAGCCGGCATCTTCGGGCTCCGGCTCTCAGGTGTCGACAAGGGCGAGGAAATCGACGTGACCAAGCTCGCAACGAACGTTCTAGAGCTGAGCCCCACGCTCTACGTCGCGGAATGGTCACTGCTGCGCGACAAGCTCAACGTGCACAACCTGGACGTGTATCGCCTCGAATTGCGACGCAAGGATTGGACGCGCGGTTCTCGGTGGCTCGTCGTATCCTGGGCGCTCACGATCCTCCAATTCGGAGTCTCGTTCTAGGGATGGAGCCAGCATGAGCAACGACACCGTTCAGCGGCCCAGCACAGTCCAGCTGCCCGCCGCTCCCGCCAATCCGCTCCCGCCGAGCATCAGCGTCGTCGTGAAGGAGAGCGGCAGCCCCGTTCCCGTCACGCCGCGTAGAGGCTGATCCTTGCGCGATCGGTGTCCGGTGAGGGTTTCCCCACCGGGCACCGGAGCTGAACAATTCGGGGCGCTCCGCCTGCCCCCAAATCTCCACGTGTGCGTTGCGATCGAGAGGGTTCGTAGCGGCTTCGAGGCGGGGGCTTCTCAATGAGCCGGGACGATGACGAGCAAGCATGTGGCTGCGCCAGCGTACGAATAGGGCACCTAGACCGTCCGGATTTTCGTACGGATCGATCGGACTCGCCAGCTCGGGAGGAACGCGCCTCCGCGAAGGTGTACGGGCGGGGATGGTTCATCGCACAGCCCGATACTGCACCACGGGCTAACTTTGTAGCGTGGACGAAGCTCTGGCGGTTGAACGCTTGGAAGAATGGATCGCGCTAGCCGAGAGCGCACGCCTTCCGAAGGACTCGCGCACCACTAGACGCGATCGGTACACCTGGAGTTATGCCGACGGCCCGAAGATTGCAGACTTGCGCGCCCGTCACGACCAAGTGCGCCGAATCGTCCATAAAGTGATGGGCTACGCGAAGCTGCCGAACCTCCTGCCGATGACGCGGGGAACCATCGAATTAGTGGGCGGAATTGCTATGTGCGCGGAGGCCGCCGCCCGGCTCAAGACGGGTGCCGAGACACGAAAACTTCTCGGCACGAGCGCTCCGACAATGGCTGCTGATTCTTTGCACCCCGAAGTGTGGAACGCCGCGTCAAAGCGGTGGGGCGCCAAGCATTATTCAGACGCAGTTCAACGAGCCGCAACGTTCGTCAACGCGAACATTCAAGATCGCGTTGGTCGTCATGATGTATCCGACTCTGAGCTAATGAAGGAGGCGTTCTCCCTTGCTCCGCCAGCCGAGGGAAAGCCCCGCCTCCGATGGCCCGGAGACGATTCGAATCTCAGCGTTAAGTCGATGCGGGTTGGGATACTCAGTTATGCGCAGGGACTCTTTGCCGGAGTTCGAAATATCGTCACTCATTCAGTAGCCGAGATGCCTCGGCAGGTCGCCTTCGAACAGTTGTGCGCTCTCAGCCTGCTTGCACGGTGGGTGGACGAATGCGAGCTGCATACTTGTGAAGATTTGTCTGACTAACTCACGCCAAGGCATCTGCCTGAAGAGATACGACAGCTTTCGTGACACGACTTCGTGGCAGTTTACCTACGAGGCAGGCTGCTCGACTAGGTCGAGCAGGGCTTCATACCGACGTGCCACGTCTTTGCTCTTGGCATTCGCGGCTTTAACGTCCTTGTTGCTGGCAAGACCCGCGAGAATGGGCCTCACCTGAGCGGGAGCTGCCGCAAACAGCTTTTCCACTTGTGGTGCACCCGAGTTACTGAAGAAAACTGATCGGCCGACCCCTGCTCCGTATCCTCCAGGCTCGCCGATGTAACAGAGAGTGAGCCACTTCACGAATGGCTTCAGCATCTCCTCTGGTATTGCGGCCAACCCGCCGACCTCGGTCAGTGAGCGCAGCAGGGCTCCGTGACTGTTATTCGACCTCCATCCGGGGCTGACGCTCTTGAACCCCTCAGCAACCGTCTCGAAGAAAGCGCGCTTCTGAGCTTTTCGGAGGTATGGATAGACCTGGGCCTGGTGCGCTACTCGAACCTGCAGCTCGGTGAGTCCGCTTCGGCCGATTTTTTCCTGGAGGTGCGACGCCAGCTCGACGATGACAGCAGGTCTACTATGCTCCGCCAATACCCCAATAATCGCGAAAGCGTTGGCTCGCACTAGCTCGGCCTTTGTATCATCGAGCGTCAGCGACAGCAAGAATTTGAGAATCTCAGTCTGGCGGGTATCAGGTGCGTGGGAGAAATCCTCAACCAGCTCTGCATCCGCCGCGGCCGGCCCTGGAGCTTCTACTACTTCCTTGACCTCGGTAACCTTGATGAGAGTCACTGGGTCCTTCGACAGAACGGCGTCAATGCAAGTCGTAAAGATGTATACGACGTCCTCCACGCCGGCTTCGTACTCGGAGTCTTCGTGCTCCAGGTCCTTGCGGATATCGTAGACGCGGTTCATTCGCCGCCATTCAGGACGCGACAGTAGGCCCATCCGGTACGCGAGGTCGAGTATTCGAGCCGTGGAGTAGTTATCGACATCATCGGCTCGCTGCACAGTTGGAAGTGAGTGCAGCTGGGCCGCTTCTCTTGCGATGTCTAGACCCGCAATCTTGATCTTCTCCCGAAGGTCGGCTATTGCGGCATTAAAGAGTCGCTGACATGCACTGCTCGGGTCGACTAGCAGTAACCGGCGCACTCGTTCGATGAGCCCCTTTGCCTGCCACTGAACGCGGATGCGCGACATAATTTGAGTAGCACCGCTGTCCTCGACGGTACTGAGCACTGTCCCATCCGTAACCGACACAACCTCACTAGATGCCATGCGATGACACTGCCACAAGCGCAGTGCTGGTGGAAGTAGGGGCGGGGCATGTGCCGGAGCCTCCGAATGGCACCCCCTCCCCCGGTACCCCAAGCCGAGGGAGGGGGCGCTGCGCGGTGGGTTTCCTCGTCCCCGCGCCTTGCGCGATGCCTACCCGAAAGGCACCGTGCAAGCCTGCTCACACAATACGAGCGACCGAGCTGTCCTCAGTCGCGGATTGCGCGAACTGAGAGGACTTGCCAGCCCTCAGGCAAGGCCGCGTCGATCTTCGCGCGAGCTGCTTCGAAGGACTCCCCCTCGACCTCGATCGTCTGAGTCTCGGTCGGTCGGATGACTACGGCAAGCTTCATGCTGCCGTTCTACTCCTCGGCGCCGACAGCGGCATCGCGCTCGGCACGCGCGAACGCTCGGGAGACGGCGTTACGCCCGACGCCGAGCTGGTCAGCGATCCGGCCGAAGCTCAGCCCGTCTGCGCGGAGCTGCTGCACGATCGCGAGCCGGTCGGGCGTGATCGTGCTCGGTCTGCCGCCGCTCCGGCCGGGCTCGGGGAGCCGCGCCGTGGCGCTCCTCTGCGGGGTGATCCTCGGCAGCTCGGCTGCAAGGATGCGCGCCATGTCCACACCGTTGCGCACGCGGATGCCCGCAGCCGCGTACTTCCGTTGCAGGCGCACGCGCGCACTGCGGGCAGTGTGGAGGGTCACACCCATGATCTCGGCCGTCTGCTTCGCGGTGACCCCGTTGGCCCACAGCGCGGCGTAGACGAGCTGCCGGCCGGTCATCGAGACGGTCAAAAGGCGATCCTCAGGATGACGACCGCGCCGAGCGCAACGTACGCGGCCACGGCGAGCACCCACAGACCGAAGATCACCAGGCTGTCCGTCACTCGGGGTTCCTCTCGTCGTTCTCTGTGCTCTGGGCTTGGTCGGTGTCGTGGGGTTTACGCCGCGGTGGTCTGATCCAGGGCGGGTGCTCGGTGAGTGCCTGCTCAGCCTGCACGCCGTTGGCGATCGTGATTCCCTCGGCGGCGTACTTGCGGCGGATGCGGCGCCGCTCGGTGTGGACCGTGGCGATGCCGACGCCCATGATCTGCGCGCATTGCTCGAGCGTGGCTCCGTTGGCCCAGAGAGCTGCCTGGGCGAGCTGCCGGCCGGTCATCGCCACGGTCATACGGCGATGCCCTGTCCGCGGAGGAACTCCTGCGGGTCGACGTGCTCGCCGTTCACCCGCACTTTGAGGTCGAGGTGGCAGCCGGTGCCGACACCGGTTCCGCCGACCGTGCCGACGACGGTGCCGGCCGGGATCGCTTGGCCCTGCGTGACGTTGTAGCTGGCGCTCATGTGGCCGTAGATCGATTCGATGCCGCCGCCGTGGTCGATGATGACGCGGTTACCGAAGCCGCCAGCGGCGCCGGTGAACGTCACCGTGCCGCCCGCGATCGCGGCCACGGGCGTTCCGCAGGCGGAGCCGAAGTCGAGCCCGTAGTGCCAGGGCGTCGAGCAGCCGGCGTCGTTGCAGATGATCCGGCGCGGCCCGTAGGGCGACGTGACGGGATCGGAGACGGGCAGCACCCACTCCCCCGTCGTCTCGCCGGTGCAGCCTCCTCCACCCAGCGCGGTGACGACCTCCTCGGCCGCGGGCTCCCACTTGGCGTAGTGGTTCGGGTCGGCGTTACGCTGCACGGCGTGCGCGGCCTCGGTCGCGTCCATCGACTCCCAGCCGGGGACGCGCATCAGGCGTTCGAAGAACTCCCCCGCGGCGTGGCCGGGGTCCAGCACGTCGTCACGGTCGCCCCAGGGGTTGCCGGCGAGGCACCACTGCTGTTGGAAGATGCCGAGCGAGCACGTCAGCGACCCGTCAGGGTTGGTGACGCCGTTCACGTCATCGCCGTAGGCGAGATTGCGCAGGCCGCTCTCCCCCATCGCCGTCATGACGCCGATCACGGATGCGCGCTGCGGGAGCTGCATGGACGCGGCCACGTTCACGATCGTGGCCGCGTTGTCGAGCTGGTCGCCGTTGTAGCCGGCGACGCTCTGGCCTTGCAGGGCGACGGTCGACACCTGCACGCCCTGGCACGCCAGCGTGTTGGTGCCGCCGCCCATGAACATGGCCGGCAGGCCGACGATCGCGACCGCGACGCCGGCGATGATGCCGATGGTGCTGCGCTTCATCGCTACGCCTCGGCCGCGCCGCCGGCAGCCATGCCCTCGTTGGTGTCGGTCAGGGCTGTCTCCCACTCGGAGCGGATGTGCTGCACCTGAATCTCGGCGTTGTTGCCGTACTTGAAGATGTGCTGGCCCTGCCCGAGGTTGCGGATCACGCCGGCTGTCGCGGGGTCGAACCCGAAGGTGCGCACCGCCCAGTCGATATCCGTATCGACGCTGAGCTTGTGGACGTAGACCGTCTGGGCTTCCTGGATCATCGAGTAGCCGGGGCTGTCGACGGGGATATCGGTGCCCTTGTGCATCACGAACACGTTGCTGATGCCGAGCGAGCGCGAGAGCTTCTGGTTCGACTTCAGCAGCTCGGCCGAGGGACCGCCGATCATGTGCCAGCCCTCCTCGTAGACGACGTTGGTCGTGTGGGTGCGGTCGTGGCGGAGCCGCCCGAGCATCCACATGTTGCCGATTGCCATGACGACCGGCACGGCCGGGCTCTCCGAGGGCAGCTGCGAAATGTCGAAGCTCGTGAGCTTGCCGTCGAGGTTCACGCTCTTGGACGTTTCGCCGTCGAGCAGGCCGCTGTACTCGTCCAGGAGCCCGTTGAGCACCCAGTGGACCGTCTGGCCGGCCTCGGAGATTCGGTCGCGCTCAGCGGCGTTCAGGTGGTCGTACTCGGGCTGATCGCCGGCACGGTCGAGGTGCGGCAGCACATCGGCGAGCACCGGCACCCGGTCGGCCGTCTCGGCGTCGCGGAACGTGGCGCGCAGCGCGGAGCGCACGGCTTCCGTCTCCCCCGGCAGCATCGGCGCGTTGTTGTTCGCTAATCGAACGACCGTTTGCAGGAGCTGGCTCTGCCCGCGCAGCCCGGTGCCGCGCACGATCACGGGATCGAGCAGGTTGAGACGGCTTCCGGTGCTGTCGGAGGCGAACCGGATCGGCTCGGCGCCGAAGGTGCGCACCAGCTCGGCGTACTCGCCTTCGCCGGCACGGTCCTTCTTGTCGTAGACGACCACGCGGCGGTTCTTGAGGATGAGCGGCCGCATGACGAACACGGTCTTGACCAGCGACGACTTGCCGCCGCCCACGTCGCCCAGGCACAGCACGTTCGGGCTCGTGATCTGCCCGTCGTTGTAGGCGGTAACCGGGTCGTGCGTCACGGGCGTATCGGAGAGCATGTCTCGGCCGCTCGTGATGCCGCGGGTGCCCGTTGCCGGGCCGATCAGTGCCGTGTTCAGCACTGCGGCCTGCCGCGTCGACGAGGGCGCACCGGTGTACCGGGGCGCGTAGAAGCCGCGGCCGGCAGCTCCCGGCTTGGTGCGCAGCTTCGTGCCGGGGCGACCCCACGGGGTGACCTCGCCGGCGTCGATCGCGGCCTGGTCGA
>JAAIGF010308765.1_pt1 | contig 10257 bp, 13 predicted proteins | sample 6487441 | NCBI WGS metagenome assembly JAAIGF01 (sample SAMN13974129, study PRJNA590717) | phyllosphere metagenome | biome: pepper field; feature: multiple bacterial spot infested pepper fields; material: pepper leaves; isolation source: leaves from pepper fields | host: Capsicum annuum ...
CGTCGTCCGAGAGAGAATGTGATCCGTATGCTCGTTGGCGCAGGGCTCGAAGGCGGCAAACGTGCCGTCGACACCGCGCGCGGCGACAATTGAGATTTCGCGCTCGAACGCGACGAACCCCTCCAGGATGCTGGGTGCGTCCTTGAACTCCGACCAGACGGCATCGGCGTCGGTATCCGGCCGAATCGCGGCCTGACCCTTACCGTCGTAGCCGAAGCGGCGCGTTTTCAGCACGGTGGGCCGGCCAATCGCCTGAAGCGCCTCTTGCAGGTCCGCAGCCGACCCCACCGGACGGAAGGGTGCCGTGGGGATCCCTAAACCGTTGACGAAACGCTTCTCGCTGAGCCGGTCCTGGGTTGTCGCCAGCGCCTCGGCGTTCGGATGCAGAGCGGCATGACGCGCGAGCACCGCAGCGCAGGCGGCCGGCACGTTCTCGAACTCGTAGGTGACGACGTCGACGCTCTGAGCGAACGCGGCGAGCGTCATCTCGTCCTCGTAGGCCGCGATGGTCCGCTGTGCCGACACGTCGGAGGCGGGCCCCGTCGAGGGCGCGTAGACATGGACCTTCAGCCCGTATGCTGCCGCCGCCAGGGCGATCATGCGGCCGAGCTGCCCGGCGCCGACGATGCCGATCGTTCCGCCCGGCGCGACGATGTTGCCGTGTCGCATCTTCGATCCGTGTTCAGTTGGCGCTGGTGTCGGGCCGCTCGGCGACCGCGGCGCTCTGCGCGTCCCGCCACGCCGCGAGCCGACCGTGCAGCGCCTCGTCTTCCAACGCCAGCACCGCAGCTGCGAGCAAGGCGGCATTGACGGCACCCGCTCGTCCTATTGCCAGCGTGCCGACGGGGATGCCGGCCGGCATCTGTACGATCGAGAGCAGGCTGTCCTGCCCCGACAGAGCCTTCGACTCGACGGGCACGCCAAAGACCGGCAACGTCGTCATGGATGCCGTCATGCCGGGCAGATGCGCGGCCCCGCCGGCGCCCGCGATGACCACCTTGAAGCCAGCCTCGCGCGCGCCCTTGGCGAAGTGCACGAGCCGATCGGGCGTGCGATGGGCCGAGACGATGCGGGTGTCGTGCGCGATCCCGAGCGCATCGAGCGTCTCGGCCGCATGCTTCATCGTAGCCCAGTCAGACTGGCTGCCCATAATGATCGCGACCGGTGCCGCAGGCTCCTTGAGCATCGCGTCCATCATCCGGAGTGCCAAGCTCCGGCCTCGCCAACTGAAGCGCGGGCATAGCCGCGCGCCTTCGCACTCGCAAGACGCTCTGCTTTGCGGGTATCGCTCACTCCCCGTGTGCCTCGAAGGCGAAAGGCAGCCAGCCTCACGCGATGATGTCGGGGTGCAGTTGATCCTCGATATGAGTGATCCGGTCGCGCAGGCTGAGCTTGCGCTTCTTCAGCCGCTGGATCTGCAACTGGTCGGCAGCCACGCCCACCTCCAGCGCATTGATCGCGCCGTCGAGATCGCGATGCTCCTCCTTGAGCTGGAAGAGCTCGGCGCGCAGATCCTCCTCCGACAGGTTGCCGTCCGAATCCCCCATCGCGCTTCACGTCAACCCTTGTCGTGCGATCGTGCGAAACCATGCGCCAAGCTTGCTGCATCGGCAAGCGAACGACGGGGCCATCCCGCCCGTCGTACACCGGCCATCCAACCGAACGTCAATTTGGACCGATTGCGACAGCAGGCCGAAAGCCCTTTCGCGAATCGCATGGCGAACCGCGCAGACCGGCGGAAAACGGGCTTCGACAGCGCGAAAGACCTGTGGCACTCTGCCTGAGTCGCTAACAGAGACAGGAGAGACGCCTCATGTCCTTGCAGACACATCTGTCACAGCTTGCGCGGAAACACGAAGCCCTCGAGCAGGAGCTTCACGACGCCATGCAATCCCCCTCGATCGACGATCTGCTCATCGCTGAACTCAAACGCCGCAAGCTGCACCTCAAGGACGAGATCAACCGTCTCAGTTCGGACGGCGAGACCCTTCACTAGCGACGGTTTCATTCATGGCGTCGGCCCGGCCGCGCCGGGCCGATTGCCGACGAGCCACGCTCGATCACGGCACCCTGCGAGAATCCATGCAGGCTGCGAGCACGAAGACCCGGATGGCTGAAGACAGGTTGGCGACACCGCGACCTGCATCGATCTGGCCGATCATCTCCGGAACCGATCGGCCTCGGGTCTCTGCAATTTCGCGCAAAGCCGTCCAGAACGGCTCTTCCAGCGAGATGCTGGTGCGATGCCCGGCGATAACGACCGAGTGCTTTCTCAGCCGGCCCGCATCAGACTCGCTCACTCGCGATCCGGCGTGTCCAGGCGAAATCCGTCGAGCCGTCGTTCCTCCGCCGACTTCTTCCGTTCAGCCTCTGATTTCGAACTTTTAGAACGGCCGAATCGAATACGGTTCTCGGAGGCGCGCGCCTCTTTCTCAGCCATTTCCCGCGCCTTGCGGACTTGGCGCAGATTGATGATCTCGGCCATCTCTGAGGCTCTCCGAGCCAGACCGGCGTGAAGCGCCGCAGCCGGAGACATTGCTCCTATTCCGCGCTCGGCGCCAGCATCGTCTCCGGGCGCACGACGCGCTCGAACTCCTCCTCGGTCACGTAGCCCAGGCGCAGGGCCTCTTCCTTGAGAGTGGTTCCGTTCTTGTGAGCCTTCTTGGCGATCTCGGCGGCCTTGTCATAGCCGATCGAGGGCGCGAGCGCCGTGACCAGCATGAGCGAACGGCTCATCAGATCGGCGATGCGGTCCTGGTTCGCCTCGATGCCGACGACGCAATTGTCGGCGAAGCTGATCGCGGCATCCGCGAGCAGCCGTATGGATTGCAACACGGCGTTGGCAATGACGGGCTTGAACACGTTGAGCTCGAAATGGCCCTGGCTGCCCGCGAAGCTGACCGTGGTGCCGTTGCCGATCACCTGCGCGCAGACCATCGTCAGTGCCTCGCACTGGGTCGGGTTGACCTTACCCGGCATGATCGAGGAGCCCGGCTCGTTCTCCGGCAGCGACAGTTCGCCGAGGCCCGAGCGCGGACCGGACCCGAGCAGGCGGATGTCGTTGGCGATCTTGAACAGGCCCGAGGCCAAGGCGTTGAGCGCACCCTGTGCGAAGACGAGCGCGTCGTGGGTCGCCAGCGCCTCGAACTTGTTCTCGGCCGAGGTGAAGGGCAGCCCCGTCAGCTCCGCGACCTTGGCCGCGAAGCGCTCTGCGAATTCCGGATGCGCATTGAGCCCGGTGCCGACGGCGGTGCCGCCCTGCGCCAGCGCAAGCACGCCGGGAAGCGTCGCCGCAATGCGCGCGCCGCCGAGTGCCACCTGCGCCGCGTAACCTGAGAACTCCTGACCGAGCGAGACGGGCGTCGCATCCTGAAGGTGCGTGCGGCCGATCTTGACGATGTCCGCAAACGCCTTCGCCTTGGCGTCGAGCGCGGCGTGGAGGTGGCTGAGCGCCGGCAGCAACCGCTCTTGGATCTCGCGGCCGACCGCGATGTGCATGGCCGTCGGGAAGGTGTCGTTCGAGGATTGGCCGCGATTGCAATGGTCGTTCGGATGCACCGGCGACTTGCCGCCGCGTTTTCCTCCCAACCGCTCGTTGGCGAGCGAGGCGATGACCTCGTTGGCATTCATGTTGGACTGCGTGCCCGAACCCGTCTGCCAGACCACGAGCGGGAACTCGTCGTCGTACTCACCGGCGACCACCTCGGAGGCGGCCTGCGCAACCGCGTCGGCGATCTTTGCATCGAGCACGCCCAGATCCTTGTTCACCAGCGCGGCGGCCTGTTTGACGATGCCCAGCGCATGCACGAGCGCCGCAGGCTGGCGTTCCGTGCCGATGCGGAAGTTCTGGATCGAGCGCTGCGTCTGCGCGCCCCAGTAGCGATGGGCCGGAACCTCGATCGGGCCGAAGGTATCGGATTCGGTACGGGTCTCGGTCGGCGACATCGTGGCCTCTTCGTCGTCAGCAGCGCGCCCCTACTTAGCGAAGGCAGGCCGCGAACGCACTGCGCTTCCCACAGGATTCCCGATGCCGGTCGCCCCCGCGTCCATCGACACCGCCTCAGCGCCCTTCCGCTTCCGCCCGAAAGTGCCGGCACCGCGCACGGAGCCGATGGGTCTGTTCGCCTTCCTGCGGGCCGCGCGCGCCAATCCGATCACCACGTGGATGCGGGCGCATTTCGAGGAGCCGGTGATTGCCGCCGAGGGGTTTGCCGGGCGCATCACCATCGTCAGCGAGCCGAGCCTGATCCGCTACCTGTTCGTCGAGAACGCCAAGAACTACCGAAAGGACGACCTCCAGCGTCGCATTCTCGCGCCGGGCCTCGGCAACGGACTTCTCTCAGCCGAAGGCGAAGAGTGGCGCAACCAGCGTCGCACCATCGCGCCGAGCTTCTCGGCGCGGCACGTCACCGGCTTCGCGGATGCGATGAACGCGGCCGGCGCGCGTCTGGCAAGGCGCCTTGCACGTCGCGACGGCACGATGATCGATGCCGTCAACGAGATGACGCGCGTCTCGCTCGACGTTCTGGAGCGAACGATCTTCACCCACGGCCTCAAGCGCGATCCGGATGCGGTGGGACGTGCGATCACCCGCACGCTCTCGGCTATCGGCCCGATCGATCCGCTCGACGTCTTCGGAGTCCCCAGCTTCGTGCCGCGCATCGGCCGCCTGCGCGGGCGCTCGGCCGGCCGCTTTTTCGAGGAAGTGGTCGACGAGTTGATCGAGCGTCGCAAGGCGCTGATCGCGTCCGGTGAGCCCGCGCCGCACGACCTGCTCGGCCTCCTTCTGACAGCGAGCGATCCTGAGACGGGCAACGGCCTCACCGATCTCGAGGTAAAGGCCAATATCGTCACCTTCATCGCGGCCGGACACGAGACGACGGCGAACGCGCTCACCTGGGCTCTCTACCTTCTGTCGCAGGACGCCTCGGTTCGCGAGACAGTCGAGGCGGAAGTCGATGGCGCGCATCGCGCGGAAGGCCGCTTCGCGCTGGATGATCTCATCGTGACCAAGGCGGTGGTGGAGGAAACGCTACGCCTCTTCCCGCCGGTGCCGTTCATGAGCCGGGCGGCGATCCGCGAGGACCGGATCGGTCGCATCAAGATCCCGCAAGGCTCGACCGTGCTGGTCGCACCCTGGGTTCTGCATCGCCACCGCCGGCTTTGGGACGATCCCGACGCCTTCGTGCCCGATCGCTTCCTGCCGGAGAACCGCGCTCGCATCGACCGCTTCGCCTACTTGCCGTTCGGTGCGGGGCCGCGCGTGTGCATCGGCCAGAGCTTCTCGGTCCAGGAGGCGACGCTGATCCTCGCCCACATCGTGCGCGCGGTCCGGCTCGACTTACCGGCCGACCATCCGCCAGTGACGCCGCTGCACCGGCTCACGCTGCGCCCCGAGAACGGCTTGCGCCTGCTCATCCAGTCCCGTCTCTGAGCAGCTAGCGGCGTAGCGCAGACGGCTTATCAGGGTCTCGGCCACCCTCCTCGTGCGCGAGACGGGTGCGCACACAGGCCGCGAGGCTTTGATTGGTCGCGGCCTCGGTACCCAGTCGGGCCACCGCGCCGGCACAAAAGCGCTTGCCGTTCTCCGACAGATCCTCCCAAAAGATGCGCGCGAACTCCCGCTGCTTGTCCTCGAACTGCACGCAATTGGCAGTCGCGATGCGATCCGAGATACGGGCGCACCAACGTTTGGCGTCGATGCTCGGCAGGCCGAGATTCTCGTTCGCATCCGGCCGAACTCGAGGCGTGGGATATTCCGAAGCAGTGACAGCCGCGTGCGGCCTCGCTTTTTTATGAGCGGGAGACTCTGCCGCGGACGAGGGTAGGGTCGGCTCACTCAACACCTCCGCAGGTGTGACGCCCACGGGGCCTGCGGGGCGAGGAGCCCTCTTCGGCCTACGGGCCAGCGTATCGCTGGCTAGCGGCACCTCGATCTCCGAGATGATCTGCGCCTGCGCTGGACCAACAAGCGCGAGCGCAAAAGAGCAGCGGATTAGGAACGGCACCAGGCGGCCCGTCCGCTCAGCATCGATCATGAGTGGCTCAAAAACAGATAATTTAGAAGACATTTGCAGGCGACTCAGTACCGTCAACAGCGTTTTGGTCCCAAGGCACGCTTCGTCAACTGTTTGCGACCTGACTGCGCAGTCTACTGCGCGCAGTCTAAATTCCAAATTTGCTGTCCGCTCCACTACCGATCTCCGACACACGTTTGCCTCGAACTCATCGGCACATTCTTTGCGCGCGGACCGCTCCGTAACGCACCACAGGCCGGCCAAAAATCGAATCGACAATCAGGATCCGCGCAGCCGAGACTTTAATCGACGTTTGTCCCACCGCTTGCGACAAGCCGGTCGTAAAGTTTGATATACCGCTCGCGCAGCGCGACGTGGCGTGCACGCAGCGCCTCGAATTTTTCTAGAAGCGGATCTGCGCCCTCGTAGCATCCGAAATATTGACGCAACACCAACTCCCAAGCCAGGTAATTTCCGTGCCAGGAACTCCCGACATGCTCAATGATGTACGTCCGGGCGTTGCCAAAAGAGTGCGGAAGTGTTGGCCCTAATTGAGGGTTGAGCACAAACAGAAATTTGCACTCCCGATCAAACATTTCGTTTGTGGCGGAGATAATTTCGTCTGCTTGCTCTTTGGTTATCGGCGCACCAAAACCAATATCTCTCAGATTTTTTTGAGTATTCGAAATAACAAACGTCAGGTGTTTTACTTTCTTTAGTTTTTCGAATTTGCCAACAAGATAGTTATATTTGTTGGAAAGCGCCTCCGGATCGAACCGATCGTGCCAAAAATGGATGCCATGACGCGTCCAGGTTGGCCTTGCCAGCAGTTCGACATCTGATTCGGCAACTTGCGCCGGCAATCCACCGCGCAAAAAGGACAAGGTTGCTGGAGCTGGCGAAATTAGATAATCAAAGAAGAAACCTCCTGGAGATTTCATCTCATCATCTTGCAAAGCTTTACGAATAAGCGGTAAATTATGCCTGATTTGAGACGCTGTTTGGCAAGAAGTTCCCAGACTGACAACAGCGTGCGTTGGGGATAGTACCGTCACTTCTGCCTCAACAGTTCAACGATCTTGCCATAACCTTCAAGTGTCAGGTGAATATGGTCTGGATTATACAAATCACATTGATCCGCGCGGCAAGACAAGGCGTGATCGATCGAAGTGAAGTTGACGGAGAGCAACTGCGCAAGCCTCTGGTTGGTATCCGAGCGACTGGGATCGTCGCTTCGGTCTGAGCGGGGCGGGATACCGAGCAACTCAATCTCGGCACTTGGCCAGAGCGAGTTTGCCGATCGAACAATGGCCGAGACACCGACCGCGATTGCGCAAGGCTTGTCGCCGGCCGCAAGGTTGTTCGTGCCAATCAAGATGACAACTCTACTTGGTCGAATATCAGCGGCAACGCTACGAGTTAAGCGCCATAGGACGTTTTGCGTCCGGTCACCGGACACTCCGAATTTTGCGACCTTACCGAATTGATTCAAAAGTTGTGTCGGCCATCGTGCAACGAAGGAATCGCCGATGAGCAGGAGGTCGACCTTTCCCTTGGGCAGCGCTGCGATGGAAGCCAAGGAGGTCTCGGCCTGCTGCCAGCGTTGTCGCGGTGCCGGCGTGGTCGTGACGATCGTTGCACTCTCGGGGCACCGATCGTCGGCGCGCAGACCCTTCGATGGCAGAATGGCCAGCGCTACCCCCAGCAACGCGGCCCTAGCAGAATGATCTGCACGTGCCCTCGTCTGCGCACCATCGATCGATGATGGGTACCCGACACGGCAAGACCGTCGTCTGGTTGCTGATAGCGATGCGCTGTCGGTGAGCGACCGGAGGCTCAGAGCCATCCCTGCACACTTGCTTCGACCAGATACTTCACCCATGCCTCTTCATCGATCATCATACTGCTCAGCGTGATGAGAAGCGTACGGAGCATGTGCGGCCTCGGAAATCGATGTCGGCCTCGCTACCTTCACATCTTGAACCATGCCACACGTTCGGCAGAGCTCAGCGCGCAGCGCCCTTCTGCCTCATGCTCAGGCAGTAGCTTCAACCCATCCACGTTCTACCATGAACACTGAATGCCGAAAAACATCCAAAGAAATAGCTGATAAAGATTGCCGATTTCCATCGATCGACACTTGCAGTGGCGATTGCAAATTTTCTCTGCAGCGTACTCGCGATAGGCTTCCGGATTGACCGGGATCACGCCTTTGCTTACGTGCGTTCCCGTGTCGGGGTGTAGCGCAGTCTGGTAGCGCACCTGGTTTGGGACCAGGGGGTCGTAGGTTCGAATCCTATCGCCCCGACCATCATTCCGGAGCCGAGATGGCCGATGTCGAGCGCCCGCATCTACCGCCCATCGAAGGATCCTTCGCAGTCAGGGCTCGCGCATACCAAACACTGGCGCCTTGAATTCGACCGCACCTCGCCACGCGAGACCGAGCCTCTGATGGGCTGGACGAGTTCGTCCGACACGCTCGCGCAAGTGCGGCTCGAGTTCGATACCAAGGAAGAGGCGATCGCCTACGCCAAGCGCTCCGGAATTGCCTACCGCGTCGAGGAGGCTAAGCCTCAGACGGTGCGGAAGGGTCTATCCTACTCCGACAATTTCAAGTTCAACCGCCCCGCGCCCTGGACGCACTGAACTCGCCGTCCACCGTCATTGGGAGCGCAGCGAAGCAATCCAGCCGTACTCGTCGGGCGTTGCGATTCATTGGATTGCTTCGCTGCGCTCGCAATGACAGCCGGTTCACGTGCTCATCTGCGTCGCGCGGCCCACTCGGAGTAAGGTGCCGGTTCATCGGTCAGAGGCATGTGGCGCACGCGCATCGGCTGCTCGTCGAGGGGCAGACAGAGCTCGCCGTAGAGGCTCGCGCTGCCCGCACCGTGCACCTCGGCCTCTTCGGCCGTGAAGGCAAAATACGCTTCGCGGATGCCGGCGAGCCGCATCGCCGCGTGGCACATCGGACAGGGCCGCCCGCTCGCGTAGACCACGCAATCCTCGAGCTTGGGCCGGCCAAGCGACTTGCCTGCAAGCCGCAGCGCGACGGCCTCGGCATGGGCCGTGGGGTCGTTGGTGGCGTGGACCTCGTTCGCCGCCCGCGCGATGACCTCACCGTCGCGCACGATGACGGCACCGTACGCGGAACCGCCATCCTCGACATTGCGCCGTGCCAAAGTGACGGCTTCGCGCAGGTGATGTTCGTGCATCTTCATGGAGACCTCTCGGGGCCGCTCGCTCAGAAGGCGTAGCGCACCGTGCAATAGGGCATCCGCTCAGCAAGTAGCGCCTTGAACCGGCGCAGCCACTGACCCTTCCAGCCCGTGCGGTAGCGCAGGTTGTCGCCGCCGCCCTGCGAGCGTTTGGCTTCCTGGATGTCGGGCCGCCAGAGCAGTTCCTCGGCCTTCGGATGCCAGCCGAGATTGACCTCGTGAAGCTCGGCGTTGTGCGTGAGCATGATGATCTCGCACTGGAGTTGACGCTTGGCTTCCTCCGAGAGCGTGTCGTCGATCTCGGCAAACAGTGTCAGCCAGTCGGCCTCCCAGCCCTCGTAGAGGATCACCGGCGAGAAGTTGACGTGGACCTCGTAGCCGGCACGACAGAACGCATCGATCGCCGCGATCCGCTCCGGGATCGGCGCCGTGCGCACGTCCACGATCCGCGCGATCCGTGCCGGCATCAGCGAGATGCGGATGCGCGTCTTGCCCTGCGGATCGTAGTCGAGGAGCGCAGGATTGACGGCCTTCGTCGCGAACGAGGCTTTGGCGTTCGGGATTTTACGAAACAGCGCGACGAGATCGCGGACGTTGTCGCAGACCATCGCGTCGATCGAGAGATCGCCGTTCTCGCCGAGATCGTAGACCCACAGCGCCGGATCGACCTGATCGGGCTCGGGCAGCGGGCCTTGTCGACCGGCGTGGCGGACGATCGCTCGGGAAATGGCGTCGATGTTCACGAACAACGTGATCGGATTGGCGAAGCCTTTTCGGCGCGGCACGTAGCAATAGGAGCAGGCCATCGCGCAGCCGTTCGAGGTCGAGGGCGCGATGAAGTGGGCGCTGCGGCCGTTGGGCCGCATCGTCAGACTCTTCTTCACACCGAGCACGAGCGTCGAGCGCTTGATGCGCACCCAATCCGCAACCGATCCGGCATTGCCGTGCAGCGTATCGATGTTCCAATGCGAGGGCACGATGACGCGCTCGGCGTCCGGGAAGCGTTCTAGGATTTGACGGCCACG
>JAAIGF010135522.1_pt1 | contig 10255 bp, 8 predicted proteins | sample 6487441 | NCBI WGS metagenome assembly JAAIGF01 (sample SAMN13974129, study PRJNA590717) | phyllosphere metagenome | biome: pepper field; feature: multiple bacterial spot infested pepper fields; material: pepper leaves; isolation source: leaves from pepper fields | host: Capsicum annuum ...
CCGGAGTTTTTCCAGCCGGAAATGCCGAATACTTTTTGGGATGTCATGCGGTCAGGCTCTTATGGAAGGCTTCCGCTTCAAAAAGCTCTTCCGGTGTGTTGATGTTGAAGAACGGATCGATGGAGGCCGTGTCGCTTTCTACCGGCGGGAAGGAAACACCGATGGTGGGATGGCGTGCCAGAAAGCTGCGAATGCGGCGATTGTTGTCATCCGCCAGCCAATGCTCAAGGTCATCGGCAATCGCAATCGGCCAAAGCCCGAAGACAGGATGAACCTGCCCTCTGGAGGCCGCGATGACGATGGTTTCATCATCCGCCGTGTGGTCCAGCAGCTTTGACGCCAGATCACTTGGAAAGAATGGGCTGTCGGCGGGAACGGTCAAAAGATGCGTGGCGTCGGGCAGGGTGGTGGCAACGTGGCGCATGCCAGCCAGAACGCCTGCCAGCGGACCTGCATGGCCGCTCTTGGTATCCGGCACCAGCGGCAATCCGAATTCCTCCGCCCAGCCGGATGGCGCGTTGAGCGCGAGCGTGGAGACCTGCGGCTCCAGCCTTTCGATGACATGATAAAGCAGGTGTCTGCCACCGAGCGGACTCAACGCCTTGTTGGAACCCATGCGCCGCGAAAGGCCGCCAGCCAGTATGAGGCCTGGAAGTACAGTCGCGCGTGTCATTTACAGTTCACCCCGTTGCAGACGCTCGCCGTGGCGTCTCTCCTGCGCTCCGGCGAAAGCGGCGGTCGCGATTGCCAGCACGCCATTGGCGAGCATGACGAGCAGCAGGAATGTCGTCCCGGCATCCTTCGATAGCAGAGAGGAGGCAAGAACGGAAAGCATGGCGCCGCCACCAATCGTCAGCGCGCCGCCAAGGCCGGAGGCGGAACCTGCAAGATGCGGCTGCACGCTGACCATGCCTGCATTGGCGCTGGGAAGAGTTACGCCGTTTCCAACGCCGATGAGTGCCAGCGGCACGAAAAACTCATAATGGCTGTTCAGATCGAAATGCGGCAGCACGAATGCAATGACGATGCCCGCAAAGGCGATGAGGTTTCCGGCAAGCATCATGGTTGGAATGCCGATACGGCTGGAATAGCGACCGGACACGAAGTTGCCGAGCATGTAACCGCTGGCCATGAAGAAGAATTGCATGCCGAGAACGGCGGGTGTCAGCCCGTAAAGCATGCTGCCGACGAAGGGGGCGCCACCGAGAAAGGAGAAGAACAGGCCGGACGAGAAGGTGCAGGTCAGCGCATATCCCCAGAAGCGTGTAGAGCGTAGCAGTTGCGGCCACGCGCGAAACTGCTCGGAAAAGCTTGCCGATTTCTGGGTGTTGGTTTCGCCGAGATCGAAGAACGCCAGCAGAAGCACGCCCGCACCGGCAAGCCCAACAAAGGTGAAGCTTGCCTGCCAGCCCGCAAGATCATTGAGAAAACCGCCGACTGTGGGGCCAACCATGGGAACGACCGACATGCCCATGGTGACGTAACCGATCATGGAGGCGGCCTGTTCGGCAGGCACCATATCCCGCACAATGGCGCGCGCCAGCACGAAGCCGGATGCGATTGCGGCCTGCAAGACCCGACCAATCATGAAAACGGTGATGTTGGGCGCGAAGGTGCAGATCAACGTGGCGACGATCATCAGAAGCAAGCTGCCAAGCATGACTGGCCTGCGTCCGAAAAGATCGGAGAGCGGCCCGATGATGAGCTGGATAATGGCGGTTGCGGCAAGATAGCCGGAAACGGCGAACTGCATGACCGCGTAATCGGTTTCGAAATGCACTGCCATTGCCGCGAGCGATGGCAGAAACACGTTCATGCACAGCGCCGCAACGCCTGCGACGAGAACCAGCGTCACCACATGTGGCGGCGTGGAACGATCGAGAAAGCGGGCGCGGGTCATTGTATCCTCGTGGCGCGCTTGGCAATGGGCGGGCGGTGGCGCCTGCTTTCGCGGTAGAAGGTGTAGAGGCCGGAGGCGACGATGATCGCCGTGCCCACCAGCGTCCAGTAATCCAGATGCTCATTGAAGAAGAACACGCCGATGGAGAAGGCCCAGATCATGCTGGTGTAGCGGAACGGCGCGACGAAGGAGATATCGCCGCTGCGCATGGCGGTGATGACGGCCTGATATCCGATGACGACCAGAAAGGCGGAAGCGGCGAGGTGCGACCAGACGTAGCCATCCATGGGCTGCCAGCCGCCGAAGGGTACGATCAGCGCTGCGCCGAACACCGTATTCACCACCGTCGTCGTCATCGTTACGGCCATGGAGGGAACGTCGGGATACATGCGGCGGGTCAGCAGGTCGCGCCCGGCGGTTACGAACATTGCGCAGAGCGCCAGCAGGGCCGCAATGGTGAAGCCGTCCGGGCCGGGCCTGAGAATGACGACGACACCGAGAAAGCCGACGGAGATTGCCGTCCAGCGCCGCCAGCCGACAGGCTCACGCAGAAACAGTGCGGCACCCAGCGTAACCGCAAGCGGCAGCGACTGCATGATGGCCGAGACATTGGCAAATGCCATAAGGCTCAAGGCTTTGAGATAGAGAATGGATGCCGCGACTTCACACAGGCAACGCAGCAGGATGATGGGACGCAGCATGGTTTTCAGCGGCCGCAACGCACCCATATGCCGGGCAATGAAATAGACCAGCATGCAGGTCATGAGGCCGCGCACGAAGAGAATCTGGCCGACATTGATGTAGGGCGTGACGGATTTGGTGAAAGCGTCGTTTACCGTAAAGCTCGCCATCGCGAGCGTCATCAGCAACGCGCCGCGCGTATTTTCCGTCAATGCCATGATCCGACCTCAAGAAACGGCGTCACCATGCGGAAAATCCGCACATAGGACGACTCCGTTCACTCCTCCTACATCAAATCCGTTGCACGGCGGGAGTGCGATTTCAATCGAAATAATGTAAGGGGACCGAATAATTAGCGACGTGCGATACTAGCCGCCCGTCACGCTCATATGGCGGGCAACGGCGGGGCGCTTATGTGTACGGTCTATGACGAAGTCATGGCCCTTGGGCTTGCGAAGGATCGCGTCTTCGATGGCCTGCGAGAGCAGCGCGTTGTCTTCGGATGCGCGCAGAGCCGTCCTCAAATCCGCCGCATCGTCTTGGCCAAGGCACATATAGAGAGTGCCCGTGCAGGTGAGGCGGACGCGATTGCAGCTTTCGCAGAAATTATGCGTCATGGGCGTGATGAAGCCCAGCCGACCGCCGGTTTCCTTCACGTTCACATAGCGAGCAGGACCGCCGGTCTTGAAAGGAATATCGCTCAGCGTAAACTGTTCTTCCAGCGACGCGCGGAGCTGCGACAGCGGCAGATAGCGGTCTGTGCGATCTTCCTCGATCTCGCCCATCGGCATGGTCTCGATGACGGTGAGATCCATGTCGCGATCATGCGCGAAGCGCATCAGGTCGGGAATTTCATGCTCGTTAAAATCCTTCAGCGCGACCGCGTTGATCTTGATCTTGATGCCTGCGGCAAGCGCTGCATCGATGCCTGCCATCACCTTGGAGAAATCGCCCCAGCGGGTGATCTGGCGGAATTTATCCGCGTCCAGCGTATCCAGCGACACATTGATGCGGCGCACGCCGCAATCGTAAAGCTCTGCGGCATGGCTTGCAAGCTGTGAGCCGTTCGTCGTCAGCGTCAGTTCATCCAGCGTCCCGGCATAAACATGACGTCCGAGATCACGGACCAGATGCATGATGTTCTTGCGAACCAGCGGCTCGCCGCCCGTCAGCCTCAGCTTGCGCACGCCCTTGGCAATGAAGACGGAACAGAGACGGTTCAGCTCTTCGAGCGTCAGCAGATCCTTCTTGGGAAGAAAGGTCATATGCTCGGACATGCAATAGGTGCAGCGGAAATCACAGCGGTCCGTTACCGAAACACGCAGATAGGTTATGGCGCGACCGAAGGGGTCGACCATGGGCGCGGTGCTCTCCGTCAGGGTCTCCGCTTTCGCGAGTGGTCCGAGGAAGCTGTTCAACCTGAAATCTCCGTTTGCATTCTATGCTGTCTTTGGGGCTTAGATAACGATATCTAATATGTCGCGCCTTCAGGCACAAGGCTGCGGGCACGCGGCATATAATCTGCTAACGGAAATGAACGATGAATGATCCCTGGCCAACGGAGATTCGTGTCTCGAAAGACCGCAGAACGCTCTCTGTAACATTCGACACAAATCTCACCTATGATCTGCCCGCCGAAACGTTGCGGGTTCTGTCACCATCGGCGGAAGTGCAGGGGCATGGGCCGGGCCAGAAGACCACCGTGCCGGGCAAGCGCAATGTCGCGATCCGCTCGGTCGTCGCCACCGGAAACTATGCCATCCGCATCGCTTTCGACGACGGGCACGATAGCGGCATCTTTACCTGGCGCTACCTCCACGAACTGGGTGAACAGGGTGACGCACTGTTCAATGCTTATGAGCGGGAACTGGCGGAAAAAGGCTTGAGCAGGGAGCCGCGACTCCGTTAGTGGATGGCAATAAAACTGGAAGCGTAGAGGTGACACTTGGCCGTCGAGGGAAATGCAAATGATCTGGCCCAGGTGGTCGTGCTTCTGGCGGCTGGTGTCGTTGCCGCGCCCATCTTCAAGCGCATCGGGCTGGGTTCCGTTCTGGGGTATCTCGCAGCCGGTCTGGTGATCGGCCCATTCGGCATCGGCGCATTTTCCGACCCACAGGCCATTCTCCACATCGCCGAACTTGGCGTGGTGATGTTCCTCTTCATCATAGGCCTTGAGATGCAGCCCTCCCGGCTGTGGTCCATGCGCAAGGATATTTTCGGTCTCGGTGCCTTTCAGGTTTTGACCTGCATGGCGGGCCTGACGTTGATCGGCGTTTCCTTCGGTTATCCGCTCATCCCGTCCTTTGTTGCTGGCACCGGTTTCGTGCTGACCTCGACCGCCATCGTCATGCAGATGCTGCAGGAGCGCAACAGCATGTCGACGCTGAAGGGGCAGCGCATCATCGCGATTCTTCTGTTCGAAGACCTCGCCATCGTGCCATTGCTGGTGCTGGTAACGTTCCTCGGAAGCGGCGGCGAAGAGGTGACGATCCCAGAGCGGCTCACATCCATCGGCATTGCGCTCGCTGCAATTGCCGCGCTCATCATTGCGGGACGTTATCTGCTTAACCCGCTGTTCCGGCTGCTCGCATCTTCCGGCGCACGCGAAGTCATGACGGCGGCGGCGCTGCTGGTGGTTCTGGGCTCGGCGCTGCTCATGCAGGTCAGCGGGCTTTCCATGGCCATGGGCGCGTTTCTGGCAGGTGTGCTTCTGTCGGAATCCGCCTTCCGCCACCAGCTGGAAGCCGATATCGAGCCGTTTCGCGGCATCCTGCTCGGCCTGTTTTTCCTTGGCGTCGGCATGGCAATCGACCTTTCGGTCATCGCGGCCAATTGGCAGATCGTTGTCTGCGGCGTCATCGCCTATATGCTGGTGAAGGCGCTGCTGATTTATGGTGTCGCGCGGATTGTCGGTACGTGCCAGCGCGAGGCTATAGAGCGCGCGGTGCTGATGGCGCAGGGCGGCGAATTTGCTTTCGTGCTTTATTCCGCCGCTGCCGCCGCCGGCATTCTGAACGCTGAAGCCAATGCCATTCTCACCGCCACCATCATCATATCCATGGTGCTGACGCCGCTGATGGTGATTGCACATGACCGCATCATGCCAGCCGCAAAACCGAACACGGATGATCTCGACCTTCCTGAAAATGTGGAGGGCAGCATTCTCATCATCGGCTTCGGGCGCTTCGGCCAGATCGTCAGCCAGCCGCTGCTGGCGCGTGGCTATACGCTGTCGCTGATCGACAAGGACGCGGATTTCGTTCGCGATGCCGCCGATTTCGGTTTCAAGGTTTATTATGGCGATGGCTCGCGTTCTGAAATTCTGCATGCAGCCGGGGCAGGGACTGCGCGTGCGGTTTTGATCTGCGTGGATGACAAGCAGGCGGCGGTGCGGATTGCCGAAATCATCAAGCATGAATTTCCGCTGGTGCCAGTTCTGGCGCGCGCTTTTGACCGCGGCCATGCCATCGATCTCGTCAAGGCCGGGGTGGATTATCAGATCCGCGAGACCTATGAATCCGCATTGGATTTCACCGAGAAGGTTCTGACCTCGGTAGGTGAGGAACATGATCTGGCTCAACAGCTGGTCAGCGAATTCCGCGATGTCGACAAGGAGCGCTTCGCACTGGAAATCGTCGGCGGTATCTATGCCGGTCGCTCGCTGATGCGCGGCAATGCATCTCCTGCCGACCTCGTGGCTGCCCGAACCGCGCGTGAGCGCGCCGAGAGAGAGGCGCGCGAAGAGGTCGAGGCAAGCGGCTAATCTGTTCTATGAAGGATATTCAAAGGGAGTTGGAAATGAGCATTATTCGTTCGGTCGAGGACCTGCGAAAGATTTACGAGGGCTGTTCCGAGGCGTCGCTGGTTAAGGTGACGACCGCGCTGACGCCCGAATACAAGCAGATGATCGAAGCCGCACCATTTCTAGCCTTGGCGACGGTTGGGCCAGAAGGAATGGATTGCTCACCACGCGGTGACAAGGGCGGCGTCGTGCGGGTTCAGGACGACAAGACCATCCTGCTGCCGGACTGGCGCGGCAACAACCGCGTCGATTCCCTGATGAACATCGTTCGCGACCCGCGCGTCGCCCTCATGTTCCTCGTGCCCGGCTCCACCACGACCATGCGGATCAACGGCAAGGCGGTCGTTTCGGCAGAGCCCGCTCTGCTGGAAAGCTTCGAGATGGACGGCAAACACCCCCGCACAGTGACCGTCGTCACCATCGATGAGGTCTACTTCCAATGCGCCCGCGCCCTGATCCGCTCGGAACTCTGGAAACCGGAAAACTTCGTCGATCCGGCTAGCCTGCCAACACCCGGCGCGTTGCTAAAGGCCGCCAAGGCGGATTTCGATAAGGATGCCTATGACAAGGAATGGCCGGAACGCGCGGCGAAAACGATGTGGTGAGCTGGTGTGCACCATGCTGAATCCACTTCCGTCATGCTCGGCCTTGAGCCATTGCTGTCCGGTTGAGATTTATGGACTCGGTATAGAGCATTGATTGCATTTCGTTTTTTTACTCTTTGCGAACTGGATCTGCCAGTGCAACGCTGGCTGTAAATGCGGCAACGGCACTCCCCACGTCCGTCATCCCGGACTTGATCCGGGATCCAGCCAGACCAAGTCCTTGGTCTGAAAGACTCTTTCGCCGCGCAGACGCGCGTCTGCTGGACCCCGCATCAAGTGCGGGGTGACGGGTGGGGGAGCTGTTCTCGCCCCAAACTACCACCCAGTTTAAACCGGACAGCAGTGGGCTTGTCCCGAGGATCTGCAACCGATTGATTTTGTTGATGTTGACAGATCCTCGGCACAAGGCCGAGGATGACGGGTGCGGGTGGATTTACCGTCTCTCCTCAAACCTCTGGCTTGCATAAAGGGCTCAGGAATCTAAATCGGACAGCAGTGGCGCAAGCCCAAGGATAACGCCGAGGGGGCGGAGCCGTTGAGCTACTGCACTTGGGCGACTGTGCGAGAATACTAGTCAACTTGACTGGACAGCAGCGGTTTTGAGCCGGAATCCAGCAGACGCGCGTCTGTGCGTAACAAGTGTCTTTCGAGCCAATGACCTGGTCTGACTGCGTACCGAATCAAATTCTGCATAAGGGTGGTGGGGATGGCCATCCTGAACCGATCAGAAGTGCATTCAAAAATGCCGGACGAGCTTCACTGCCTCCCGACGCCGGAAGCCGGCTTAAAATCGCAAACCCTACTTCTTGTAAATCAGCCAGCTCTTCCCGGCATAATTCTTCTGCATGCCTTCCTCGAACAGAACCGTGCGATTACGCCCGGTATCCTTGGCGTTATACAGCGCCACATCAGCGTGCGAGTAGAGATCGCCAGGGTTGCTGGCCTGCGAGGCCATGGCGAAGCCGATGGAGATGGTGACCTGGCCGTAATCCGTGCCGGATTTGGAGTTGCGGAAAGGGGTGCGTTCGAGCGAGGAGCGGATGCGTTCGCACATGGCCATCACTTCTTCCGCATTGCTGCTTTCCAGAACGATGGCGAATTCCTCGCCGCCGCTTCTGGCAACGAAGACATCCTTGCGCACCGTTGCGCGAATGACGGAGGCGACGCTGGCGAGGATCTTGTCGCCGACGGGGTGGCCGTAGGTGTCGTTGATCCGCTTGAAATTATCGATGTCCAGCAGAACGAGGGCGCAGAGATGCAGGCCCATGCTGCTGTCGTAAACGGCGGCCAGCTTGTCATCGAAGGCGCGGCGGTTGGCGAGGCGGGTCAGCGAGTCGGTGTTGGCGATGCGCTTGTATTCATCCAGTTCCAGCCGCACCTGCTGCATTTCTTCGGCGTGGCGGTCGAAATCGCGCGAGGTGTTTTCGCCCTGCGCAATCTTGTGGCCGGTCGCGTCCGCAAGCAGCGTGATCGCGGTCTTCAGAATATTGGCGCTGGCAAGGTTCTTGTCGACGATGCGCTCGCGGGTTTCATCGAGAATGCGATTGTAGTTCTCAAGGCTCGTCTGCTCGTGCCTGAGAAGAAGGAGCAGAGATTCCAGTTCCGTGTGAAGTTTTTCCTGAACGGTTTCGATGATCTGCGCGTGGTTATGATCGAAGTAGCGCGCGCCGAGATCGTCCAGCTCCTCCTGAGTGGCGCGGCTGCCGAGTGCCGCCAGATCCTTGCTGAGTGCCGGATTGGAACCGATATAGGCTTCATAGAACAGGTTATAGTTACGCGGAATGGGAGCGACACCCATATTGCGCATGGCAAAAAGTATCTGTCCGGCGATGTCAGGTATCGGCGCCCTTGGCGTAGAACCCGTACTCATCAAGCGCCTCCGAAGAATTGGAATATATTTCAGGTCGATAATATGACTGAAGCTGTTCCCAAAACCTAAACTCTCTCAAGTTGTAAGTCTTGTTTCTTACATGCGTCATCCACCGATTTCTGGTGATGAAACCTCAGCGGAGGAATCATTTCAGAAAGAGTGAGTCCTATTACAATTTGTGGGTAATTTTATCTAGGCATATTACTGTTTTGTAAACAGTAATTCTGAAATCCAGCGATGCCAATTTTGGGCGGAGGGACAACGGCGCGAATGCCGTTGTCCCGTGTCATTATTATTACTTGGGGCCGATCATGTTTTCCGGACGGACATACTGGTCGAACTCTTCATTCGTCAGATATCCGCCACCCACGGCTTCATCGCGAAGCGTGGTGCCGTTCTTGTGCGCGGTCTTGGCGATCTTGGCGCAAATGTCGTAGCCCAGCTTGGAATTCAGCGCCGTGACCAGCATCAGGGAGTTTTCGACGCCCTTCTTGATGTTGTCTTCGCGCGCTTCGATGCCGACGACGCAGTTATCGGTGAAGGATACGGCAGCATCGCCCAACAGCTGGACGGACTGGAGGAAGTTGTATGCCATCATCGGGTTATAGACGTTCAGTTCGAAGTGGCCCTGCGAACCGGCAAAGGTGATGGCGGCCTGATTGCCGAAGATGTGGGCGCAAACCTGCGTCAGCGCTTCGGACTGCGTGGGGTTGACCTTGCCCGGCATGATGGACGAGCCCGGCTCGTTTTCCGGCAGAGAAAGTTCACCGAGACCGGCGCGCGGACCGGAGCCCAGGAAGCGGATATCGTTGGCGATCTTGAAGAGGGCCGCGGCGGCAGCGTTGATGGCGCCGTGTGCGAAAACCATCGAGTCATGCGCGGCCAGTGCTTCGAACTTGTTCGGCGCGGTGACGAAGGAGAGGCCGGTGATTGTGGCGATTTCTTCCGCAACCTTCTCGGCAAAACCGACAGGCGCATTGAGACCGGTGCCGACAGCGGTGCCGCCCTGTGCCAGTTCGCAAAGGCCGGGAAGGGTAAGCTCGATGCGCTTGATGGCGGAAGCAACTTGCGCGGCATAGCCGGAGAATTCCTGGCCGAGTGTCAGCGGCGTTGCATCCTGCGTGTGCGTGCGGCCAATCTTGATGATGTGGGCGAAGTCCTTCGCCTTCTTGTCGAGTGCTGCATGCAGATGCTTCAGGCCCGGCAGAAGGTGGTGAACGATCTGCTCGGCGCAGGCAATGTGCATTGCGGTCGGGTAGGTGTCGTTGGACGACTGGCTCATATTGACGTGGTCGTTGGGATGGACCGGCTTCTTGGAGCCCATCACGCCGCCGAGCAGTTCAATCGCGCGGTTGGAGATGACTTCGTTGGCATTCATGTTGGACTGCGTGCCCGAA
>JAAIGF010149350.1_pt1 | contig 10254 bp, 9 predicted proteins | sample 6487441 | NCBI WGS metagenome assembly JAAIGF01 (sample SAMN13974129, study PRJNA590717) | phyllosphere metagenome | biome: pepper field; feature: multiple bacterial spot infested pepper fields; material: pepper leaves; isolation source: leaves from pepper fields | host: Capsicum annuum ...
CATTTTATAGGTTTGTCGGTCTGTTTACGTAAAAATTTAGCATCTTCGACAAAAACCGCTTTTTGACGCGCAACCTCAGCTACGACAATCGGTACACTAGCATCATAACGGTCGCGAATTTTTACGACTTTTCGATTCTCAAAATCTACACCACTTAAATGCTCGATAAAAGTGGTCACAAAATGTTGACGTGTTTGCTCACCATCACTAATGATATCAACCCCTGCCAATTGCTGCTCATGCAACGAAATGCGCAAAGCATCTTGTTTCCCTTCCAATAACTGCTCGCCTTCTAAGTTCCAAGGTGACCATAGCTTCTCCGGTGGTGCAAGCCAAGCGGGTTTCGGTAAACTTCCCACAATTGAGGTGGGCACTAATTTCTTCATATAAACGTATTTTAATATATTATCTTGATAAAAGAGCGAAGTTGACAGACCACTCTTCTAAAGCATTTTTGTGCGGTTTAATGAAATGCTCTTCTGCAAATTTACCTTGCTGAATAGCTAACTGACTCCGTTCTTCCCTATTATACACAATTTTTGTTAAAGAATGATCCTGATTTTTTAAACTAGGTCTATAACATACACCTGCGGCGGCATTGGCATTATAAATTTCAGGTCTGTAAATCCTCTGAAACGTTTCCATTGTACTAATGGTACTAATTAATTCAAGATTAGTATAATCAACCAGTAAGTCTCCAAAGAAGAAGAACGCCAAAGGTGCAGCGCTATTAGTTGGCATAAAATACCTGACCTGCAAGCCCATTTTTTTGAAGTACTGCTCTGTTAAAGAGGAGTCGTTGGGGAGGTATTCATAACCTAATATTGGATGGTGATTTCCTGTCCGATTATACGTTTTATTATCCGACACGCTCAAACAGATAACTGGTGCTTTGTTAAACTGCTGTTTGTAACTTTCTGAAGTCACAAAATGTTTAAAAATATTGCCATGCAAGTCGCCAAAACCTTCAGGAATGCTAAATTTGTCTTTACCTTTATTATGCTCTAACAGCAAGACGCTAAAATCATAATCTCGTACGTAAGAGGAAAAGTTATTTCCAACAATGCCCTCAATCCGTTTGCCGGTGTAATGATCGACAATATAAGTTTTTAGTATCTCAATTGATGGAAATGTCGTACCGCTGCCATCGATATCGATGTCAACAGAAACTATCTCCAGTTCAACTGCATAACGATCACCATTAGGATTATCCCAATTCGCCAAGCTATTAAAACGATTGTTAATCATATTAATAGTATTACGCAAATTTTCTTGACGACTTTCGCCTCTTGCCAAGTTAGCAAAGTTGGTCGTGGTACGTGTACTGTCAGCTGGTATATAGTCCTCATTAAAATCAATACTTTTTAATGTGAACGTAAATTCAGACTTGATGGCATGCAGGGTCTTTTCCATATCTCAGTTATTTTTTATTGAATTCTTTTTCATGATCATCCACACGCTATCGAATTCAGTTGTTTTGTCTTACAAATTTCAATATAAAAGATGAATTAATCCAATATTCGTTAAAATCAGATAATTATTCTTTTATCGTGTTTTCATAAGATAAATATACTTTTTCCGCCCATAAAAACTAGAGAAAACAGATAATTTCTCTTGGCATACTTGGCGATAAAAAATCTCTGTTACATCATAATAACACTTTGCTATTGGTACCAAAGCGTTGTTAAAAGATCAGAAGGTGGAGGTACAGTAGCTTATTGATTATCTAGGCTACAATATGCATCGTATGCGACTAATCCTTATAGCACGATTTTTTACAATTATAAAATCGTGAAAAACTAACTAAATCATATAAATTAACCTAATTTTACCGTTGAATCAAAACAAAAAACTATAAAAAGCTAAAACTAACGATATGAAAGAAAATCAGTCTGTCGATGGTGTAGATAGCATTGACCTACAACTCCTAAACATACTGCACAATAATTCAAATATCACGACCAAGGAACTCGCACAAATGGTGAATCTTTCTGCCTCGCCGGTATTTGAACGCGTAAAACGTTTGGAAAAAAAAGGTTATATCAAAAAATACATTGCGATACTGGATGCCGAAAAGCTGAATCAGGGCTTTACCGTATTTTGTAACATTAAACTAAAACAGCACGACCGCAGCATAGGGCATAGATTTGTAGAAGATATATTGGAAATTGACGAGATTATAGAATGCTACAACATTTCCGGCGACTATGATTTCCTTTTAAAGGTAACCGTACGCGACATGAAACATTATCAGGATTTTGTATTTAACAAGCTTGGTTCTGTCGATAGTATAGGCAGCACACACAGCACTTTCGTTATGGCTGAAATAAAAAACACGTATGGCGCATCAGTGACCTAGCAGAGCTTTGCTGAAAGCATTATTCATATATCATGAAGCATCCATAAAATCCAATGCTCGCCTGACAAAAGCGTCGCTCCTATTCTTTACTTTAAAATAAGCCTCTCTACCGAAGTAAAATCGTCCGACTAAAGCTTCTATATCGCTCTCAATAACTTTTCGAAGGTCGTTCTTCTTCCGATCCGATATTAAAAATCCTTCTCCACGAACGAAATCAATGAACCGATGATACTCATTATCCGGCAGATGGTAGCCCTGTAAAAAATTATCGATCGAATAAGCCGGCAGCTTTTTTGTGAAACGGGCATACACAAATTGTTCGATAAAACTGTACTGAATCAAATCCTGATAAAACAAACTCAAAGCATTAGAGTCAACCGGAACCACAACATCAGGCAGAATACCGCCACCACTATACACCGGCTTACCGGCTTGGGTTTTAAAAGTTTTTCCATGCGCATAGAGCGTGTCTAGCGCCCATAGCCCTTCATACATATTATTAAAATCCACCATGTTGGACCAGTTCGGACTATATTTTTTTTGGATGCTCCTGCCCAGCGGCGTGAAGTAACGGGCTATACTGAGATTTACTGTCGAGCCATCAGAGAAATCATACTGCTCCTGAACAATACCCTTGCCATAAGATCGTCTACCAATGATGGCTCCGCGGTCCCAATCTTGCACTGCACCCGCTACGATCTCACTGGCAGACGCCGTATTTTCATTGATCAAAACAGCCAGTTCTCCATTGGAAAAGTTCCCGCCTTCGTCGGAGAAATACTCTTGCTTCTCTTCGTGTGCACCCTCCGTATAAACAATTAACCTTCGGTCACTGAAAAACTCACTTGCCATCTTGATGGCCATATGAAAGTAGCCACCACCGTTATCTCTAAGGTCAAGAATAAGCTTCTTGGCACCTTGCTTTTTCAACTCCACCACGGCCTGCCGGAACTCATCACCGGTGTTAATACCGAATCGACGTACTTTGACATACCCCACTCCAGGGCGTATCATGTACACCACATCCAATGAACTTACGGTCACCTGATCACGCACCACGTTAATTGGTGTTGGCAGTTCTTCAAAATCCCGTTTGACATGAATGTTTACCGATGTACCCCTTCGACCACGAATCAGTTTTTCCACACTTTCTCTGGAAATATTGATTCCAGCGACCGTCTTGTTACCAATTTTCAACAGTTTATCACCCACACGAAAGCCCGCTTTTTCCGCAGGCCCACCACTGATTAGTGAAACGATCATCAGGGTGTCATTCAAATTGAAATATTCCATCCCAATCCCTTCAAATGTCCCTTCTAAAATTTCTGTCTGCCGCTGTGACTCATTAGGCACCAAATAACTAGAATAAGGATCCAGATGCGAAATGATATGGTTGATGGCACCATTCTGCACCGAGTCTACATTGACACTGTCCACATAACTGTCGGCCACCAAATCCAACAGCTGTTGTATCTTCCAAGTATTATTGGATAGGCCAATAGGCACCAAACTATTTCCAGGCTTACTGCCCTGCTCGTCCACATAATTTTGTCCCAGCAGGATGCCCAATAGCAACACTGCGGCATATGTAGCTGCAACAAATAGATTTCGTTTAGTACCTCTCTGCATGTATAAAATTCGTTCGCAAAATTAAATAGTTTTCTTCAATTTGCGCTGTAAATTAACACGTATTTGCTTAAAATACACTTAAAAACGACTATTGTTTCGTAATAATCCCGTAATATTTGAAAGTGCAAGCAGATAATTTCTTTTTTACATTTTACATCAGCAACTTTGCATGTAAATTTATCCATCGTTGGACAACTAAAAGACATCAGCTTTGCACGAAATAGAACCCTACTACAACTGGCGCGACGATTACGTCGCAGCAGAAGACGAGAAATCGCCATTCTACGGCGTCGTTTACAGCGAATTTGAGTTTGACAAGAAAATCTATAACTTCCTCCTCCATCCGCAATGGGACGATTTTGGATCCCAAACCTTATACATCAAGATTCTCTATGTTGATTATGATAAGGGATTTTGCATTATGGAGCTTATCGGAGAATGGAATGACGCCATTTATAACGACATTATGCTCCTAAAACGCGAAGTCATTGACATGCTGACGGCTGAGGGTGTCGATAAATTTCTATTAATCGGAGAGAACGTGCTTAATTTTCACGGATCGGACGATTCTTATTACGAAGAGTGGTATGAAGACAGCAGCGATGGCTGGATCGTTGCGCTGAATTTTAGGGAGCACGTGATACAGGAATTTAAATCGCATGGCATCGATTACTACATCCATTTCGGAGGCGAATTGAATACCTTTCCTTGGCGAACGCTGAAGCCAAAACAACTGTATCACCATATTCAGGAGCGTATCAACAAAAGGCTAGGTATGTAGCGATACGCCGCAAATGAGCGGCCTAATTGTACCCGCTTCTCTATTATTTTCATTAACTTTGCTATCAAATAAATACGTTAAAATTATGTCATTCAGAATAGAAAAAGACACGATGGGCGAAGTACAGGTTCCTGCAGATAAATACTGGGGAGCACAGACTGAGCGTTCACGTAACAATTTTAAGATTGGACCTTCGGCATCTATGCCAAAAGAAATTATTGAAGGCTTTGCCTACCTTAAGAAAGCAGCTGCTTATGCAAATCATGAGCTTAGTGTCCTACCGGTAGAAAAACGCGATGCCATTGCCGCCGTTTGTGATGAAATTCTCGCCGGAAAACTTGACGATGAGTTTCCGCTGGTTATTTGGCAAACAGGGTCTGGTACCCAATCCAACATGAACGTCAATGAGGTTGTCGCCAACCGTGCGCAAGTATTGGCCGGCGGAAAGATAGGCGAAGGGGAACCCGTATTAAAAGCGAATGATGATGTAAACAAATCCCAGTCATCTAACGACACCTTCCCTACTGGTATGCACATCGCGGCCTACAAAGCCGTAGTTGAAGTTACTATTCCAGGTGTAGAAAAATTGCGCGATACGTTGCAACGCAAATCCAGTGAATTCATGCAGGTAGTTAAAATTGGCCGTACCCACCTCATGGATGCTACACCAGTGACATTGGGCCAAGAACTATCTGGTTATGTTGCTCAGTTGAACTACGGTATCAAAGCCGTTAAAAACACCCTTGCTCACTTATCCGAACTAGCGTTGGGTGGTACTGCAGTAGGAACGGGATTAAATACGCCAAAAGGCTACGATGTTTTGGTCGCAAAATATATCGCAGAGTTCACCGGTTTGCCATTCGTTACCGCTCCAAATAAATTTGAGGCTCTAGCGGCACACGATGCAATTGTAGAGACACATGGTGCCTTGAAACAGCTTGCCGTATCTCTCAACAAAATTGCTAACGACATCCGCATGTTGGCATCTGGGCCACGTTCTGGTATCGGCGAAATATTGATTCCGGAAAATGAACCCGGATCGTCTATTATGCCTGGAAAGGTCAATCCGACGCAATGTGAAGCATTAACGATGGTTGCTGCGCAGGTGATGGGCAACGATGTTGCCATCACTATTGGAGGCACGCAAGGACATTATGAATTGAACGTATTCAAACCTGTCATGGCTGCCAATTTCCTACAGTCTGCGCGTTTAATCGGCGATGCCTGTGTATCTTTTGAAGAACATTGCGCAATCGGAATCGAGCCAAATTACGCCCGCATTGAGGAGTTGGTAAACAACTCCCTCATGCTTGTTACAGCATTGAACACAAAAATTGGGTATTACAAAGCGGCTGAAATCGCACAAACAGCTCACAAAAATAACTCCACCCTAAAAGAGACAGCAATCGCTTTAGGTTATGTTACGGCTGAAGAATTTGACGAATGGGTGAAACCAGCAGACATGGTTGGAAGCTTAAAATAAATAGGTGATAGATCTATCCAAACAAAAGATAAAGATAACAGCATGCTTGACGATTATGGCGAGCATGCTGTTTGCTGTAAGCAGCTGTGTGCGCCATTCGGAGATGCAAACCGAAGGAGCTGACTTCCTGCAAGGTGTTTGGGTGCAGGACAGTATTCCGCATCAGTCCCAAATGATGGATTACACCTTGCACGAATTTAAGTTTATTTGCGACTCTGTATATACCACGATGCATGTGCACGCAAGTGTACAGCGGATTCCCGACTCCTGCTACAAAGATGGCGAATGGACCGAGTATGCGAAAGGTGTTTATGTAATGCGTGGCGACAGCCTGATTGGCGAAGGCATTTACACCAAAGCGAATGGGAAATACAAGACGGCTGGATGCTATAAAACAGGAACCTATCTACCTCGTTACCGTGTCGCTTACCATGATGCAGATTCGTTGGTTCTCGAAAGCCGCTTTGACCAAAGACCGGTCGTCCTGCGCAAAGTACATAGCATATCTTGTGTGCCAAAACGGCGATGGGAAGATTAAGAAACTAGATCAATATAAAAAAAGCGTTTGTTCGACATGAACAAACGCTTTTTTTATCAAACACGGATTTCTGCCTTATCGGCAGATGCCATTAATTGATCAATTTATTGTCATCGGTAGATGACTTCAACAAATGTGTTTTCAAATCGCTCTCGGCTTGGATCAATTCCTGCTCCACGACTTTACGCTTCTCACGTCCTTCACGCTGTATCTGCAACACCTGCTCTATGGTAGAAACGATATCCTGATTAGCCTTCTTAATCGTCTCGATGTCAACGATGCCTCGCTCAGTTTCTTTTGCAATATTGATTGTTGATTCCTTCAACATTTCTGAATTCCTCCGCAGCAGCTCATTAGTTGCATCAGTCACCGCTTTTTGAGCCTCTAAAGCTTTTTGCGAATGAGCAATCCCAAGGGTTAATACCATTTGGTTTTTCCATAAAGGAATCGTGTTTACCAATGAAGACTGAATCTTTTCCATCAAAGATGAACTGTTATTTTGTATTAAACGGATTTGTGGCGCAGTTTGTAAGACGACCATCCGCGTTAGCTTAAGGTCATGCACCTTACGCTCAAAACGTACGACATGTTGTTCCATGTCTTTATACTGCTGAATTTTATGCTGATCACCAGACTCTTCCGCCTGAGCCTTCATTTGCGGTAGAGTGACGCTGTGTACTTCCTCCAACTTCTCTTCACCTGCTGCAATATACAGCGATAATTCTTTGAAGAAATTTTGGTTTTCGACAAACAGTTTATCGAAAATATTGACGTCCTTCGCTAGATTCTTGTAATGGCCTTCCAACTTAAGCTCAATCTGATGAATGTTCTTCTCTACACTTTGGTACTCTGTACGCATACGTTGCAACTTCTTCTTCAGATTGTCGAAAAATGGTATCAGAGGCTTTTTGTTCAAATTCTCATCAAACGATTTGATGTCGGAACGAAGGTTTAGGAGAATATCCTCTGCTCCACCCATATCTTTGGTGCGCACCTGCTTTAAGATCTCATTAGAGAAATTGCTGACCTTGGTTTGACTTCCCACACCATATTGAATGACGTCCGTGGTCGATGTCAAGTTGATCTTGCTCTTATATTGTTGAATTTGGGACTTCTCCTCATCGGTAAAATTTACAGCTACCGACTTGTTCTTATCTTCCTGGTTCTCTTCGTATGTGGTTAAATCAAGATTTGCCATCATCTATTCGTTTAAAAGGTTTCTATTTTTTAAGCTTTGTATATATACATCTGTTTCCGCAGAAACATCTAAAATGCCAGATTTAAACTGGTTGGTCACTTCCTGTTCTATCGCTATTGCGGCTTTCGCAATAACATCTTCTAACTTTTTCTTCGACTCCATCGTCACGCTGTTATTCAGTCGCGAGTTTTCGATCTCGTCATATTTCATCAAGACGTTAACCACGGTAGCATGTCGCACCAAAAATTTCTCAGCTTCCATCTTGTCGTTGCTTTCTAAGAGCTGAAAAAGATGTATTATTTTATCTATGTTTTGGTGGATCGCTCGATTATCAATCTCCTTTCGCCAATGTATCAGTCGCTCGATGAACAGCTGTGGCGTGTCCAGCACCGCTTGCGGCAACTGCTGCACCCGGTTGCGCGAGGCCGCTGTTGGAATCCAAGCCAAAGGTCGTATCTCGGCAAGCTCCAAACGTTGTAGGTAGGGCTTCGCGCGGTTTAACAACAGACCGTTACCAACGATATAGGATGTGACGGATCCGCCCAATGTAAGCAACATCGCTTGCGACAACGTTCCAAAAAAATAGATAAAAGACGCGAATAGCGCCAGCTCCACCATCAACAGTGCAATCCCCATGGCATACCAAGAGCGTATTTTACTTTTGCGTGCCTGATTAAGCATTACAAATGGAAAAATATGGACAGGTAAGGGAACGAACATCACAATAGATATGAAGGTCCAGGTCAATTGCTGTAGTTCCCAGCGTCTAGATTTCTTTGTAGCGAATCCCATTCTGCAATTTACTTATTTTTTTTAATACCTTATGCTCTAACTTACTAGCTTTGATCAATTCTCATTCCAACGCAAAGGAGAGGCACAAAAACTACGCTCCGAACACTGATTTATGCCCCGAGACAGACAAACTGACCACTTAACAAGTGTCTAATCCACTAGCCGCGGAAAAAATAGCAGCTTATCCGATTAAAAAATAAAGTACCTTTAGCCATGCAACAGCCGATTCCATACCTCGTCACGCTACGTGTACTTGCCACCTTTTTGGTTATCCTGATCCACGCATCCACCGGATACCTGAATCAATTCAACGCGAGCTCCTTGGAATGGAATTATGCCAACGTCCTAAATAGCATGTCTCGATTCTCGGTCCCTCTATTCCTCATGATCTCTGGAGCGCTACTATTGAACAAACAGGAAGACAGCCTGGTGTTTTACCGAAAACGCATGACCCGTATTCTATGGCCGTTCCTTTTTTGGGTTGCGCTATACCTGATGTATTATTTTTATAGGTATACGAATTTTGAAGTACTGCCCGCTCAACGCGTCCTCGAGATCAGCATCGACAAGATATTACATGGTCCCAGCGCACATCTATGGTTTCTCTACATGATCCTTGGTGTATACCTCGCTATTCCATTTGTACGTATCCTCGTGCAACACGCATCACACCGCGACCTCCACATCCTTTTAGGCCTATGGGCGGCATCACTGCTAATCATGGACAAAAGCTACGCTTCCTACATGCCAAAAATTGATCTCACCTTCTTCTCCGGTTACCTAGGCTATACTTTGTTAGGCTACATTTTGTCTAAAAGAGAACGGAAGGTTTCCACAACTGTGCTCATCATCTCCATTTTGCTACTTATCTTTTTTAATACCGTAGGGACTTGGTACTACAGCGCCTATATTAACAAATTTTCCCCTGCTTTTTACGGCTACCTCGGTCTGAACAACGCGGTGCTCGCTAGCCTCGTATTCTTACTTTGCAAAAGGCTATTCGTAAGCACTGCTCTCACTTGCCTTCAAACGCTAGACAACCACAGTTTCGGCATATACCTAGTACATATCATTGTGCTTAACTACGTTCATCCATTGGTTAACCTGCCAACGCTATATAAAATTCCGATCGCTACGCTGATAACATTTATCGGATCCTTTGTGGCTACCTACCTGATCCGAAAAATTCCCTACGGAAGCGTTATCAGTGGTTAATTGTACTGGTTGGCAAATTGGAAGTCCCTTTGGCACGACCAAACAAAACATGCGCTATAAATGCCAACGCACTAAATGTTGTACCGACAATACAAACGCCTGTCCAGCCGCTATATTGCCACGCAAGTGCGGCCAAATAAGTTCCCAATGAGCCTCCAATAAAATAACAGACCATATAGACCGTATTCAACCTGCTCGTCGCATCAGTGGGAATAGAGAAATAGTCCGTCTGATTCATAATATGAGAACTTTGGAGACC
>JAAIGF010369709.1_pt1 | contig 10254 bp, 7 predicted proteins | sample 6487441 | NCBI WGS metagenome assembly JAAIGF01 (sample SAMN13974129, study PRJNA590717) | phyllosphere metagenome | biome: pepper field; feature: multiple bacterial spot infested pepper fields; material: pepper leaves; isolation source: leaves from pepper fields | host: Capsicum annuum ...
CGGACTCTGATTCGTTATGTTCGACTGCCATGACCACACTCCCGTAACGACGCAGGACATCTGCGCATACAGGTCTGAAAAGCGGCAGTTAGAGGGAGTGCGATGGTTGCGACGAGCGGTGACAGCTGGGCTCAATCCTCACTTGGGTTCTACCCTATTTCCACGGACGGTTTGAAAAGGGCTGAAAACTTCAGATCTTGCCGGGCGACGCTACGACGCAATCGTGGGTTATGAAACCGCTCGATGTAGTCGAATAGATCCGCCCGTGCTTCATCACGAGTTCGATACGACTGATGGACAGCGCGCTCCCGTTTGAGCTGACCGGAGAAGCCTTCACAGGCAGCGTTGTCGCCGCAATGCCCGACGGCACTCATGCTGCAAACCAGCGTGTTGCGATTCAGAAAGCGCTGGTAGTCAGCACTGGTAAATTGGCTACCGCGATCCGAATGCAGGGTCACCGACCAGTCGCCCTGGCGCTGCCAGATCGCCATCTCCACCGCTCGAATCACCATCTGCCGATCCTGGCGGTAATGCATCGACCAACCGATCACCAGCTTGCTGTACAAGTCGAGCACCACGCACAGGAACAGTTTGCCTTCCAGGGTGGCTATTTCCGTGATGTCCGTGACCCACTTGCGCTCCGCCTCCTGCGCGGTGAAGTCGTGCTCCAGCAGGTTTTTCACGCCTGCTGGACGGATACTGGCGACTCTTCCAAAGCCACGTCTCTTACGGCGAGGCCAGCCTTGAATGCGCTCGGCCGCCATCAGGCGAGCAACGCGGTTCAGGCTGACGGTTTCGCCCTCGTCGAGAAGATCCTCGTGCATCCGGGGCGCTCCGATCACACCACGGCTGTCCTCGTGAATCTCCCGAATGCGCCTCACCAGGCGCGCATTTTCTTGAGCCCGCAGGCTTGGTTCGCGATCCTGCCAGGCGTAATAGCCACTAGCAGAAACCTTCAGGCAACGGCACATCAGTCGTACCGGGACTCGTTGCGGCAGCGCTGGATCACCGTGTACCGCTCGATGACTCCTTGGCAAAGTACGCTGCCGCGTCTCTTAAAAAATCGCGTTCCTTGGTGACTTGGGCCAGCTCGCGCTTGAGACGGGCGAGTTCCTCATCCCGCGGACTTCCGGTTCCAGGAAAGGCTTTCTCAGTGCATGGTTGTGCCTCTCGCACCCACCGCGTGAGCAAGTTGGGAGCAACACCAATCTCCAGGGCCACCGGTCGACAGCTCGCCCCTGAACGACGAACAAGCTCGATGGCTTCCCGCTTGAATTCGGGGCTGTATTTCTTGCGCTTCATGAACACTCGTTCAGCTCGGCGTGAGCTTACTCGAAAGTGTCTGTGTTAACGGGGCAGAACCCGGCTCAAGCTCTTGATACTTAGCGGTGAGCTCTTTACGCCCAATACCAGGCGTCGCATGAGGTGCTAACTGACTCCAACCGACTGCCGCCACTTCACGCTCGCGAAAGGCATCGTAAAGGCTTCCAGATTCGCCACGCACCATCCACATCCGAGTCATCTCTTCATTACCATCAAGTCAGACAAATAAATGCTGCGCATAGCTGCTATCACTCCCCTCAAGCAACAGTCCTTAGTAACTCCGGATGCAGAAGAAAATCCTCTACCTGCAACTGCAAAACCTTAGGCGCATGTTTTGCAATGCATGCTTTTGCAACAGACGAAAACTCTGCCTCTTCGGATGAGAGTGATGCCAACTCCCTGGCAGATATTAAACATCTGGCATTACGTGTATGCAAAACCGCCTCATCGCGAGCTGCTCGATACTCCTGAATCCACCCCATGCATTGATCCCAAACAGCCGCTCTGTTTTGATTCAATGCATCTAATCGGTTCAAGCCGAGAACATCAATCGTTATATTTACCCGTTCTAGCTCATCGCCCTCTACTCCCGGACATGGGCACGCAAGACACTGCTCGTCCTCAGTGCGCTCAAACGATATCAACCAAGCTTCTTGTTTCAAAGGATCAATGAGCATACCCGCCTCAACATCCAAAGTATGCGCAATGGCTGGATTAGCAACACCAGGAAGCTGGACCGGGAATAAGTCGCGTTTTTTAACGTTGAGAAGTTGACCGCTGAGCCGATAGTTCATCCAATCAAAAGTTAGCCACCAATATCCAGCCCGCTGGATTCCATCGAGTTGCGCCGCTCGGCCTTTGGGACGAAAATGATCAACATGATACGAAGAAACAGACTCTCTAGCTTCGCTATACCAGCATTTGCGGTGGTGCAAATCAATGAGCCATTTAAGAAGACGCTTATCGCGCCAAAGTTTCCTATTCGCCCACACTAGCGCGATGCGTTCTTTATCATCAGCAGCCCCTTTAAGCTGCTCGGTCAGCGCTTCAGCTTCTTCCAACCACTCCTTTGGTGGAGTGCTACCTGGCGGGATACGTACGGGCCTCAAAATACATCTCCTTCATCCTTGTTTAAAGATTCAGTGAGACTAGCCATCCCTTTGAGTCGGGCATCGGTCACCATCGCTTTAGCAATCTGCTCTGCCAATTGGTTCTGTAACTTCTGCTGCTCAGGGGTTAAAAGCTGTGCCATAGGCAGGCTACGCGCTTCGTACATTTTCTGGATAAATAGCTGATAAAGCGGATCACGGTACTCTCGGGAAAAACCAAGATCTGAGAGATATGCTTTTAGGCGCTCAAGCTCTTCTCGTTCATTCGCCACTAACTGGCCGCTGGCCTCTTTTGCCAGCAGATCGTTGCGACGTCTAAGATCATCTAAAGTCCGCTGATCAAGCGTCGAGCTAAGACCAAACAAATCGCTTTTCAATAACCCTGACACCCCCATTCCTCTAGGGTGTTCCTCAGGCACATCAACCAATGTCTTACCAGCTTCACGTCTAAGGATATGAACCTGCTCACGCATCAGGCTTCCTAACAATATCGGATCGTGGGTTGTCAATAAAACCTGTGACTCACCAGCGGAGCCGAGTCCTGCATCATTCGTCAGCGAATCCTCAATGTCCTCGAAACAACGCAACTTCCAGAGTGGATTGAGGTGCGTATCGGGCTCATCAAGCAAGAAGAGGCAGTTGTCTGCACGAGTAATGCGCATCAGTCCGAGCACGGTGAGCATTTGCAACTCACCCTCCGACAGATGCGTAAAGCTCACCTTGCCACCATGCTCATCGCGTTTTTTGACCGTGATCCGCACCTCGTCAATCAGGTCGCCAATGTAGGCTCCCTCGGCGTAGCGGAAGAAGCTGTCGGTGCTGCCGACCAGCTCGCCCAGTTGCTTGAGCTTCTCCTGACTCGGCACAAACAAATAAAGCTGCTTTTGTTTTTCGGTGCGGCCACGGAAGTCGATCTGTTTGGTCGCTTCCTGCTCAATGGGCGCCCAAGACACTTGCCAGAGCTTGTCAAGAAACTCGCTGACCACGTTACCACGTGCATACCAGAAGCGCGGGTCGCCTTCGTTCAGCTCCTGTTCGTCGAACTTGCCACCCCGGCGCTTTTCGCGCAGGCGGTGCGGCTCCTTTAATACAAACAGTGCAGACTCCAGTGATTCGATGTGCAGGTTCTTCAGCACCTTCTGAAACACTGGGTCATCGGACAATAAACACGCCAGCAGCACCAGCTGACTATGCCCACCACGGCAGTAGAACAGACGGCGAATGCGGTCGTCGCCCGCTTGTTTCAGCCGAGCCTCACGCCGACGTTTGGCATCTTCCACCGCGCGGATATCTGCCTCGGTGCCAGTAAAGTTCTCTAGCAGCTGCTCAGGTAGCACTTCGTCTGTGGTAATTTCCTGACGCAGATTGAAGCGGCGTTGGTGCTCCTGAAACAAGGTTTCAATACGCTCATTACGCCCGGAGTAATAAGCAAAAATATGTGTTGGAAGCAACCGAGGACCACGACGAAGATCTGGCTGTTCATTGTCAGGAGGGTCGTTCTTGGTTAGGTACTCTTGGCTAACTCGATCGCCATCTACCCAAACATAAGGGCGCTTCTGCTTGGCAGAGTCAGCTTCAATGCGGACAACGTGGCCACGAATGCTGTATTCCAGTGTGTAATCAAACGCTGCTTCGCGATCCAAATCAACGTCGCGGAAAATGGTGATCAGCGCCTCGATCAAGTTGGATTTGCCTGTGCCGTTCTGTCCAATCAGCGCGTGGCTGCGGATGGGCTTGAGCGTTGCATCCGTAAGCACACCTGCCGCAGCTTGCAAGTGAGTCGCGAAGGCAATGTCAAGATCGCACAGGTTGCGAAAGACCGGGATACGGATGCGGAGTAACTGCATATCAGGCATTCACCGTGTCGGCTGGCTTTTCACGCATTTCGGCAGGCGCTGGTTCCAGAATCCAGCCGTGCGCTATCTCAGTTTTCAGTTGTGCGTAAAAGGCATCAACTTCCCCACCAAAGCGCTGCCATAAATCCTTAGCGCCCATTTCGCCGTTGTGACGAGCCAGTATGGTCGCCAGCGGGGCCTGAACCTTGATGTCAGGTGTTGTCCCCAACCGCAGGGGAGCGATCAACTCGGTTTGTGGAGCTTTCATGGGGTCCTCTTCTTGTTGGAAGGCGATACCGGTGAGGACGGACACAGAAGCTGCAGCAAGCCGAGCAGATTGCTTTCTGGCTGTTTCAAGCTGTGACGACAGCACCGAACAAATCTTCATCAGTTGCTCGACCCGCTGAACGATTCGTTGTTGCTCTTCTTTTGGGGGGACTGGTAAAAGTAGCTGCTTAAGCTTCCCTGCCTTAATGCCTTTCGCAGTCATCCCTGTTGAGTTCTCTTCCAGCAATGACTGAAAGAGTGGAGACATCATGAAGTACATGGCACACTTCGTGTTTAAGTCTGCAAAAGGTTGAAGGTCAATAACACGTTGCGCAAGCGCAAAACTTGGTTGCCCCTCTATACGCGCCACATTACCAAGTGGAGCTTCAGTAGTAATTAGCAGATCCCCGGCACGAGGAAAACCTCGCGTCATCCATGCTTGATATGAAGACTCTGAGAGATACTCAACCGGCTCAGTCGTAATGATACCTGGACGCACGTTCTTTGCAGTTACGAGCACAACACCGCTGCTTGTTTTTACTGGTGTTTTCCCACGATAGTCAATGAACTGAAAAAGCCCATCTAAGCTCGCTCTTTCCCAATGCGAAGGAATATTTATTTCTATGTCAACGATATCTGTAGCCGAAGGCTTTTTTTTCTTCATTTCACCAGAGGCGAGGCGCGCACACTTGACTTCCAAAGATCGGCCAATCAACTTCTCAGGAGGTTCATCATCAAGCTGTCGATCAGTCAGCAGCCCCTGAATTGCTAAATCTAAGATCAGCGCCTTGAATTCGGAAACATCCTCCGGCACATAAATCAGCTTCCCTAGATTCTCGGCGAGGCGTGCCCAAGTTGTTTGCAATTCATGCGGACTTTGGCTGCTTGCGACTGTTTGGAGGATAGAATGGCGCAGAGTGCTTTGCGATCTGCGCCGGGCTTGCTGCTGCGCTTCCAACTTGTCGCACAAGGCCATTAACTCATCGACTTTGGCGACAATGCGGGATTGTTCTTCGAGCGGAGGTAGCGGAATAGGTAGTGCTCGTGCCGTACTGGTATTCAGTTCCACTTGTTGCGTGCTGCCGGAAACCAACGAATCAGGATGCGACGGCTCCATGCGCGATTGCACCCAAGGTGAAGCAATCACGCACCAAAGATAGCGCGAGATACAATTAGCGAGCCGAAGAACTGTTACGTGAGAGTCAGCAACGGCTTTGATGCCCGCGTCCGCATGGTAAATTGCCACACGCCCAACCGTGCCAGTTCCGGTCGAATTCCACAGCAGGTCACCTTCGCAAAGAAAGCGCTCTTTGCCATACGAAACCAATGAGTCATCCGCCACAAAACGGGCAGGTGACATATCAAAACCTGCCCATTGGATGCACTTTTGTGAGATGACATGCGCGGAGCTCATCTCAACATACTTCGGGCCTTTACCGCGCTGAATATATAGACAGAGCTGTTCTAGGCGCACCCACTGCCAATGATCGGGAATCGGAAATGGCCTCGAATCCAATGGCGGATGCATTCTTGTGGCTCGCAGATCAAGCTCACTCTCATACGCACGGCGTAACGCTACGGCAGCCTCAATTGCCTGAGAAGCAGCGGCTTCGGATTCGATACGCTCGACTAGCCGGCCTGAAATGGCTAATTGAATAACCAGCTCACGTAGTTTTCCAACACCCGCTGGCGCATTTGCAATATGACCGAATTCTGCCAAAAACTGCTGCGCTTCCATCAGGCGCCCTCACCTACAAAGTGATGCGCCAGTGCGGCGGCCAATTCGCTTTTAAGCTGGTTTTCGGTTTCTTCAATGTCGCCCAACAGCTTTTTATACTTCTCTAACAGCAGATCCGGATCGTGGGTTTCTTCTTCCGGCGCGTTGGGGTTTTTAATGTCGAGATTAAAGATCGGCCAGTAGAGGCGATCACCCGCGGCCTGCGCATCGCGCGCTTGCAGGCGAAGTGGTTCGGCTTTGGCACGCAGTTCTGCGATCTGAGCGTCGATCTTTTCACGATAGGCAGCATCAGTGGTGCCTAGCAAGCTCTTGCGTAAGTCACTCGCTTCGCCTTCCAATGCGGCGGCCTGGTTGTTCAGATCTTCAGCGCGCTGCCAATGCGGAACTGCGGCAGCTTCGGCCTGTTCGCGCTTTATTTTGAAATCTACCTTCCAGGCGAATTCGTTTTCCACGCGGTCGGAAAAGTCGTTGGCCTCACTACCCCACCAATCCTGCTCAGGTTTGAACTCCTCCAGACGGATGGGCTTGGTTTTGGAATAGCTCTTGTAGCCGGGCGGATAGGGATGCTCGTAGAACCAGATGGTTTCGGTGTGGAAGTGCTCGCTGCCATCATCCACCGTGCTGCCCTTGGTAAAGAACAACAAGTTAGTCTTGATAGTGGTGTACGGAGCGAACACACCTTTGGGTAAGCGGACGATGGTGTGCAGCTTGCAGTCGCGTAGCAGCATTTTCTTCAGCGTGCCTTTGATACCATCGCCAAACAAAAAGCCATCAGGCAGAACCACGGCGGCCCGGCCGTTTTCTTTCAGCAGCTTTTTGATGATGAGCGCCATGAACATATCGGCGGTCTCGCGGGTACGCAGGTCGGCCGGGTAGTCGCTGCCGACGCCATCATCCTCATAACCGCCAAAAGGCGGATTGGTGACGATGCAATCGACTTTGTCGTTGGCACTCCATTCGTTCCAGCCTATGCCCAGCGTATTTTTGTGTTCAATCTGGCTGGGCACATCGATGCCGTGCAACAGCATATTGGTAGTGCACAGAAGGTGGGGTAGCTGCTTTTTTTCGATGCCGTGAATCAGTTCTTCGATGGCACGCCTGTCTTCGGCACTGGATTTGGCGCTGAGCTGATTGCGGAAGTGGTCGATGGCAGCAGTCAAAAAGCCGCCGGTACCACAAGCCGGGTCCATGACGGTTTCGCGCTTGTCCAAACGCGGATTAACGCGGTCAGCCATGAAGGCAGTAATCGCACGCGGGGTGTAGAACTCACCCGCGTTGCCGGCACCACGCAGGTCGTTGAGCATCTGCTCATAGACATCCCCCAAGTTGGCGCGGGTTTTAAAATCGTGGAAGTTGATAGCCTCTTCTAACTTCTCGATCACGGCCAGCATCTGCGGGCCGGATTTCATATAGTTGTTGGAATCGCGGAAAACCTCGCGGATGACCCTGTGTTGGGGACTGCGGTCAGCATCAATCTGATCTTTGAGGGCTGGAAACAGTTCGTTGTTGACGAAACCGATCAACTCGCTGCCCGCGATCTGCGGCTTTTTCTTGCCTTCAGCATCGGCCAGGTAAGCCGCCCAGTTGCGCCATCGGTAGCGCTCGGGTATTGGCGATTGGTAGGAGGCGTTGTCGTCTTCCCACTCCTCTTCGCGCTGGTCGAACACTTTGAGGAAGAGCATCCAGGTGAGCTGGCCCAGACGTTGGGCGTCGCCGTCCACGCCGTCATCCTTACGCATGATGTCCTGGATGGATTTGATGGTACTGCTGAGATTCATCGTATTGCTCTCAATTCACATGGCCTGACGGGGGAGTCAGGCCTGTTTCTGTTCAGTCTGGTCGTAGAGCTCTTGTTCAAGCTCTTGTACGGCCTGGGTGAATTGCTCGACGCTGCCGAAGATACCGCGACGGATCTGGGTTTTGCTGCCGAACTGGTCAAACGGCGGTAGCTCCAACACCTTCGCGTCTTCAATATCCTGCACACCGTGGTCGGCAAATTTATCCAGCAGGGCTTCAAGCACGGCGCGAGCCTGCTCTCCGTATTTAGCGAACACATCGCGCTTTTTGACGTTGTTAGCGCGCTCGCGGCGGGTGAGCGGTTTCTGGTCGAAAGCGACGTGGGTGACCAGATCGAAGACATCCAGCTCGCTGCCGTTAACGACGTGCTGTTGCAGGATTTCGAGTGGGACGCCATGGTCGGCCAGTTCTTTGAGCACAGCCTGCTTGCGCTCAGCACTGTTCCAGCGGCGCAGGAAAGCTGTGAGCGTGCCGAACTCCGCTTGCAATGCTTTCTTGATATCGTCCTTGAGCAGGACGCGGTAATCTTCGGTGATGAGTTTGCCGTCGGCGTCGAGGTATTGCGAACGCTCTACCGCGACACGGACGTTTACGTCGTCGATCACATACTTGACGCGACCTTCGCCGCTCGTACCACCGGTATTGCCAGCAGGGAAGATTGCATCGCCGTCAGTGGCATCAGGGCCGTAGAGCGGCGGCTCTTGCTCACCAGTGCCCGGCACTTCGATGACTTCTGGCGGCACCACAGGCTCGTCAGGTTTGGGCTCGTAGATCACCACCGGCTCGCCGTCGAAATCAGGGTCAGCAAACAAACGCGTGGCGCCCTTGAAATCCAGGATGGTGAAGTAGAGCTTCTGGTAGTCCTCGCGCAGGCGGGTGCCACGACCGATGATCTGCTTGAACTCAGTCATCGAGTTGATGTTCTGGTCCAACACAATTAGCTTGCAGGTCTTGGCATCCACGCCGGTGGTGAGCAGCTTGGAGGTGGTGGCGATGACCGGGTAAAGCTCGTCGTTGTCGATGAAGTAGGAGAGCTGAGCCTTGCCTTCGTTGTCATCACCAGTGATGTGCATCACGTAGCGACGGTTACTGGCAGCGGCGGGAATAAGCTTGACCAGCTCTTGCCGCATCCGCTCGGCGTGATCCTGGTCGTCGCAAAACACGATGGTTTTGGCCATCGGGTCGGTGGCCTTGAGGTATTCCCATACCTTGCTAGCGACGAGCTTGGTGCGCTTTTCCAGTACCAAATTGCGGTCGAAATCCTTGGTGTTGTATTGGCGCTGTTCCACCATTTGGCCGAGCTTATCTACCTTGCCCTTCTCGGGGGTATAACCTACCGCATCGGCATCGGTAGCGATTCGAATAACCTTGTAAGGAGCGAGGAAACCATCCTCGATGCCCTGCTTGAGTGAATACGTATAAACAGGATCACCAAAGTAGATGGTGTTGCTGACTTCCTTCGTCTCCTTGGGTGTGGCGGTCAGGCCCAGGTGGATGGCACTGTTAAAGTATTCAAGTACGTCCCGCCAGGCAGAGTCATCAGCGGCACTGCCGCGATGGCATTCGTCGATGACCACCAGATCGAAGAAATCGGCCGGAAACTGACGATAGATCTGCTTCCACTCCTCACGCCCGGTTACGGCCTGATAGAGTGCCAGATAAATTTCGTAGTTCTTCTTGACCTCGCGATTAGTGACCTTGTGCATCACCTCGCCAAAAGGGGCGAAATCCTGCTGCATAGTCTGGTCAACGAGGATGTTGCGGTCGGCCAGAAACAAAATGCGCTTCTTGGCCTTTGCCTTCCACAGCCGCCAGATGATCTGGAATGCCGTATAGGTTTTGCCGGTACCGGTGGCCATGACCAACAGTACCCTCTGCTGGCCTTTGGCGATGGCCTCAATGGAACGGTTGATAGCGACGCGCTGGTAATAACGCGGCTCCTTGCCACTGCCGTCAGAGTAAAAAGGCTGCTCGACGAGTTTGACCGCAGTGTCCGTGCAAAGCCCCTTCCATTTCTGGTAAAGCGGCCACAGCTCGTCTAGTGATGGGAACTCGGTGAGCGAGAGCTCACGCTCGATAGGCTGCGTTAAGCCAGTACGGTCGTGAAAGAGAAATCCTTCGCCGTTGCTACTAATAGCAAATGGGGCATCCAACATCTCCGCATAAGCCAGAGCCTGCTGTATTC
>JAAIGF010268311.1_pt1 | contig 10253 bp, 2 predicted proteins | sample 6487441 | NCBI WGS metagenome assembly JAAIGF01 (sample SAMN13974129, study PRJNA590717) | phyllosphere metagenome | biome: pepper field; feature: multiple bacterial spot infested pepper fields; material: pepper leaves; isolation source: leaves from pepper fields | host: Capsicum annuum ...
CGCGGCGTCAGGTCGCTCGGGGCTTCCATCGCCGGTACTTCGGTCCGGGCGACTTCGCGACCCCGGGCGTCTTCGAGGATGGCCACGCCGGTGCCGCTGGCCACGTGGCCAAGGCTGTGCACGGTCACCTCCACCTGGCGTCCCTGTACACGCACGTCGCCGCGTCCGATGCCGAGGTCGGCACGCTGCTCCACCGGGGTACCAGGGCGCTTGAGGGTGAACTCGAAGATCTCGGTGCGTCCCGGCTGGAACTGCAGTTCGGTGGCCATGCTGGTTTCCAGCTGCACGTCGCGCTCCACCGCCCTGCCGTCGATCCTGCCATCGCCGTTGCTGTCCACGCCGCTGCGCACGGTCCAGGTGCCCGGGGCCACGTTCCAGCCGGTCATCGCGGCGCTGATGCGCCGCTTGCCCAGGTTGTAGCTGGTCACGGTGAACGCTTCGCGCGAGGGGGCATGCACCAGCAGGGCGACCTGCTCGGCCGCATCATCCTGGTCGAAGCGCCAGCTCACGGTGTGGCCGGGCCAGGTCTGGTTGCGCTTGAGCGCGATGCCGCCCAGGCGGGCGCGCTGCAGGAACTCGCTCGGTGCCTCGACACGGTCCGACCACCAGTGGCCGTCGGTGTTCATGTACTCGCGCTGTGCCTTGGCCTGGATGCCTTCGGCATGCAGGTCGGCAATGAAGCGGGTGTCACCGGTCGCCTGCCAGGCCATCAGACTGTTGAAGCCGGTCCTGCCGGCCTCGGCGTCGGCCTGCAGCTTCGGGTACCACTCGGCCTGGCGGCCAAGGGCTTCGACATAGTTCTCGCCCAGGTTGGCCAGCGCACCCGGCCCGCCACGCTGCACGCGGTAGTCCAGCGCCTTGAGGTACTTGTCATCACCGGTCCAGCGCCACGCCGCCCAGAAGGTGTGCATGATGTCGCCGCTGCCGGAACCGTTGTTGAGTTCGCCGCCACGGGTCTCACCGGTTGCCCAGTTGATTTCGTTGGGCAGTGCCCAGCGACCCTTGTCGTCGGTGTAGGCGTGGGCCAGGTAGCTGTCGGCCAGGCCCACCACCAGCTTGCGGCCAATCGGATCGGCGTTGAACTGGCCCAGCAGGAACGCGGGGTGCAGGATCGGGAACGAGTACGGCTTCTGCCACTGCCAGTTCGGTTCGCGGTAGATCTTGTTGCCGCCGAACCAGTTGCTGGAGAACAGCAGATGCCCCTGCGGATTGGGCAGGATGATGCGCTCATCCAGTGCCTTCACCGTTTCCATCAAGCGCTCCACCGTCAGCGGGTCGCCCCAGTTGAGGTACAGCATCGCGCTGTTGGTATTGATGCCTTCTTCGTACGAATGCAGCTCGTCGGTCTCGATGGTGCTCAGGCCATTGCTGAACATGCCATTGCGGTAGACCGCATCGGACAGCGCGGTCAGCGAGGCATTGATGCGGTCCGGCTTGACGCCCATCAGCGCCAGGCCCGGCCACTGCTGGGTGAGGTCGGAGTCATCGGAGATGCCGCCGCCAAAATCGCCGTAGGCCACCTGGCGATGGTCGATCCACCAGTCGATGAAGCGCCGCACATGCGCCAGGTCCTGCACCTGGTTGAAGGCCCACGTGGGCACCCCCGCAGGCGCCTGCGGCAGGGTGAACGGCGGCTTGCCCTGGCTGTTGTAGCTGATGTAGTTCCAGTACAGCCGGCCCTGCTCATGGTCCGGGTCGACCCGCAGCAGGTCGCTCAGGTCCGCGTAAACGCGCGCGTACAGGCGCTGGCGCTTGGAGGTGGTGTGTTCCTCGACCAGGAAGCCCCAGTTGTCGCGCACCTGGTTGAAGCGGTCGGCCACGTGTTCCTTGATCGCCTCGGCGCGCGGCTTGAACACCATGCGGATCTCCGCACCGTCCAGCGCATTGGCGTCAAAGCCGGGCGCGGCCGAGGCAATGCTCAGCCACAGGCTGTCGGCGGTGAGGATGCGGTCGCGCAGGTCCAGCCACACGGTGCGCTTCTTGCCCGGCTGCACCGACACCGAGACATCGATCATGTCGCGCGCCGGCCAGATCGGGTCCTTGATGCGGATGTTGAGCGGAATCAGCCCGTCGTGGGTCGCGGGCAGATCCAGCGCAGGCAGGTCGATGGCCACGCCATCCAGACCGTCGTACATGTTTTCCCAGCTGTGCGCCCAGCTGCGGATCAGCGGCTGGTTGGCGGGTGCGTCACCGACGCCGGAGGGCACCAGCACATGCACGATCGGCAGCGGGCTGGCCGGCAGACTGTCGGCGCCACGACGACGTGAGCCAGCGCCCTTGGGCAGGGCCATCACCGTGCTGCGCTCGGCCGGCGCGAAGCGGCCGTCGATGTAGGCGCGCAGCGCATCGAGGTTGGTGTAGTCGGGCAGGGCCTGGCTGTCGATCAGGTAGGTCTGCTTGACGATGCCGTCCGGCTCGGGACCGGTATCGACGTGGTAGCCCCAGATCTCCTGGATCGGCGTTTCCTGCTCGACGTTGCTGAAACGCAGCACGCCGCCCTGCTGGGGTGCGATGTCGTTGACGCTGCGCACCGGCCCCTGCGGGCGGGTGAAAAGAACGTCGGTAGCCTGCTCGGCGGTACTGCCATGGGCCAGCGTACCGAAGGCCGCGCCGCGGATTTCGATGCGGTTGACCGTCTCACCTTCGGGCAGCGACAGGTCCAGATGCTGGCCGGCCTCGACATAGGTGTTCCAGTCGGGCAGCTGGAAGTAATCATCACGCCCGGGCAGGCGCGAGCGGTTGTAGACGCCTGGCCAAGTGGTTTCGGCAATGCCGTCGGTCCCCTTCCACATCCACTGCTTCAGGTCCATGGTGTCGGCGAACTCGATCTTGCGGATGCGCGTGCCGTCGGCGGACAGTGCCGGTGGTGCGGCGCCCTCCCAGCCAAAGCGGTGCAGCCAAGCGCGCTGGTCGGTCGCTGCTGCCACAGCGCTGGTCACGTCCTTGCCCCGGGCAAGGGCCGCCACCGCCGTGCCATCGAGCATGCGGTCGTAGACGCGGATGTGCTGGAAATCGCTGCCGCGCAGGAAGTTGTAACGGCTCTGCACCTGGTAGGGCGCCATCACGCGGCCGGCCAGACCCAGCTGATCCAGCGCGGCATCGTAGTCGCCGGTGGTCTCCACACGCGCCACCTCGCGGCCATCGATGAACAGACGCACGCCGTGGTCTTCATCCCAGGCGAAGGCCATGTGCAGCCACTGCTTCGGGTCCGGGCGCTTGTCGAGTTTGAACGACACGCGGGTGCGGGCCAGGTTGGCATCGGTCACGAAGGCATCAAAGCCCTGCCCGTTCCAGTCGATGCGCAGCCAGGCCATGTCCCAGCTGCTGTGGTCGGCATAGCCGACGCGGAAGATCACGAAGGGGGCTTCGCCCACGGCGTAACGCGGGCGCCAGTCGAAGGCCAGGGTGCCGCGCTGGGCCTGGATGTTGCCCGGCGCATCCCACGCCAGCACGCCATCGTCCTGCCACTGGATCGCCTTGCCCAGTGCCGCATCGTCGACCACCTGCACCTTGTCGCGGAAGTTGGGAACCGCTTCACCGCTCGCCACCACCGCATCCAGGCCGTGGCTGGCGTCCACATGGAACAGCAGCGTCGGCGTCTGCGCCGCGAGCACCGGCGTGCTGGTGGCAAAGGCACAGGCCAGCGCCAGCAGGCGCGGGCGCAACGAACGGGGGGCAACGGCGTGTGGCATGGAACCTTCCTTTCAACAACGGGCGACGCCGGAACGGCGTCGCGGGGCCAGGCGTGGCAGGCGGGGAGGTGCCCCGCCGAGGCAGCGCACCGATCCCCACGGAGAGAGGGCAGGTGACCGGCGCGTTGCCATCAGCGGAAGCGTGCTCACGCTCAGAACTTGTAACGGAGGCCGAGGTAGTACTGGCGGCCGGTGTGGGTGTAACGGTCAGGCAGTGACAGCGCCGAGTCGACATAGCGCTCGTCCGCGGTGTCCAGCAGATTGATCGCCTCGAAGCTCATCGTGAGGTTCTTGTTGAACTTCCAGGACATGTTGAAGTCCACGTTCTTGACGCTGTACTTGCCGGTGACATCGGCAGTGGCGAACTGATTGCCGTCCAGGTCCCAGACGCTTTCGCGGGTGAGGATCTGGTTGATGTACGCGTCGCGGTAGCTGGTGCTGACGCGCGCACTGAAGCGGCCATCGTCGTAGTAGACCGTGGCGTTGTACGAGTTCGGCGACAGGTTGAGCAGGTCGTTCTCGGTGTAGGTGGTGACGATGGTGTTGCCGGTGCCCGAGCTGAAGAGGTATTTGATCTTCGACTCGACGTGGGTGTAGTTCAGCTGGATGCCGAAGTTCTTCCAGAAGCCGGGCAGGAAGCTGAAGGGCTGCTGGTAGGTCAGCTCATAGCCCTTCAACGGGCCGCCGGGCGTGTTGAAGTAGCTCTGCACGTTGAACAGGGTGTTCGGGCTGAAGCCGGCCGGCAGCAGGTCCAGCGAGTAGCCCATGTCTTCCCAGGTGGTCAGCAGGCGCGTGCGCTGCACATAGGTGTCGATGTCCTTGTAGAACAGCGCCGCCGACAGCAGGGCACCTTCGTTGAAGTACCACTCGGCGCTCAGGTCGTAGTTGGTCGAGCGGAACGGATCAAGCTTGGGGTTGCCCAGGTTGATCGAGTAGTAGCGGTCTTCGTCGAGGAACGCGGTGGGGCCGCCACTGACGCTGGGCGACAGGTTGGACAGGGTCGGCCGGGCCATGGTCTTGGCCGCACCGAAGCGCAGCACGACGCTGTCGGTGACATCCCAGGCCAGGTTCAGTGCCGGCAGCCAGTCATCGTAGCTATGGCCGACGGTGGTCGGCACCAGCAGGCGCTCGCCCGCTTCGGAAGAGGCGTTGGCCACGCCCAGGAACGGCTCGCAGGCATCGGACAGATCGCTGGCGTTGGCGGCCTGGCACGGGGCATACCCGCTGGCGGCGATCTGCGTGCGCACGTAGCGCACGCCGAGGTTGCCGCGGAACGGACGGCCCAGCAGGTCGGTGTTGAAGTCCAGCTGCAGGTAGCTGCCGTAGCTCTTCTCGTTGACGTCGAAGTTGTTGTTGGAGGCGCCGAAGTGGCCCACGCCGGCCAGACGGTAATCACCGCCCAGCGTGCCGGTATCGCAGTTGCAGTAGATGTCCAGCAGCTCGGCAATGCGGTCGAAGTTGGGAATCAGCCAACCATTGGGTGTGTTGCCATCCAGGCCCTTGCCGAAACCACCGAGCTGGGTGCTGAGGTCACCCACGGTCAGCCCGTCCGGCAGCGCCTGCGACAATCGGCCGTAACTGATGTTGCGGTACTCCTGCGTGCTCATCTGGTAGTCCTTGTAGGCCAGGCCAGCGCGCAGGGTGAAGGTGGGCGACATGTTGAAGGTCAGGTCGACCTTGGCGGTGTCGAAGGTGTTGTCGACGTACTGCGGGTTCAGACGCACTTCGCTGATGTTGCCGCCGCGCGCGGTGCCATTGGCATTGACCGGTGCGGTGCCGTAGCCCAGCCAGTCCCACGATGCCGGGTCGTTGAGCGCGAACGGGAAGGTCATCGAGGGCATGCTGGCGCCATTGCGCATATCCAGCACGAAGCCGTCGAGGTTGCTGTTGTCAAAGCTGACCATCGAGAACACCGGGCGCTCGAAGGTCGATTCGGAGCGGCCGACCAGCGCGTCCACGCGCACCGCGTCGTTGATGCGGTGTTCCAGGTTCAGGCTGAACTGCTTGAACTCGGTGCTTTCCTCGATGGCGCTCGACTCGGTACGGAAGTCGACGTTGCCGAACACACCGTAGACCAGCCGGTTCTGCGCGTCGACCTGCGCCTCGCGCACGGCGATCTGGGTCTTGCCACCGTACTGCGCGGTGCGGTGCAGGTTGGCGCCGATCGAATCCTCGCGCTGGTCCTTGTCCAGCTTGGAATACATCAGGTCCAGGTTGAGCAGGGTGTCGTCGTTGGGCTTGAACTGGAACGCGCCGGTGACGCCCAGCCGCTCGATGTTGTGCTCGGTGCGGATGTAGCGCGGGTAGCGCGGAATCCACGCATTGGTGGCAGTTTCGTAGGCGGCGATGTTCTCCGGCGTGGCTGCCGGCCGGTCGATACCCGTACCGCAGTGGGTGGCATCGATGCCGTAGCTGCCCCAGCCATTGTTGCGCGCCTGGTTGGCCGCGCTGCCCACGCCCTGCGCGGTCTCGTTTGAAAGCGGGTTGCGCGGGGTCTGCGGGTCGTAGCCGACCGGGCTGCAGAACCCGTAGGTGCCGTTGTTGTTGGCGTTGGACTGGTTGGAGTTGCGGTAGTTGCCGTGCTCCCAGCGCACCGGGTTGTAGCCTTCCTCGAAAATGGTGCGCTTGCTGTAGGCCACCGACATCAGCGCGCCGAAGCGGCCATCACCCCAGGTGTTGCTGATCAGACCGGAGATGCGCGGGTCCTTGCTGCGCGAAAGCTCATTGAAGCCGTACTGGCCGTTGAGCGACGCCTGGAAGCCGTCGAAATCGAACGGGCGCGAAGCGCGCAGGTCGACCGTGGCGCCGAGCGAGCCTTCGTCCATCTGTGCCGACTGGCTCTTGTTGACCTTGACCCGGCTGAACAGCTCGGAGGCAAAGGTGTTGAAGTCGAAGCCGCGGCCGCGGTTGACGCCGTTGGAACCGTTGCCCGCCGTGGACAGGGCTTCCAGGCCATTGACGCGGACCCGGGTGAAGTCCGAGCCGAGCCCACGCACCGAAATCTGCTGACCTTCGCCGCCCTCGCGGTCGATGGAGACACCGGCGATGCGCTGCATCGACTCGGCCAGGTTCAGGTCGGGGAACTTGCCGATGTCTTCGGCGTAGATCGCATCGACCTGCTCGATGCTGTAGCGCTTCTCATCCAGCGACTGCTGCAGGCTCTCGCGGTAGGTCGCCTTGACCTCGACCTTGTCCAGGTCCACCGCGTTCATGCCGGCGGCGGCCTGTTCGGGCGTCTGCTGGGCGGCAGCGCTGCCGGCAGCCAGCGCCAGGCCGATCGACAGCGCGAGCAGGCTGTACGGTGTTGCGCCTGCGGCGCGGCGACGTGCGTTCAACGAATCCATTGCGTGTTCCCCTCCAGGGTGTCCTCAAGCGTGCGTGGCAGGTCCTGCAAGCGCATGCCGGCGTCCTCCGGCATGTACCTGGCGCAACGTCTTGCTGACACCGCTGGTCACGTGAACGTAGCAAAGCCTCCACGGCGCTTCATCTTGCGCCGCAGCAGCGGGCCACGCTCAGGCGGGATCTAGCGTTGCACCGGGCGGCGGCGTGGCTTGTGCACGCCGCCGCTTGGGTGGATCAGAACTTGTAGCGGGCGCCGAGCATGAACTGGCGGCCGGTTTCGGTGTACTGCAGCGGCAGCTGGCCGGTGGCGGGCGAGTAGACCCACTCATCGGAGCCTTCGTTGCTCAGGTTGATGCCTTCCAGCGTCAGCTCCAGCTGGTCGCTGATGCGGTAGCGCAGCGAGGCGTCGATGACGGTGGTGCCGGTCATGCCGTGGTAGCCGTCGGTGTTGAAGCCGGCTTCCTGGCCAGTGACCACGGTGAGGTAGTCGCTGCGGTTGGTCGCCGAGACGCGGCCGGACCAGGTTTCACCTTCGTAGAACAGCGTGGCGTTCCAGGCGTTCTTCGAGGTACCGGTGAGCTGGTTCTTCATCGTCGCCACACCGGACGAGTTGACGTACTGGATGCTGGTATCCACCCAGGTGTAGTTCAGCTGCATGCCGAGGTTGGACCACTTGCCCGGCAGGAAGGTGAACGGCTGGGTGTAGTTGGCTTCCACGCCGTACAGCTCGCCACCGGGGGTGTTGAGCGGTGCGCTGAAGGTGAAGTCGTCGTTGACCGTGGCACCGGTGCCGTCGAGCAGGCTGGCCGGCAGGCCGCTGCTGGAATACGGGCGGGTCTCACGCGCGGTCTGCACGAACGAGTCGATGTCCTTGTAGAACAGGCCGATGCCGGCCATGGCGCCTTCGGCGAAGTACCACTCGAAGCTCATGTCGACATTGGTTGCGCGGTACGGGTCCAGTGCCGGGTTGCCGCCGGAGACCGTGCGTGCACCACCGGCCACGGCCACGGTAACGCCCGGGGTCAGGTTGCCCAGGCCCGGGCGGCTCATCACCTTGGCTGCGCCCAGGCGCACCAGGAAGTCCGGGGTGATCTCGGCGACCAGGTTGAACGAGGGCAGGGTGTCGTCGTACTTGCGGTTGCTGACCGCCGGCACCAGCGCACCGGCGACGGTGGCAAAGCCGGTGGAACGCTGCTTGGTTTCGACATAACGCACGCCGAAGTTACCCGACAGCGGAATCGAACCCAGGTCGGTGGAGAACTCACCCATCAACCAGCCACCGCGCCCCTTCTCTTCCACGCCACGGCTGTTGTTCGAGCGCGGCGCAACGGCGAAGGTGCCGGTGTTGTTGTAGATGTCCAGCAGGTCGGCAATGGCGTTGAGGTCGGGCACCACCCAGTTCGACGGCGATCCGGCGATCCCCTTCAAGCCGGCACCGGTGGTCAGATCACCCGGCAGGATGCGCGTGCCGTTGGGCAGCAGCGGCACAGCGCCTTCGCTGCTGCGACGCAGCTCCAGGGTGCTGAAGGTGTAGTCCTTGCTCTGCACGCCGCCCTTCAGGCGGAAGCCGGGGCTGATGTTCCAGTTGAAGTTGACTTCGGCGGTGTCGTAGTCGTTGTCGACGTACTGCGGACGCAGGCGGATCTCAGCCAGTTCCCAGCCATTGGGGTTGGTCGGGTCGACGCCGTAGTTCAGCACCGGCATGCGGCTGTTGCCACGGTAATCGTAGCTGTAACCGTCGACATCGTACTTGTCCATGATCAGGGTGGTCTGCACCGGGTTCTCATGCGCCGAGCGCGAGAGACCAACCTTGGCATTGACCGAGAACGCATCATTGAAGCGATGGTCGAAGTTCAGGCCGACCTGCTTGAACTCGGTGTTCCACTCGTCGTGGCGGCTTTCCGAACGGATGTCGACGTTGTCGAACTGGCCATAGACCAGCGCGTTGTTGCGGATCTCGCCACCGGTGACCACGGTGGCCGGCTTGCCGTCACGCTCCGGGCGACGGTTCGCGCCGGTGGCCGAGTCACGGTTGCGGCTGAAGGAGATCGCTTCGATGTAGTTTTCGTCACGGGTCGCGTCGATCTTCGAGTACAGCGCGTCCAGCGAGATTTCGGTGCTGTCGGTCGGCTTCCACTGCAGCGAGCCGGTCACGCCCAGGCGCTTCTGCTCGTGTTCCATCTGCACATAGCGCGGGAAGCGCGGGTGGTAGACATCAGCGCGGCGTGCGTCCGGGAAGGCCGGGCTGGCAGCAAAGCCACCGTTGCTGGTGCCGCCGGCCCAGCGGCCGGTATTGGAGCCTTCTTCCAGCGCCTGGCGCTCGGAATAGGCGGCCGACAGCAGCGCACCGAAGCGGCCATCGGCAAAGGTGTTGGAGATCAGCGCGGACATGCGCGGATCGGCCTTCTCGGCCATGTCGTTGTAGCTGGCCTGGCCGCTGGCGGCAAAGGTGAAGCCGTCGTAGTCGAACGGACGCGCAGTGCGCAGGTCGACCGTGGCGCCCAGCGAGCCTTCTTCCACGTCGGCCGAAGCCGTCTTGCGCACCAGCATCTGCGAGAACAGATCCGACGCGAACACGTTGAAATCAAAACCACGGCCGCGGTTGGTGCCGCCGCTCTGATCGCCGGCACCGACGGTGGTCAGCGCCTCCATGCCATTGATGCGCACGCGGGTGAAGTCGGCACCCAGACCACGCACCGAGATGTTGCGGCCTTCGCCCGCTTCGCGGGTGATCACCACGCCAGGAATGCGCTGCAGCGATTCGGCCAGGTTGAGGTCGGGGAACTTGCCCACGTCCTCGGCCACGATGGCATCGACCACGCCGGCTTCGCCGCGCTTGATGTCCAGCGCCTTCTCCACGCTGGCGCGGTAGCCGGTGACGGTGATGGTGTCCAGGTCAGTGGCGCTCTGGCCGCTGGCATCCTGCGCGTTGGCGGCGGCGCTGAGCGCCAGACCGATCGACAGCGCGAGCATGGTAACCGGTGTCTTTTTGTTGCTGCTACGGACTTGCATGGCCTTTCCCCTCTCCCAAAGGTCTGGTGCGTGGGCGGCGTCTGCACGATGACACCGCTGGTCAGGGCGGACGTTAACAGCACGCGAACGCCGTAGCATCTTGCACCGCAACAGATTTGTAATGTCCCGGAGACGCTTGCAGGACAATGCCTTCATCGCGATGCAGGGGTAGACGGAACGTCCATCGGGGCTAGAATGACACCGATA
>JAAIGF010185003.1_pt1 | contig 10243 bp, 5 predicted proteins | sample 6487441 | NCBI WGS metagenome assembly JAAIGF01 (sample SAMN13974129, study PRJNA590717) | phyllosphere metagenome | biome: pepper field; feature: multiple bacterial spot infested pepper fields; material: pepper leaves; isolation source: leaves from pepper fields | host: Capsicum annuum ...
AACGTTACGTATGTAAAGCTTAGAAATTTTGAACTTGGCTACAGCCTTCTCCAGAAAACCATCCAGGCTATCGGTCTAAGCCGATGCAGGATCTATGTGGCAGGCGAGAACATTTTGAATATATCCAACATGCCTGCCGGTCTAGATCCGGAGATAACACAGAGTTCGGGTATCGCCTATCCCAATCCAAGAATTTTTAACGGAGGTGTACAATTAACATTTTAATCAAGAAAGACATGAAACGCTTTAAGATTAGTAGCGCATTTTTAGCTGCGCTTTTTATGATATGCTTTGGAGGTTGCCGTACAGAACTGGACACGGAACCTATCGACAGATTGTCGAACTCTTTGATGTTTGCAAATCCAGATTTAGCTATGTCCATACTGGCAGATTTTTATCTGTCGGTCAACTATGGTCAGCACAGTGGTGACCTGTCAAGTTATCACCTCTTGGATGAAGCAAATGTTATGTATGGTCCCGCTACCACTACAGATAATGAAAGACAAATGCCACGCAACTTCTACAGAATATACGATTATAGCTTAGTACGAAGAATGAACCAATTTTTAGCCGGAATACGGTCTGAAACGGCACGAGGAAATATTGTTGAGGATGTGCGAGCTGATATGGAGGCACAATGCAGGTTTTTACGTGCATGGTACTATTTCTGTATGGCAAGATCACTGGGAGGAATGCCTATCGTAGGAGATCAAGTCTTTAGCTATAATACTGTCGAGGATGTTCCGGATATGCGTATACCACGATCGACTGAAGCGGAAACTTACGATTATATAATTAAAGAATGCGACGAGATAATACCCCTACTATCAAGCTCTAAGACCATAAACTCATCTATAGCCAACCGCTGGACGGCGATGATGCTTAAAGCTCGAGCCGCTGTCTATGCAGGCTCTATTGCAAACTATGGAAACGCGGTAACGCCGACTTCCAGAACGGCAAATTGGGAAGCTGGTATTCCAAGGGAACAGAGTGAGGGATATTATCGACTTGCGCTAGCGGCAGCAACAGCTGTTATCCAAAGCAGTCCCTATCAATTACAAACGAATGCAACTAATCCCGGACTAGCATTTTATCAAGCGACGAGCGTTAAATCAGGCAATACGGAAGTCATCTGGGCATTTGATCGCATGCGACCAAATCAAGTTACAAGTTTTACCAGTTTCGCTATGCCTTATTCGCATCGGGATTATACGGAAGGAAACAATCTAGGGGCGTTACTTAATCTTGTGGAAGCATTTGAAAATCGTGATGGAAGCCCGAAGGAAATCCGAACCACTAACGCAGACGGTAGCTACGTTTTTTATCCAACCGCAGACGCGCCATTTATAAATAAAGATGCCCGCCTTTGGGGAACGATCATATGGCCCGGTGCATCCTATCGTGGCGTTGAAGTTGTCTTACAGGCCGGACAGCTGAATCGAAATGGAAATGTCTGGTCTTTACGTGCCGCTCCTGTAGGTGATCGTGATACCGAAGGCAATTTAATTACCTCATTAAACGGCCCAGTTTCCAATTCTGCAGTATATGTGAATAAGACGGGATTTTTGGTAAGGAAATTCCTTGACGAAACGGCGAATGCTGGCCTAAATCCTACATTCAGTGATATGTGGATGCCCCGATTTCGTCTAGCAGAAGCATATTTAATTGCGGCAGAAGCTGCTTATGAACTTAACGATAATAGCACCGCAGCGGTCTATCTGAACCAAATTAGAGATCGCGGTCGCATAAGATCATTGAGTGCGGGTGAGATTACGCTTGATCGCATAGCAAATGAATATCGGGTAGAATTTGCTTTCGAAGATCATCGCTATTGGGACATGAAACGCTGGAGGCGTGCCCACATTGAGTGGAACGGGGTGCTCAATGGAGCCACCTCGCAGATGTACGCTTTATTTCCTTACAAAGTAGTTGCCGCGGGGCATCCAAATAATGGAAATTGGGCGTTTGTAAAGCAGCCCTCTTATAAGCGAGCGCAGACTCCCCTGTTTTTTAACATTGCCAATTACTATGCCACCATAGAAGACGGTTGGATAGCAAACAATCCTACATTAATAAGAAATCCATTTCAATAAAAACTGGACATATGAAAAAGTTATATATGATGATGCTTCTCGCATCAATATTGAACCTTACAGGATGCAATACCGAGATAGATAATTGGGACTATCCCACTTCCCAGATTAGTGGGAGATTCCTTTATAACGGGGAGCCCGTAAGAATCAAAGGAACGGTAACCGAAAGCGCCGTAGACAATATGATTCAATTAAATCAGGTTGGTCCAAGTGAGTACACACCGGGATTTCTTAAAATGAACGCCCGTGACGATGGTAGTTACACTATCTTAACTTTTGACGGTAATTATGAAATGTGTATCACACCAGGACGCGGTCCGTGGGTTCCTCTGCGCGACACCATTCGATTCACATTAAGCGGCACAAAAAATAATGTAGATTTTAATGTAACGCCCTACTTTTGGATAGAGAATTACCAGACAACTTACGCGGACTCTGTCTTCACAGCAACCTTTGAGCTGCAGCAGGTGGCGCCTGCTGCGAGGTTAAGGCGGATAGTTGCCTATTTTGGATCTACGACAATATTGGATCAGGCATCAAGAACAGTGGAACGGGCATTTGCTACTCCGGGACTGGGCCAGCGAACTATACGTGTTGATCTTAAAAACTTTTCCGCCACGGAAAAAAGAAACCTCGCGAGGACTGGTTTGCTTTTTTCGCGAATAGGAGTACAAGCAGAGGGAGCTGCCGACCTACTGTATTCAAGCACAACATCACATACCAGATAGTTTTAAAGGAGCGAACATAAAGTATATCGTAAAGAATTTTTTCATCAAGCGTTTGTTTTTCTATTAAGGTGTCACTGTTTTGTGGCACCTTTTTTTGCTGTCGAATTACGATTTGTAATTCGACAGCTGATCAAAAAGAAATAATATTTCCCAATTTCGAATATATTGAGTTAATAAACGGTGTAAATACATTTGTTAGGTATAGCGTTTACGAAAAGACATGAAATAAAATGATAATAATTAGATAATTAATAGTTTGAATATCTCCAAGGCAATCCAAAACATAATAAGAGCATTAAATTAGCGACACTCCAATCGAATAAAATAAATACAATGGATCAACCGTTTAAGAGCGTACCACAAAATAAATTCCGAAATCCGACCTCGTAAATGTTATAACCTTAACACTAACTTACAGAAAAAATGCAGAAACCAACAAGTTCAAGGTATCCCAGCATATGTGATTGGAAATCAACCCAGCTTGCTAGAAAATTTATATTGCAAAGCGCAACAAATCTAAATAAAATGTAGGTTATGAAGAGTATTTAATTAAAAATTGCTACCACTTATTGCTTCCGAGCAGCAGATTCAACACAGAAAGGATTTGAATGATAGCATGGCTCCAAAAACGTGCGTGAAGGCAATTTTAGGAATTATACATGTTGTTCATCTCATATTTTTCCTAACAGCAATTATTGATCATGAAACTTTTAAAAAAGATCACATCGCACCATTTCAAACGAATATAGTGTAGAGTTCTATTCAATAATTAGCAAATATTGTAACCTATTTCAATCGGTAAGATTATCGATTGCGGACTCTATATATTGCAAGATGGAAAAACTAAACTAAAATAAACTAAACTATAAGTAGTCACTAACTCATCTAAACATTCTCAAAATGATACGCTAAATAATTATTCAATGGATAGAACAAGAATCCCTTAAATGGAACACACTATAATAAGAATTAAAAAGCATTCATTAAAAGCTCTTTGAAATTTTTCGCCGGTATGGTTTCCTACCGCAGGAGAAACATCTATAACGCCGGTAAGGAGAGAAGAAAAAAAATATTTTACACCATAACGGTCTGTGAATTCGCTGCAATATTGGTCCCTTTTTGCAATAAGGACAAACTTCCTTATTCTTAATCATTGCATCATTATTAGGGATAAGTCAAAATACTAGCTGGATAATCAATTTGCGTCTGGAAGCGGCGGTATCTGGGCTTCACTCCATTGGGCATCTCGAATACATCGGATGTTCGCACCGAACGTTTTTGCTATAGCCTGAATCCTGATAGGTGTAGCAGATGCTTCAAAAAATCGCAGTACATTTGCCGTTGTTGAAGCCGCTTGTTCTGATGTCCAATAGTATCCGTTACCCGAAGAATTACTGAATTCAGAAATAGTATAGTTGTCATTTAGGACACTTCGGTAACCGAACAACAAGAAGCTAAGCCGCCTTTGTGAATCGTAAGGCAAGTCACTTCCATCTAAGGCAAATTGAACTCGGCGCACTGCGCGGTTTAACGTCGAATTCTCAGGCGAGTTAACTACAGCACCGGTACTGCCGGCAATCTCAAAACTTCGGCCAGCCGCGTTTATTAATGTACGAGCATCATTTGCTGTAGGCATTTTCCAACGTCCGGTAGGATAGACGAGCGCACAGGGATCCTGACTACTAGTCGTTCCCACCACGCTATTTAAGGATGTTGGTATCAATGCCTTCCAGTTGAAAAATTCTCCTGCAGCATAGGACGTCGTGTAGGGCGTATTGGTACTAACCGTCCCATAGACATGGGAAGCCACGTGCACACGAAACCGAAAATCGTTTGGTCCAGCGAAGTACAGATTTCCCCTGGCCCATTGTACGTTTTGAACAGTCATCGGTGTCATGATCAATGTTAGTATCACTCTATATTTCTTACCTATTTGCGGAGTAAATTCAGGAATGGCAAGCGTAAGGTTATTGAAGATGTGAGGATCACCCCATGGCGCAGCATTCGGTATAGCCGCCGGGGAAACTCTCCTATCGCCTTCTATTCGTAATGTATTAAGCTTAATAGACCAGCCCTGTATAGGTTGCCCTCCTGCGGCAGTGTAAAAGTTCGTAGTCTTCAACATTGCTCCCCGGCCTATTTCGTAATTCTGGAAATTAGACGTGTTAAACGGAATAACAGCATTATTTCCCGCAAAATTGCTTCCGTAGGTGCCTGTCTTTAAGTTAAAGGTACCCGATTTCAGGGCACCTGCGTTTACCGTTTCGCCTGCTATTTCCAATATATTTCCAAACATTCCCCGAGCGTCAAGTATCAGCTCAATGTTAGCTGTTTTGCGTTGAAACTCTAGGTTAAGTTTGTTGTCGGTATTTGCAGCATCTGCTGTTCTAAGCGTACCGCTGGCATAAAGAAACCCGCTGGCGCCAGCAACAGTTAGCGAAGGATTATTGTTATTAGTAAGATTAGGAATTTGTTCGGCGTTATTGAAGGAATAGGCAAACCATGTATACTCACGGTTTCTGTTTGCCCCCGTAAAACTAAACGGAGTACCTGCGATTGCGTCGATGGTTGTTACGTGGACGCCGTTAGCGTAAAGTACTACGCGGTAACGAGCCCCTGTAGGCATTACGCTGTTTGCGGCAAGCATCGGCCGTTGCTCATTGCTGCCCTGCTTTGAAGATATATTCTTTTTCGTAGGTAGGGAACGATCTGTACCGATATTTGGCGGGCCATCTTGTTCAAGAACTGTGATTGACGCTTCGGCCATATCTGAACCCGTCTTAGCTGGAGCCTGAGCTACTATGCGTGGCAAATTATTTGCTAAAGAAGGAACGTCCATAATCCTACTGGAACTTACAAATACACGCTCCTCGAATTGAATCCCCTCCACATTAAATGTAATCGTCGTTCCGTCGCCACCAGATACTTCATCAGTATTATCCTTTTTCACGCAAGAAGATGTCCATATTAATAAACAACAGCCAAATACGACAAAATTTTTGATACGAATTAATGAATGTTTCACTTTATCGAAGTCGTTATAGTTCAACACCGTTTGATTCCTGCCCTTCTACCTCCCACTGTTGAACTTCGGGATTCCAGGGACTTGATGCAGTTCTTCCACCAGGAGTTACGGTAGCTGATCCACTTGCTATTCCGAATTCCATCTCCACGTAAGTCACCTCCATAACAGGAGGTAGATATTTTAATTTTTTACCTTTCATTAGTTATCACATTACAAACTTTATAAATAGTTTATTTAAGCTAAAAATTTACTGTGAATAACGATCAGCCATGTCGATCATTGACAGTGGCAAACCATCTAGTGCATCACTTTAAAACAATAGCCAAAGATATGTCGAATCTCAGCTGTCCGTAGGTTGTAAAATCTTACGATTAGGGGTGTTTATCATAAATTTCGCAGCGAAAACGGCTTAATAGGTATCGTTATTAGGTAGGCAGGTAATACATCTGAAACTCGTCAAAATTTATCCACTATTTTTTTGCAGACGGATAACACCACCATTATCTACTGATCTGACCCCACCATGTATTATATTACCTTATATCTTTGTGAGATGCTAATAAAGGGATGTGTGTGTCAGTTTTTAAAAAAAAATCCATCCCAATAGAGAGTTTTGTTTAGCTACCAAGCAGCTATCAAAAAATCAGCTAGTACTGGAAGAGCCTCCCCGGCTCTTCCTTTTTAATCAATAGTGGCTATAACGATCATCAACATACTACCAGCAAGGGCAATGGTAATTTTGAAGTTGAAGTTCAACAGTTACGAAAAGGCCACACCCGAAGAGGTTGCGGCCTAAATCAATTAACAACGGTGTTTTATAATATCGGCTTAATTCGAAGAGGGATAATCAGTAGCTTTCCAAAATTGCCTCAGCCCGTCGGCCTCGGTCTTGGTTATTTGAACTACTGCACCATGCTTAGGTGAAACAAAGTTCGAGCTAACCATTACCCCCTCATTAAATCTACCAAGATCTTTAAACGTTTTAAAATCGGTCGTTTCACTAAACCCGAAATTATGTGGACTTATACCGTAAATATCGTACATCAGAACCCACTTCTTTTCACCGATCCTTTTCCAGATATTTGGTGCTTCGCATGCCTGCTTCTCGGGGTCATACCACTTGTCGTCATATTGATAACCGCCATCGACTTTTTCTGAGACCGCTTGTTTAATGCCGGGTACACCGTCATGTGAGACGTAGAACATTCTATATTTGTTACCAATTTTCGAAATATCTGCATCGATATAGGACGTATTGTGTTTTGGATATTGGAACAATAATTTGGGCTCGGTTGCCAAGGCAGTCATATCAGTATTTAGATAAGCGTAATACATCTTATTTAAGCCATTTTTAAACCGCAGTGTAAAGTACACCATCGTTTGTCTTTTCACGTCGTCATAAATAAGCTGTGGTGCCCATGCGCAACCAATATCTTCCCAGCCGGGAAATGATTTGTCCACGCGAATAAGCACATGCGACCAATCGATCAGATCTTTCGATTTCATCAGGACCAGGTTTTTATTGTTACCCCATCCGAATTCCTTTCCGTCGCGTTCCCATTCTTCATGACGATATCCCTTTTCTTTGGCAAAAATGTGAAGATCGGTCATTGCCATATAAAAGTATCCGTCAGCTCCCCTCATGATATATGGATCTCGAATACCCTTTTGTTCGGCGATTGTATCACCAGAAATGACCGGAATACCATTATTCACATCCGTGAAGGTGTAGCCATCATCGCTGATCGCAAAATACAGACTATGGCTTTCATCCTTAAAATACACCATCAGATAGGCCGCCATATCTGTTTCGGATTTATCGAGTTTCTGCGAAAATGTATTTTCCTGAGAAATGGCAGCGAAGAGTATTAACATTAAACGTATATATCTCATAGAATATTTATTTTTTTAAAGTGTTATCCCTGACTTTAATAACGGTGAAGCTGTAAGGTGCTAACTTTAAATAACCGCCCTGAAAAACAGGATTGGATGTTTCCAGCTTTTTGCTATCAGGCTTTCCACTTAAGGATTGTATCTCCAGAACTGCCTGGGTTGTTAGTAGGCTTGCTGAATCAACGGTCAAGTTTACGTCGGTAGGTAGCATATTGACCACCTTAATGATAATTTCTCCGGTCTTTTCATTACGAACCACCGAGTGAGCAACTCTCCGTTTAACGTTGACATCCCTATTGGAAAGTTCAACGTCTGTAAAAATGTATTCAGTTCCGTTGTTGTTACCGAACAACTTTTGGATTTCATAACCTGCAGTTGGACTGACAGAGGTATTGTCAAAATATATCAGATCTGGATTCCACTGTGTAAAACCTTTTTTGGCAAGTAGTGGCGCATAGGAAGTCATGGTGACCACGTCGGCATTACGTTCAATATTGCAGAGATGCATTGCTTCGGCCAAAGCAGTTTCAACCGTACTTACACCTCCAGGAATATGTGCCGCGTATTCCCCCAGATAAACCTGCGGTTTCTCACGGTCATATTTATCATAAAACTCTTGATTGTTGATATACCAGCCCGGTGAAACATAATAGTGTTCATCTACCATAGGGATATCCAGTTGGCTCGCAAACTTCCATCCTTCGACATAATCGGTACCCTCGAAATGCGGTCCAGTTGTTCCAATGACCTTTACCTCGGGGTATTTAGCCTTAACCGCTTCGTAGATCATCTTAAACCTCTCTTTAAAAACTTCTGTAATAAGATCTTCATTACCTACGCCAATATATTTTAGGTTAAACGGTTCAGGATGTCCATATTCAGCACGTTTTCCGCCCCATTTCGTCGATTTATCACCATTTGCAAACTCGATCAAATCAAGTACATCCTGAACATAATCATCCATATGTTCCATTGGAATGCCACATTGCTGTCCAGCTAAAGCGTGGTGATGGTGCGCTGAATTTTGGCAGGGTACTCCTGCTGCTACGACCGGTACAGGTTCCGCATCTAGATCTTCGCAAAACTGAAAATATTCCAAGTAGCCCAGTCCATAAGACTGCTGGTATCCCCATAAATTTCTTTGCGGCTTGCGAGCTTGAAGCGGACCAATTGTATTCTTCCAGTGATACATGTTATCCAACCCATCACCATGGGCGACACATCCACCGGGAAAACGGACGAATTTGGGCTTCATCGCCGCTATCACCTCAGCAAGATCGCTCCGCATTCCGTTCTCTCGGCCCTTAAACGTTTTGGCAGGGAAAAGCGAGACCATATCAAGATCAACACGATCATTATTACTCATTTCAATTATAAGCGCTGCGTCCGGCACTGAGACCGATGCTGTAAGAACAACTTTGTGTTTTGCCCAATCTCCTGTGATGTTTTTAATAGTAGAGGAAGCAATTTTTTTACCATGCTTGTCAAGCAAAGAGATTGTTAAAACCTGCCTGCGCGAAGAAGCTCTCCTTGCAAAAATCGAAAAATTATAAGCCTCGCCTTTTTTAACAGCGATTCCTCCATATCCCTCGTTCATTATACCGCCATGCAAACCGTTGGTGACTACTGCATAGTGTGGATTATTTTGATGAAGTGGTCGCAGGGAATCAATGTAAAGTTTTACTTCGTCATGACTAGCCTTCCATGAAGTTAGATTGTTCCACTCGCGTCGGTCAGCAGAAGAATATTCAAAGCCTCTATTTTGCACAAGTTCACCATAGATTCCACCATCTGCAGCGTAATTAATATCTTCAAAGAAGACTCCTAACAATAGATCGCTGATCTTTCGAGGAGCTTTTTCCATAAAGCGCAGCTTAGCTTCTATTGGCATAATATTGGCGAAGCGATTTGCATCGTCAATTATTCTTTCACTATTGCGTCGATGCTGCATATCTACCAGACGGACTTTATTAACCAACTTTTCAATAATTTCCCACGACACGCGGTGAACCGTTCCTTCTTCGCGTCTCCCGGCGATCCTTACCGAGCTCTTGGCAGGTTTAAATTCAGCTATCTCCTTAGCGCTCGTGAAACTTTTAAAGTCCGGTGTTGTCACGCTAAAATATTTCTCGCCACTTTTGTCTGAACGCCAACGAACAGCATATCCACCCGCACCGTTCGGTATTATATCGGTGTCCAAGCAGTTGCCATCTTCGAGTACGTATGGGTAAGCCTGGCTTTCCCAATGTATTAAATCGTAAGATCGTGCTACAGCAAATGCACCATCCTTTTCGTTCAATGTCCAAGAGCAATACCAGCTTCGGTCTTTTGCCTGAAAAAGATAGGGTGCTATCATCTTTTTTTGCGCCCCAAAATTTCCGTAATCCGAGCGTAAAAAGCTATGCTCCTCTCCTACTGCGTTCCAGTTATTCTTGTCCACACTCCAAGCGAAGTGTAATCCATTATGATTATCATTTTTTCCTGTACTATAGGCAAATATATAT
>JAAIGF010202745.1_pt1 | contig 10233 bp, 7 predicted proteins | sample 6487441 | NCBI WGS metagenome assembly JAAIGF01 (sample SAMN13974129, study PRJNA590717) | phyllosphere metagenome | biome: pepper field; feature: multiple bacterial spot infested pepper fields; material: pepper leaves; isolation source: leaves from pepper fields | host: Capsicum annuum ...
ACGTACAATCGATCCGTGTAAATCTGCTTTGAAAAATGCAGGTTACTCGACAGCAGATATCGACGAAATTATCCTCGTAGGTGGTTCTACACGTATTCCTGCCATCGTTGATGCTGTAAAAAGCTTCTTCGGCAAAGAGCCTTCAAAAGGTGTTAACCCGGATGAGGTTGTGGCTTTAGGTGCAGCTATCCAAGGTGGTGTATTGACAGGTGAAGTAAAAGATGTATTGTTGTTGGACGTTACTCCACTTTCTTTGGGTATCGAGACGATGGGTGGTGTGATGACGAAGTTGATCGAGTCTAACACAACCATCCCTACCAAAAAATCAGAGGTATTCTCTACGGCATCAGATAGCCAGCCTTCTGTTGAAATACACATCCTACAAGGTGAGCGCCCAATGGCTTCGCAAAACCGTACAATTGGTCGTTTCCACTTAGACGGCATCCCGGCAGCACCGCGCGGTGTACCTCAAATCGAAGTTACTTTCGATATCGATGCCAATGGTATCATTAAGGTTTCCGCGAAAGACAAGGCTACGGGCAAAGAGCAAAACATCCGCATTGAAGCTTCTTCTGGCTTATCTGATGAGGAAATCCAAAAAATGAAGCAAGAAGCTGAAGCGAATGCTGAATCTGATAAAAAAGTTAAAGAAGAAGCCGATAAAATCAACGCAGCTGATGCTTTGATCTTCACTACTGAAAAGCAGTTGAAAGAATACGGAGACAAAATATCTGCAGATAAAAAAGCTCCTATCGAAGCTGGCTTAGAAACGTTGAAAGCAGCTTACGCAGCACGTAACTTTGCCGATATCGATACCGCATCCGCAGAATTGCAAAATGCATGGAATGCTGCATCGGAAGAGATGTACGCTGCTTCGCAACAAGGAGGAGCACAACAACCTCAAGGCGATGCCGGCCAAGCACAAGGCGGCAAGCAAGGTGGTGATGACGTTCAAGACGTAGAATTCGAAGAGGTAAAATAATATCCCTTTCGTTTAGATAAAGTAAAGCCCGAAGTTGTCAAACTTCGGGCTTTCTTATTGTGGATAATGTCGTAGAATTCCTTTATCGAACACGGTCCAGACGCCGGCCGGCATATTGGCGTATTTCAACGCATCGTTCGTCCAAGTATTGCAAGAATATAATAGGGTATATGCACCATTTGCTTCGTAAAACGCATCATCGTTGTTATACTGCGCGTTGGTTTCGACCAGTATGGTCTTTCCTTGATCATCCTTTTCTACGCTCGTTAGCACATAGCTTACCAATCGGCTGTATTGCGCCCTTGTGATCATCGTTTTACGACAATATTGATTTTCCTGCATCTGCTTATAGTAGGTAACATGCAAGACCGATTCTCCGATTCCCAGACCAGCAACCAGAGCTGTTTTCAGTTTCAGGTCTTTCCATTCGGGCGTGTTCAGGTAAAAACCTTTGTCTCCCCACCCAATAGCCACCCAACGTTGCAGGCTGTCCTGTCCTTTCGTATTCTCATAGGGGAAGACATCGTTCCAATCGATGCTATCCTGACGCACGGGCAAGACGATATCCGTATGTACGCCGTTAGATAGCACATAAACGGTAATGCCATCTTTCGCATAGCCCATTAGCGATCGCGATGCAGGAATGCGGGACAGAATGAAGTCTGCAGCGAAATAGACAATAATAAATAGTAGTAGCCCTAGTAAAGCATAGCCGATCACCGCCATTGATTTTAATAGCTTCTTTTTTAACATAACACCAAACCTCTCAAAACAAAAAAAGCTGTCTCCGATACATTAAGGATGGAAGACAGCTTAAACACGATCTAACGATCGTTTCTAAAATAATTTTTCAGGATAGGCGCCCTCGGCAACGAGCTTCGAAATAGATTCTTGCACGATAGCCTTATCTTCTTTATATGTCACACCAAACCACTTCGAAGAGGTAGGTATTACCTTAAAGTCTGCCATTCCTTTTCTTACCATATAATCGGGCACCGATGGGATAAAAAATTCCGATTTAGGATTATCAGCATTTGCTGCTACAAAATCATGGAACATGCCCTCCGCTACCTCGAAAATTTTGGGTGTAAATCCCCAAAAATTCATGGAAACTCGGGTTTCAGGATCCAAATCATGTTGCACGGCATCTTCCTCGTATACGATTTTACGCCCTTCCTGCTCTGCATCTACATAATAGATATTGGTACGTTCAGTGACCGACTCCAGGTGCCCCTCGGCATCCACTTCACAAACGCCACGGGAAACATAGCCGAAATCAGACATCGTATTGCCTACTTGAAAACCCATCAATGCCATTTTCTCGTCGGAAACTTCTGTGGTCAAAAATTTAGCCATCTTCACAAACGAATCTGTTCCATAGAAGTCATCCGCATTGATCACACAAAAAGGCTCATTCACTTGCTCCTTTGCACTTATTACGGCATGTGCTGTACCCCAGGGCTTGCTGCGCTCGATTTCCCTGTTGATACCAAACTTTGTTAAATCATAGCTCTGAAAAGCATAGTCCACCTCAATCTTACCCTGCAGTTTAGCATCGAATGCCTCGCGCATCCTATCCAGAAACTCTTCACGAATAATAAAGACGACCTTACCAAACCCAGCTTTGATGGCATCGTAAATAGAATAGTCGATAATGGTCTCACCATGTGGGCCAAATGCGTCAATTTGTTTTAAGGATCCATATCGACTTGCCATCCCCGCGGCAAGAATTAACAATGTTGGTTTACTCATCATTTATCTTTTTTAGTAATGAATACAATCTTAGCTGGGCAAAGATAGTTATATTATTTATTTCTTTTTGAAAATGGCTCCCAAGATGCCAGAAGCGATTTTACCCAATATTTTCACGCCTTCACGCGCCAGCGCACGCGAAGCCTGTGTCTGCGCAGCCTCCAAGGGCGTTTGCCGGCGGCTTCTTGTGCCGGCAACCTTCTCTGCTTTCGATTTCGAAGCCGCGGCCTCATTGCGCGCTGCCTGTTGCTGCTGCGCCGTCACGGCCGCCATTTTCTCATCAACAATTTCACTGGCACTTCGTCGATTTACGGCCTGCTGATATTTGTTATAGAAGGTCGACCCATTGATCAGCGCTTTATAGCCCTCGGCGCTGCATGGCCCCATCACGGCGCGAGCCGTCACCAAATGGGTAGCCACCACCTCTGTCGGGATGCCCTTGTCATTCAGCACGGTGATTAAAGCCTGTCCTGTACCTAGTGAGGTCAATATTTTATCGATTTCATAGAATTTAGAATGTGGATAAGTACGTACCGTCTTTCGTAGGTTTTCTGCATCATTGGGTGTAAATGCGCGTAAAGCATGTTGCACGCGGTTTCCCAACTGTCCAAGCACCGACTCGGGAATATCTGTAGCGGCCTGTGTACAAAAGAAGACGCCGACGCCTTTTGAACGGATCAAGCGAACAATCTGTTCCACTTGTGTTAAAAAGGCTTTGGATGCACCGTTAAATAACAGATGCGCCTCATCGAAAAAAAAGAGCAGCTTCGGTTTTTCTAGATCACCCACCTCAGGCAGCTGCTTAAACAGCTGCGACAAGAGGCTCAATAAAAATGTGGAATACAGAACCGGTTGGTCTTGTATGTCCGCGATATTCAATAAACTGATTACGCCAAGGCCATCAATCCGCTCAAAGAGGTCTTCGATGTCAAATTCTTTTTCACCAAAAATAGACGCAAGTCCTTGTTGCTCTACGGCCACAATCTTGCGCAAAACAGTGCCTGCGGTGGCTGTACTTATTTTACCATAGTCATCTTTGATAGCTGCCGCGCCTGGTCCTTCACTCAGGTAAGACAACAGCTTCTTCACGTCCGCGAGATCCACCAAAGGCCAGTCCTGGTCGGTCGCATACTTAAATATGGCTGCCAGTACCCCCGACTGCGTATCATTTAAATCTAAGATACGCGAGAGGAGAACGGGGCCAAAATCTTCAATCGTGATACGCATAGGAGCGCCCAGCTTACCACTCAGTGAAAATACCTCAACGGGAAACGAAGTTGGCTCAAAAGGTACACCAACCAAATTACCCCGCTCGAGCAAGGCCTCATTGGTCGTTCCGGCTTGGCTGAGTCCTGATAAATCACCCTTGACATCCAGCATAAATACAGGTACTCCAGCATCAGACAATTGTTCGGCGATAAGTTGTAAGGTACGCGTCTTCCCCGTCCCTGTAGCGCCAGCAATCAACCCGTGTCGGGTCATCATCTTCAGTGCTAGGCTGACCTTCGCCTCGGCCAACACCTGCCCTGCTAAAATACCGGCGCCCAGTTGTATAGCCGCGCCCTTCGGACTGTAGGATGCTGTTATTGCATCGACAAATTGTTTTTTGATATCCTCCATAAGATCACCCTATTAACAGCACACAACAGCGCCTCTGTACATTTATATTTTAAAGATAGCTTTATGACGAAATTTAACAAAAAAAATCAAACCCTATCGCAAGCATAACGTTTTATTATCTAAAGAAAATTACTATTTTTGATAGAAACAATAGTAGTTACCGTGCTGAACACGATTACACATAGGGCCGCTGCAAAATGCTGTTTATTCGTCTTCTTTATGAAGATGTTCATAGCAGCTATACCTATGTTTGTGGATGTGTTAGATAAGGGCACCGTTCTACAGGTTGTTTTACAATTGGAAATCGAGAACAGCAGTAAGGGCAACAATGTCTGCGAGGATACGCACGAAGGTGCTTGCAAGTTTTTTAACGCGACAAGTTCCGATTATTTCCTATTCTATCCACTCGAGGAGCATTATGGCAAGCAGCAACATTACCTCAAGAATGAGAAATTGATTCAAGCCTTCCACCCTGCCGTGCCGACCCCACCTCCCAACGTATAACCGCTGTATAGACTCCCATGGCTTCGTGAATACGCATTGTCGTAGAGCAAAATGCCCTGGAATAAAACAGATAACGGTATACATCTAAGTTAAATCTTATGTTAGGAACACGTGTGTCGGCTTTTCTGAAATTATCGAAAAGAGACTTAAAATATGACTTCCCATCCAGTGTAGTAGTATTCCTTGTAGCACTACCGCTTTGTTTGGGTATAGCAATGGCGTCTGGAGCCCCTTTGTTTGCCGGCATTCTGACTGGCGTAATCGGAGGTATCGTAGTAGCAGGCATCAGTAAATCGCCTTTGAGTGTCAGCGGGCCTGCTGCCGGATTGACCGTTGTGGTCCTCGGCGCCATCGAAAAGCTGGGTGCCTATGAGACCTTTCTATTGGCGGTGTTCATTGCCGGCCTCTTACAACTTATTTTAGGCATCATCAAGGCAGGTCTCATCGGCAATTACTTTCCGTCGGCGGTGATTTTGGGTATGCTTGCTGCCATCGGGGTCACCATCATCCTGAAGCAGCTGCCCTTGGCCTTTGGGATGACCGAGGCGCACGCCTTCGAGATCGATAATGGTGGCGGGATTGCAGCCTTTGGCGACACTGTTTTATCTGCGGTCAATTGGGGTGCCACACTGATTTGCATCCTATCCCTCGTCCTATTAATTTATTGGCCAAAAATAAAGGGCGCGCGTAGGATACCGGCTCCGCTCGTGGTTGTAGTCCTTGCAGTACTCGCTGGATTTCTCTTTCAGGGCACCGATTTGCAGCTTACAAGTAAACATTACGTGCAGATACCTGTCGTTTCGTCCTTTCAGGAATTTACAGGTTTGTTTGTCTTTCCGGATTTCACACAAATAGGGAACAAACAAGTTTGGATTGTGGCTGTCACTATCGCCATCATTGCTAGTTTGGAAACCTTGTTGAGCATTGAGGCTATCGACAAGTTGGATCCATTTAAGCGCAACACGCCGACCAATAGAGAACTTATTGCGCAAGGTGTGGGCAACATAGCGAGCGGCGCATTGGGCGGCCTACCGATGACGTCGGTTATCGTACGTTCATCAGCCAATGTACAGGCTGGCGGACGCAGCAGACAGTCGGCCATGCTGCACGGTGTATGGCTATTGCTAGCGCTCTTGGCGGTTCCGATGGTCATCAACCTGATTCCGCTATCCTGTCTAGCGGCAATTTTACTGCACACGGGATACAAACTTGCCGACCCCACGTTGTTCAAACGTATGTTTAGAAAGGGGCTCGATCAATTTGTGCCTTTCGCTGTAACAGTTATTGCTGTTGTTTTTACAGACTTATTGATGGGTGTCGGTATCGGTATTATGGTCGCTATATTTTACATCATCAGGACCAACATGCAGAACGCCTTTCAAATGGAAACTAATGAACAAAATGGTAAAAAAACTGTTATTATCACGTTGGCAGAGGAGGTATCTTTTCTAAACAAGGTGCCTATACAGCAAATGCTATATAGCCTACCGAAAAGTATAGACCGGATACAGATCGACGGCAAGCAGAGTAAGTTTATCGACAAGGATGTGATTGACGTATTAAAAGATTTCGAGCTTAATGCGGCAAGCAAAGGTATTGATATACAGCTGCAGTCCATCCAGTACAAAAAATAAAAATTGATAACAAATTAGTAAACTATTAACTTGGTTGCCGGAAACGTCAACCACCTTAATTAAAAAAACATGGGAAAAAAAGAATTAGAATTAGGTTTTCAGCGCATATTGGATGGCAATAAAGGATGGATCGACTTTGTCGCAAAAGACACAACAGGTCGTTTTGAACAACTAGCCAAAGGACAAAATCCGGAAATCTTATGGATCGGTTGCGCTGACAGCCGTGTGCCTGCCAATGAAATTACAGGTACTAAGCCGGGCGAAGTATTTGTGCACCGTAATATTGCCAACATGTGCATACATTCCGACATGAATATGCTATCGGTATTGGATTATGCGGTTAACGTACTGAAGGTAAAGCATATTGTGGTTGCTGGCCACTATGGTTGTGGTGGTGTTGCCGCATCGCTGAGCCGCAAGCAATTCGGCATTATAGACAACTGGCTATGCCACATTAAAGATGTATACCGTTTGCATGCCAAGGAGATTGATGCTATCGAAGACGAGGAAGCGAAAGTAAATCGTTTGATCGAATTGAACGTGAAAGAGCAGGTCTTCAATTTATGTACAACTTCTATTGTGCAGAATGCATGGAAGAGTGGACAAGATCTTGCTGTGCATGGTATGGTGATCAACATCGGTACCGGCGAATTGCTTAGCTTAGAGGAATCTATATCAAGCAACGAATCGCTAGGTCAGGTTTTCGCCTTTGCATAATATATTTTTGCGCGGTTGCAGAGGCAGCCGCGCAATTTATCAATTAATAAACATACCCTCTTGGCTCACCGCCTTTACGTAGGGGCTCGCGTAAAGATCAAGTACAACCGCAAATTGATATCGGGTAACGTAGGCTTCCCGATCGAAATGACCAGCAAATTTCAATTTTGTTGCCCAATCTCTCTCTACCTGACGATCCACCTCTTCTCCCCGTAGCCCAACAAAGCGTAGCAAAGACAAAAAATCATCCCACTTTAACAAATCGCCCGTATGATCGGCAAACCACAGCTGACTGCGGGTATATAAACGTTGAAATACGGGTTGAATACTTTGAAACGAAACTTTTTCTTCGCGTTCTAGCAGGAATTGTCCATCGTACACCTGCAAGGGAAAGATGGCCGCCAGCCCAAAACGCTGCAGCGCGTAGTAGTGCGGATCATCGATTTTCACATCCGCATAGGGCATAATACGCATACCATAGGTCATCAGCTCGGTCTGTAGTTTTCTTACATCGATCTGTGTCGCATCCGTTTTAAAAAAGGCCAGGTATGCCGCTGTGGCCCCGAGCGCCTGCCCCAAGGCTGACCGTCGAGCAGCATCTGCTGGCGGTACATCCAAGAAAGCTTTTACTGCAGCCAATGAAAAGAATCCCTTTTGCTCTCCCTGCAGCAGCTGCGTCAAGCTGATACCATAGCTCTGCTGCGCAATCGATCCTGAAGCAACTAAGGTACGCATCGTCTCTGGAGAGGCCTTCTGCAATGGCATTAACGCAGTGGCGTCACTCATGTCCGTCCATGCTAATTTAGCGATTTCACCTAGCTTTTGATCCGCCGACGCATCGATAATACAGCGTACAGTGTACTTGTGCTTATTATCAAGTTGCACCGCCCAGGCTTTTCCCTGATATTTTAGTGTCTGCAGCTTTTGCCTTTGGATGATTTGTAAATCAGGGTATTTTGTGATACTTCGCGCCATGGCATTCAAGAAGAGCCTCGGGTTGATATCAAACTTGACCACCCGTGCCAGCGAATCGTCGCTTTTTTTGGAGAGTGCCATATCCATCAATAGATGTAGCCAATGTCCAGCATCAAGATCCCTCGGTTCATCAATCCGTACGGCACGCGTGGACAGCTCGGGAACCAAGGTATCTACATCGGCCACCCACAATGTCGGCACCCCCGATTGTGCGCTTTGTACGGCCGCAGAATAGGCCAAGATATCTGATCCATAGACCAGTACCTGTGGTTTTTTATTCATCTGGGCGGCAGCCTCCTGCGTAGCGGCTAAAACAAAAAGATAAAGGAGTGCGTAAAAATATTTCATTGCAAGCGAATGGATCTAAATTGTTAAAAATACATATTATAAATAGCTAATGCGTTTAAGTTTTGTTAAAAAGCGGCTACATGGATACATTTGTACAGGTATCCGACAAGACGAAGCGACAAGATACTGATAGAGAAGCTATTGAATTGTTATAAAGAGCGGCATAATTTTCCGAGGACAGCGCTACAAATCAGGCATAAATCTTTAACTTTGTAGCATGTTAAATGAAGAAAAACCACTGAATTTTATCGAAGAGATCATTGAAGAAGATCTCCGCGTCGGCAAGCATGATGGACGAGTCCTGACCCGCTTCCCGCCCGAGCCAAATGGATATCTCCATATTGGCCATGCCAAATCGATCTGTTTAAATTTCGGTTTAGGACAGCGGTACAACGGCAAAACCAATCTTCGTTTTGATGATACTAATCCGGTTACTGAGGATACAGAATACGTAGAGAGTATCAAACAGGATATACAGTGGTTGGGGTTTCAATGGGCGCAAGAGCTTTACACATCCGACTATTTCGAGACTTTATATAATTATGCAGTAGACCTTATCAAGAAAGGTTTAGCGTATGTAGATGATAGCACGGCCGAAGAAATTGCGGCTGCAAAAGGTACACCAACGGAGCCGGGCGTCCCGACGCCTTATCGCGATCGATCCATTGAAGAGAATCTATTGCTCTTCCAAGAAATGCGCGAAGGGAAGTACAAGGATGGCGAGAAGGTGCTACGCGCGAAGATTGATTTGGCCAGCCCAAACATGCATCTGCGCGATCCTTTATTGTATCGTATAAAGCATGCACACCATCACCGCACGGGTGATGCTTGGTGCATCTATCCGATGTATGATTTTGCGCATGGACAGTCCGATTCCATCGAGCAAATAACGCATTCTATCTGTACGTTGGAATTTATCCCCCACCGTCCTCTATACGACTGGTGCATCGATAAGTTGGAGATATTTCCGTCCAAGCAGTATGAGTTTGCACGCTTAAACATGTCATACACCGTGATGAGCAAGCGTAAGCTTTTACAATTGGTGAACGAAGGTTTTGTAGAAAGCTGGGACGATCCGCGTATGCCGACGATCTCTGGGTTGCGTAGACGCGGATACACCCCTGCCTCCATCCGCAACTTTTGCGATCGTATTGGCGTACAAAAGCGCGAGAACATGATTGATGTCAGTTTGTTGGAATTCTGTATCCGCGAAGATCTGAACCAAACCGCATGGCGTCGTATGGCAGTACTTGACCCGATCAAAATGGTAATCACGAATTACCCGGATGGACAAGTTGAGGAGCTCATGGGCGAGAATAATCCTGAAGTGGAAGGTGGCGAGGGCACGCGCGTGATCCCATTCAGCAAAGAGCTTTGGATAGAGCGCGATGACTTTATGGAAGAGCCGCCGAAGAAATTTTTTAGATTGGGCCCAGGACTTTCCGTACGTTTGAAACACGCCTATATCGTGACCTGCAACGACTTTGTGAAGGACGAAAATGGTAAGATAACCGAGATTCACTGTACCTATGTCGCGAATTCCAAATCAGGCGAAGACACATCCGGCTTGAAGGTAAAGGGAACGATCCATTGGGTATCCGTAGAACATGCCAAAGAGGCAGAAGTGCGCTTGTATGACCGTTTATTTAATGATGAAAACCCAGCTGCTGCAGAGGATTTTAAGCAGTCCATCAATCCAAA
>JAAIGF010154760.1_pt1 | contig 10223 bp, 10 predicted proteins | sample 6487441 | NCBI WGS metagenome assembly JAAIGF01 (sample SAMN13974129, study PRJNA590717) | phyllosphere metagenome | biome: pepper field; feature: multiple bacterial spot infested pepper fields; material: pepper leaves; isolation source: leaves from pepper fields | host: Capsicum annuum ...
GCCGACATCTTCCTGGCCCTGACCAACGACGACGAAGCCAACATCATGTCCTCACTGCTGGCCAAGCGCCTGGGCGCGCGCAAGGTGATGACGCTGATCAACAACCCGGCCTACGTCGACCTGATCCAGGGCGGCGAGATCGACATCGCCATCAGCCCGCAGCTGGCCACCATCGGCAGCCTGCTGACCCACGTGCGCCGTGGCGATATCGAAAGCGTGCACTCGCTGCGCCGCGGCGCTGCCGAAGCCATCGAAGCCATCGCCCACGGCGACGCGCGTTCGAGCAAGGTAGTCGGCAAAGCGATCAAGGACATCTCGCTGCCGCCTGGCACCACCATCGGTGCGATCATCCGTGATGAACAGGTGCTGATTGCCCATGACGTCACGGTGATCGAATCCGGCGACCACGTGATCCTGTTTCTGATGGACAAGAAGCACATCCGCGATGTGGAGCGGCTGTTCCAGGTCGGCCTGACCTTCTTCTAAGGAGCCTTTCATGAGCACCGATGCACTGGAAAAGATGCTCGCCAAGGGTGTGGATAACGCGCTGCTGCGTTTCGGCCTCGGCAAGGGTTACCTGGATGCAGGCGATGCCGCCCGGGCGGCCGAACACCTGCAGCGCTGCGTCGAGCACGACCCGCAGTACTCGGCGGCCTGGAAACTGCTGGGCAAGGCCCATCAATCTGCCGGCAATCTCGAAGCAGCGCGCAATGCCTGGCAGAGCGGACTGCAGGCGGCGCAGGCGAAAGGTGACAAGCAGGCGGAAAAGGAAATGACGGTGTTTCTGCGCAAGCTGGATAAAGCTGCTCAATAGGCCGTTAGCCTGGGTTGAGCGCAGCGACACCCAGGCTACAAAAATCTCCTCGGCTACCTGAGCGCCTGTACCTCGCGGGTCAGCAGATCCATAAAGGCCTGAGCCAGCGGCGAGCGTTCCTGGCGGCGCTTGACCAGCCACACCGCAGTGGTGGCATCTGCGTCCATCAGGGTGCGGAACACCACGCCATCGATGCGGATACGTCGGAACGATGCCGGCAGTACCGAAACCCCAAGCCCCGCCGCCACCAGGCCGATGATGGTCAGCGCTTCGTTGGCCTCCTGGGTAACCCGCGGGGTGAAACCGGCCTGCCGGGCCAGGTTGAAGAACTGCCCATACAGGCCCGAGCCATAATTGCGCGGAAAATAAACGAAGGGCTCATCGGCCAATTCGGCCAGAGCCAGCCCTCGATCCTGTTCGCCAGCCAGCGGGTGGCCGGCATGCAGCAAGGCCACCAGCGGTTCGCTGAGCAGCTCAACCGCATCCAGCTCGGTGGGGAGTTCCAGCGGGCGAATCATGCCGATCTGCAGTTTCTTTTCCAGCAGCGCCTGGCTGACCTGGCGGCTGGTCATCTCCTGCAAGTTGAGGTGCACCGCCGGGAACGCCTGGCGAAAGGCGAACACCGCGCGCGGGATGATCGACACGAAGGGTGCCGACGCGGTAAAGCCGATCTGCAGTTCGCCGATTTCGCCCTGTTCGGCGCGGCGTACCACGTCCACCGATTTGCTGACCTGCGCCAGGGTCTGCCGGGTTTCCTCGAGAAACAGCCGCCCGGCATCGGTGAGCGCCACATGGCGGTTGCTGCGCTCGAACAGGCGCACCCCGAGTTCCTGCTCCAGCGCCTGGATCTGCTGGCTCAGCGGGGGCTGGGAAATACCCAGCAGCTCGGCGGCACGGCCAAAGTGCAGCTCTTCGGCAACCGCCACGAAGTAACGCAGGTGGCGCAGTTCCATGTTCACTCCAATAGGTCTTAAAACATATCGATCGGGTCGAATATTATATTGGAAAGAACTTGCCAGGCTATTTATCCTGAGCCCATTCCCAATAACAACAACCACCCCATGCCGACATTCGTCAGTGCATGCGGCGGCGCTTTGCCTGGGAAGCGAGTGTTCAAGAGGTCGCAATGAGTCAGCCCGTTCCACACGCACCGCACGAGTGCGTTGCAGCCCACGTTGAAGAGCCTGCCCCTCGCAGCGCTCCACTGGAGCCCGTTTATATCCAGAAGGGCACCCGCGCCTTTCTGCGCACCATTCTTGCCATGTGCAGCGGCGGTTTCGCTACCTTCGCGCTGCTCTATTGCGTACAGCCGATGATGCCGATGCTGGCGCAGCAGTTCGCGCTCAGCGCGGCGCAGAGCAGCCTGATCCTTTCGGTCTCCACCATCACCCTGGCCGTTGGCCTGTTGATAACCGGGCCGCTGTCCGATGCGCTCGGCCGCAAGCCGGTGATGGTGGTGTCGCTGCTCGCCGCCGCCCTGTTTACCCTTGGCAGTGCGCTGATGCCGACCTGGGAAGGCGTACTGGTGATGCGTGCGCTGGTTGGCCTGGCGCTCAGCGGCCTGGCCGCCGTGGCCATGAGCTACCTGAGCGAGGAAATCGACCCGCTGCACCTGGGCCTGGCCATGGGCGTGTATATCGGTGGTAACGCCATCGGAGGCATGAGCGGGCGGCTGCTCAGTGGCGTGCTGGTGGACTTCATGTCCTGGCACGCGGTACTCGGCACCCTTGGCGGCCTAGGCCTGCTGGCCGGCGCGGCGTTCTGGCGCCTGCTGCCGGAATCGCGCAACTTCCGCCCTCGCTCGTTGCGCCCGCGCAGCCTGCTGCAGGGCTACACCTTGCAGTTCCGCGATGCCGGCCTGCCATGGCTGTTCCTGCAGGGTTTCCTGCTGATGGGCGCCTTCGTGACGCTGTTCAACTACATCGGTTACCGGCTGATCGAGGCCCCCTTCAAGCTCGACCAGACCAGCATCGGCCTGCTGTCGATCGTCTACCTGTCGGGTATCTACAGCTCCGCACAGATCGGCGCCCTGGCCGACAAGCTGGGTCGCCGCAAGGTGCTCTGGGCGGTGATCGGCCTGATGCTGGCTGGCCTGGTGCTGACCCTCTTCGACGTGCTGCCGGTGATCCTGGTGGGCATGCTGCTGTTCACCTTCGGCTTCTTCGGCGCCCATTCGGTGTCGAGCAGCTGGATCGGCCGCCGCGCCACCCAGGCGAAGGGCCAGGCATCGTCGCTGTATCTGTTCTGCTACTACCTGGGTTCCAGTGTCGCCGGCACCCTGGGCGGGGTGTTCTGGCAGGCTGGCGGCTGGGATGGCCTGGGCCTGTTCATCGGCTCGCTGCTGTTGATATCCCTGGCCGTGGCCCTGCACCTGTCGCGCTTGCAGGCGTTGCCGCTGGCCGTTCCGTCGCGCTGAACCACCCGCCAGGCAACGAAAAACGCCGGACTCCCGTAGGGGGTCCGGCGTTTTAGTTCGTGCCTGCCTCAGTTCAGCACGGTGCGCTGCGGTACCCGGCGCACGATGGCGCTAAGCAGCATGCCGTACAGCGGCACGAACAGCGCCAGGCTGACCGCCAGCTTGATCACGTAATCCACCATGGCGATTTCCACCCAGTTGGCGGCCATGAAGGGGTCGCTGCTCTGCCAGAAGGCGATGGAGAAGAACGCCAGGGTGTCCATGGCCTGGCCGAATACGCTGGAGGCGGCCGGGGCGACCCACCAGTGCTTGAGCTTGCGCAGGCGGTCGAATACCTGGATGTCGAGCAGCTGGCCGAGCACATAGGCCAGGAAGCTGGCCAGGGCGATGCGGAACACGAACAGGTTGAATTCGCCCAGCGCCGCAACGCCACCGAACGCGCCTTCATGGAACAGCACCGAGACGATGTAGGAGGCGACCAGCGCCGGCAGCATGACGCGGGCAATCACCACGCGCGCGGCGTGTTTGCCGATCAGGCGGACGGTAAGGTCGGTGGCCAGAAAGATGAACGGGAAGCTGAACGCGCCCCAGGTGGTGTGCCAGCCAAAGACGGTCATCGGCAGCTGCACCAGGTAGTTGCTGGCGATGATGATGAGGATGTGGAACGCGATCAGCGCAGCCAATACGGTGCGACTGACCGATGCAGGGAGCAGGGTCATGGGATGTCCTTTTTCGGGAAATGGGGTTAGGGAACCCATTGCCTCAGCCGATATGGCTGGAAGCGGCGCGCAGTGTACTGCCTGGGCTGCACTTGCGACAGCCCGCCCGGCGGATGACGAGCCTCTTTGATTGGTGACGCTTCGAAGGCAAAAGCGGACGGTCATCGCTGGCTTTGTAATGTCTTTCTTGCGCAAAAGTAACTGACGACGCCAATCGCCCCTTCAGGAGGCCGAGTGGAATCGTTGTGGAGAGGGTTGAGCGACATGGATGTCGCGAGAGCCGCGATGGGCCAAGGATGGCCCTTCGCGGCGTGCCCTCGGAGCAATGATGAAGCGAGGGAACCCCGGCGAAGCCGGGGCCGGATGTCGGGGCTAGACCTTTTGGTTTCTTTTGGCGGGGCCGGCCATCCGGGCGATGCCAAAAGAAACCCGCTCGCCAGAGCGGAGCCGAGCACATAAACAACTCGGTAATGCTGGCGGCCTCATGTCGGTACGGGCGGTGACGCCTAGTCCATGCCCTTGATTTTTCGCGGGCATGGCCCGCTCCCACAGATAATCACCAGTCCATCCTGCGGGAACGAACGGCCGCTTTCGCCACATAACAGTCGTTCGCCGTTCCCGTCAGCCGTTACTCGCCAGCTGCGCACCTTCCGGCATCACCCGGCGGGCCAGCTGGAAATGCTTTTTCCAGTAGCCGTCACTGAGCTTGTCAATGCGCACGTTGGTGCCGCGACGTGGTGCATGAATGAAACGGTCGTTGCCCAGGTAGATGGCCACATGATCGACGCTGCGCCCGCGAAGGCGGAAGAACAGCAGGTCGCCAGGTTCCAGATCACCCTTGGACACCTTGGGGCCGTCAAAACGGGCGAGGCCACGGGAGGTGCGCGGCAGGTCGAGGTCATCGACCTGCTTGAAGGCGTATTTGACCAGGCCGCTGCAATCGAAGCCGTGATCGGGGCTGGTGCCGCCCCAGCGATAGGGTGTGCCCAGCGCGCTCAGTGCGCGGTTGACGACAGCCTGGGAGGAATTCGGATCGGGCTTGGCAGGGGCGACGATACGGCTGCTGCCGTCCTGCAGGTGAACCCGGAAGCTGGCGGATGCATTGCCAGCCGCAGCACATAAAAGGGTGCTGCCTAAAATCAGAGAGACGATAAATTTATTCAATTCGTTGACCCAGAAAGAAAGAGACGCAAGCCAAGCCGCCGTGAATCCTTTCCTGAATCAGCCACTTGCAACCTAAACAATGAAATATGAGAGTGCTCCGCACGTCCTGTGGACGGACAGCCCATGACAGCGATGGGTTCAATCCTGCTCACCTCGAGCGACGAACGGTATGCGTTTCAGGTGCCCTTGTAACGGTGGCAAAAATCCCCCCCTTCATCTGCTAGGGTTACGGCTCCCTCACGCACAAGGACACCGCCGATGAAGCCCTTCAAGACCTTGATTGCCGCCGGCCTGCTGGCCATTTTCGCCAGCGTTCAGGTACACGCCGAAGACGCCAAATGCGCCAACGTCAGCCTGGCCGACCCGGGCTGGAGCGACATCGCGGTCACCAACGGCATCGCCAGCCTGCTGCTCGATGGCCTGGGCTACAAACCGCAGACCCGTACCCTGGCCGTGCCGATCATCTTCGCCGGCCTGCAGAAAGGTCAGGTCGACGTGTTTCTCGGCAACTGGATGCCGGCCGGCCAGCATGACTATGACCGCTACGTGGCGAGCGGGCAGATCGACAAGGTGGTGGAGAACCTCGGCGGCACCGAATACACCCTGGCCGTGCCGACCTACGCCTACGAAGAGGGCGTACAGGACTTCAAGGACCTGGACAAATTCGCCGCCCGCTTCGGCAAGAAGATCTACGGCATCGGCTCCGGCTCGCCGGCAAACGACTACATCCGCCAGATGATCGCCAACAACGAATTCGGCCTCGGTGACTGGCAGCTGGTGGAGTCCAGCGAGCAGGCCATGCTGGTGCAGGTCGGTCGCGCCGAGAAACGCGGCCAGTTCGTGGTGTTCCTCGGCTGGACGCCGCACCCGATGAACGTGCAGTTCGACATGCAGTACCTCAAGGGTGGCGAGAAATTCTTCGGCAGCACCGGCTCGGTGAATACCCTGGCGCGCAAGGGCTTTGTTGCCGAATGCCCGAACGTGGGCAAACTGCTGACCAACCTGAAGTTCACCCAGGAGATGGAGAACACCATCATGGACGACGTGCTCAACCGCAAAGTGGCCAATGCCACGGCGATCAAGAACTGGATCAAGGCCAACCCACAGGTGCTGGACGGCTGGCTGGAAGGGGTGAAAACCCGTGACGGCGGCGATGGTCTGGCGGCGGTGAAGGCCAAGCTGTAGGCACAACGAACGAGGCCGGCGGAGCAGAGCGCCGGCCCGTTGGATTCAGTCGCGGATAAAGCGCAGCCCCACACCCTCGGGAGTGACGCGCATGACCTCCATCTCCAGGATCGGCGCCTCGATGGGCAGGTCCTGCACCTGGCCGGTCACCCGGGTACCAGGCTCAAGCGCAGCCAGGGCCTCGTGCTTGACGTACACGCCACCGTCGGAAAGATCGCGGGTGTGGGCGACCAGCTCACCGAAGCTCGGATGGCAGATCTTGATGCGGCACTTCATCGGGGTACGGGGGTGCTGACGCTGGTTGGCGGACATGTCCTGACAGCCTCAAGAAAAATGTGCCCTGTTAATAACTCAAATCGCCGAACCCGCGCCAGCGCAGCGGCGCCGTGTTGCGAGGCGCCGCCGGTTTCAGTACCAGCGCTCTTCGCCCTCGGGGCGTTTCTTGAAGCGCTTCATGCTCCACATGTACTGGCTGGGGTAGGCGCGCACGTACTTCTCGACCACGCCACTCATGGCCGCCACGGCGGTGTAGGTGTCGTCGCTGTACATGCCGTCCGGCGCGGCCTCGAGGATCACCTTGTAGCCGGAGCCGTCTTCCAGGCGCAGGGCATGCAGGAACACGCCGACGGCCTTGCCACCGGCGAGCATGCCCGGCACGAACTTGCTGGTCAGCGCGGTGGTGCCGCAGAAGGGCACGAACATGCCGGACGACAGGCTCGGCTCCGGGTCGGCGGGGATACCCACGGCGCCGCCCTTGCGCACTTCCTTGATGACGCTGAGGATGCCTTCCTTGGTCGAAGGCGCGACACGGTTGCCCAGTTGCACGCGCTGCTCGCGCAGCAGGTCATCGACCGCCTTGAGCTTGGGTGGGCGGTAGAAAATGATCGGTTTGCACTGCGAGCAGTAGAAGTGGTTGAGCACTTCCCAGTTGCCCAGGTGGCTGGTGATGCCGACCACGCCCTTGCCGGAGGCCAGGGCAGCTTCGAGCACTTCCAGGCCTTCGACTTCGCGCACACGGGCCAGGGACTTGTGCGCCGGCCACACCCAGGCGCAGGCGCTCTCGGTGAGGGTGCGGCCGATGTCCATCAAACTGCGGCCAACCAGCTTGTCGTGCTCGGCGGCAGTCAGTTCCGGAAAGCACTTGGCCAGGTTGATGCGCACGATGTCACGGGAGCCGTTGGGCAACTTCCACATCAACCAGCCGATCATTGCGCCGAGCGACTGCACCGCACGCCAGGGTAGGAGGGCGAACAAGCGCAGGGATCCGACCACCAGCGCGCCTTTGAGCTTTTCCACAAGCAGCTCCCGATAAAAAGGGCGCGTATTGTAACCGTCCAGGGCCGGCCCTGACTGTTACATTCATGATCAGAAACGACGAAACGTTCAATAAAGCTGGGTTTTGAGACGCTCCTGCAGCTGCTGCTCATAGGCCTGGACGTCGAATTGCGGGTCCATCACCGCTTTCAGCAGCTCGCCGGCTGACGGCAGACTGGCTCGCTCGACCTGCCGATCGGCCGCCCACAGACCGGAACGCACTGCCGCCTTGGAGCACTGGAAGTAGCAGGTGTCGACACTGATGCGCAGCGCGCTGCGTGGCAGCTTGCCCTGCGCCTCGCACAGCGCCAGCAACTCGGGTTCCAGCGTAATGGCCGCGCGGCCGTTGACCCGAAAGCTTTCGCCCACCCCGGGAATCAGGAACAGCAGCGCCACGTGCGGGTCGTGGATGATGTTGCGCAGGCTGTCGATGCGGTTGTTGCCCGGGCGATCCGGCAGCAGCAGGGTGTGCTCGTCGAGAATCCGCGCGAAACCTGGCGCATCACCGCGCGGCGAGCAGTCCAGCCCGTCCGGGCCATGGGTAGCCAGCACCACGAACGGCGAGGCGGCCACCAGGGCCTGATAAGGCGCGCTCAGGTACGTCAGCTCCTTGCGCAGCGAGCGCTCATGGGGCACGCCGTACAGCGCCTGGAGTTGTTCGAGGGTGTCGATGGTGGTGCTCATGGCTGCTTCTCCGTTTGCAGTTGTGCGTAGCGATCGCAGTCGCGGGTGTGGTCCATGACCATGCCGGTGGCCTGCATGAAGGCGTAGCAGATGGTCGGCCCGACAAAGGTGAAGCCGGCCTTTTTCAACGCCTTGCTCATGGCTTCGGCTTCGGGGGTGACCGCCGGCACGTCGCCGCGGCCGGCAAAGTGATTGATCTTCGCCTGGCCACCAACGAACGACCAGAGCAGCGCCACCGGATCGTCGAGGCGCAGCCAGGCCTGGGCATTCTTGCGCGCGGCCTGCAGCTTGAGACGGTTGCGGATGATGCCGGGGTCCTGCATCAGGGTTTCGATGTAGTCGTCGCTCATCGCCGCCAGCCGCTCGGCATCGAAGCCGAACAGCACTTCACGGTAGCGCTCGCGCTTTTTCAGCACGGTAATCCACGACAACCCGGCCTGGGCCCCTTCGAGCAACAGCATCTCGAACAGGTGCTGGCGATCGCGCGACGGCACGCCCCATTCCCTGTCGTGATAGGCCTGATACAGCGGATCGTCGTTACACCAGAAACAGCGGGGCATGGCAGTCGGCTCGGTGAGGGGCGAGGGCAGACTATAACCGCGGACTATCAGCGCCTGTAGCCTGGGTAAAACCCGGGGGCCATATGGAGCTCGACCAACAGGCCTCCCGCCGAAACGCTGATGACCGTTTCGCGCGCATGGCGCGCTCCCACAAAAGCTGGGTGTTTACGCCGAGTGAGAGGCGACCCGCCCCCCCTGTGGGAACGGCCCATGCCCATGATTTCGCGGGCATTGGCTAGGCGTCCCCGCCCGCTCCCACAAGGGCAGGGAGTTGTCGCAGGAAGGTTCGGATCTGGCTGGCGCCACATTCACCGAGGTGGCGAGGATATCCACAGGGTGTGCTCTGCGGCGCCGCACTTTATCAGTCAACGCGGCGCCGCATGCGGCCTGCGCCTTGCTTCGGGTATACTCTCCGGCTTTCTGTCGCAGCCCCAACAGGTGAATTTTTCGTGAGCCAGACAACGCCTGCCGTGCGCACCTTCCAGGACCTGATCCTCGCCCTGCAACAATACTGGGCCGAGCAAGGCTGTGTGGTACTGCAACCCTATGACATGGAAGTGGGCGCCGGTACCTTCCACACCGCCACCTTCCTGCGTGCCATCGGCCCGGAAACCTGGAACGCCGCCTACGTGCAGCCATCGCGTCGACCGACCGACGGCCGCTACGGCGAGAACCCCAACCGCCTGCAGCACTACTACCAGTTCCAGGTGGTGCTCAAGCCCAACCCGGAAAACTTCCAGGAGCTGTACCTCGGTTCGCTGAAGGCCATCGGCCTCGATCCTGAAGTGCACGATATCCGTTTCGTCGAAGACAACTGGGAATCGCCGACCCTCGGCGCCTGGGGTCTGGGCTGGGAAATCTGGCTAAACGGCATGGAAGTCACTCAGTTCACCTACTTCCAGCAAGTCGGCGGCATCGAGTGCTACCCGGTCACCGGCGAGATCACCTACGGCCTCGAGCGCCTGGCCATGTACCTGCAGGGCGTCGATTCGGTCTACGACCTGGTATGGACCGACGGCCAGTTCGGCAAGGTGACCTATGGCGACGTGTTCCACCAGAACGAAGTGGAGCAATCGACCTACAACTTCGAGCACGCCAACGTCGAGAAGCTGTTCGAGCTGTTCGATTTCTACGAGAGCGAAGCCAACCGCCTGATCGAGCTGGAGCTGCCGCTGCCGACCTACGAGATGGTCCTCAAGGCTTCGCATACCTTCAACCTGCTGGACGCCCGCCGCGCCATTTCGGTGACCGCGCGCCAGCAGTACATCCTGCGCGTGCGCACCCTGGCCCGCGCCGTGGCGCAGAGTTATCTGCAGGCCCGTCGCCGCCTGGGCTTCCCGCTCGCCGCCCCCGATCTGCGTGATGAA
>JAAIGF010016047.1_pt1 | contig 10221 bp, 7 predicted proteins | sample 6487441 | NCBI WGS metagenome assembly JAAIGF01 (sample SAMN13974129, study PRJNA590717) | phyllosphere metagenome | biome: pepper field; feature: multiple bacterial spot infested pepper fields; material: pepper leaves; isolation source: leaves from pepper fields | host: Capsicum annuum ...
CAGCGCACACGAGCAAGCGGCGACCAAGCCCCCATGGGTGAGGGCGCTTTGCTTGCGAAGCACTGCTTCGCAAGCGCCCGAACGCACAGCCGCCAGCGGCTGGGCCGGACTGGGGGTTCACGGCGTCCCCGCAAACCCACACCGCCCCGCCATCCCACGGAATGCCGCTTCGGCTCTTGATCTTCAGGTTGCCGGCCAGCGGCCGGCACTACCGCTTCTGCGGGTGCAGGGCGCAGCCCTGCCGAAAAAACCCCACGAACGAGACGCGCGTCACTGCCCGCAACACCCGCGCCACTTCGTAAAAAACATTTCATCTTCCATTCGCATAGTGGCCTCGCGCCGTGCCGAGTCGCGGCGGACTCCCCCCATGCAATGGATCCACATGCAGACCCGACACCTCACGATCGCCGTCGCGATCGCGCTTTCCGCCGCCAGCGCCCATGCCGCTGAAACCACCGATGCCACCGCCGACGCCGCGCTGAGCGCACAGACGCTCGACACCGTGTCCGTCATCGGCCAGGGCGAAACCCGCCAGGTGCAGCGCATCACCGCCGTCGACAAGCAGGTGCTGCCGCCGGGCACCAGTGGCCAGAAGATCCTCGACCGCCTGCCCGGCGTGTCGGTGCAGTCCAACGATGCCTTCGGCGCCAACGAAGAATCGCAGACCATCAGCCTGCGCGGCTTCGACAAGAGCCGTCTCGGCTACACGCTCGATGGCATTCCGCTGGGCGACAACAGCTACGGCAACTACAACGGCCTGAGCATCGCCCGCGCGCTGATCGCCGAGAACCTCGCCGGCGCCGAACTGTCGCAGGGCATCGGTTCGCTGGGCGTGGCTTCCACCAGCAACCTCGGCGGCACCATCCAGTATTTCTCGATGGACCCGTCCACCGAATTCGGTGGCCGTGCCAGCGTCACCGTCGGTGACAACAACCAGCGCCGCGGTTACCTGCGCGTGGATACCCGCGACATCAACGGCTTCTCTGCCTACGTCTCCGGCGTGCACCAGGACCAGGACATGTGGGCCGCGCCGTACCAGAACCAGACCACGCGCCAGTTCAACGCCAAGGCCGTGTGGAACGTCGGCGACCATCGCTTCGGTGCGTTCGTCGCCACCTCGCGCGCCAGCCAGGCCAACTACGCCTACCTGTCCAAGGACATGCTGGACCGCGGCCTGGGCTGGGACTGGAACATCTACGCACCGGACTGGGACCGCGCCGTCGCCGCTGCCTACTGCGCGCCGGGTACGCGTGATCCGGCCAAGTGCCAGTTCAGTGGCGGCGTCAACAGCATCGACGATGCGTACTACCAGAGCCGCGCGCTGCGTGATGACAACCTGTACTCGGTCGACGCCGACCTGCGCCTGGGCGAGCAGGGTCGCCTGAAGCTGGTGGCCTACCACCACGACAACCGTGGCCAGGGCCACTGGTGGGCGCCGGGCCAGCCGTCCTACCCGGGCACCGACCAGATGCTGCCGATCTCCATCCGCAGCACCAACTACACCATCAACCGCGACGGCCTGACCGCCGCGCTGTCGTGGCAGGTGGGCATCCACGAGCTGGAAGCCGGCCTGTGGTACGAGCAGAACGACCACAACGTGTCGCGCAATTTCTATTACATCAGCGGCCCGTTCCTGGATGATCTGTACCTGAAGAACCCGGACCGCCTGCTGTTCAACCAGGACTTCGACATCCGCACGCAGCAGTTCTACGTGCAGGACCGCATGCGCTTCCTCGACCAGCGCCTGACCGTGGACGTGGGCCTGAAGAGCCCGAACACGCGCATGCGCGCCACCGCCAAGGGCGGTGTGGAAACCAGCATCGCGTCGGGCACGCTGACCGCCAAGGAATCGGTGCTGCCGCAGGTCGGCCTGGGCTTCAAGCTCAACGCCAACAATGAGCTGTTTGCTTCGTACGCCGAAAACATCGCGGCCTTCGTTGGCGGCGGCAGCGGCGGCCCACTGCAGGTCTCGCCGGAATCGTTCGCGGCCAGCGCCGGGCTGGAACCTGAAAAGTCCAGGAGCCTGGAAGCCGGCTTCCGCACCTTCGGTGAGAAGTACCAGGCGTCGATCGCCGCGTACAACGTGACCTTCGACAATCGCCTGCTGTCGCTCAACCCGTGTTCGAGCATTGAAGTCGGCACGCGTCCGGAGTGCGTCACCCGCTTCATCAACGTGGGTTCGGTGAAGAGCCACGGCGCCGAGCTGACCTTCATCCTCAAGCCAATCGACGGCCTGCAGTGGTACAACGCGCTGTCCTGGAACAAGACCACCTATGAGGACAACTACACCTCGGGTGGCGAGATCGTGCCGGTGGCCGGCAAGATCACCGTGGACACGCCGCAGCGCATGGCGTCCAGCGAAATCAGCTGGAACCGCAATGGCTTCTTCGCCAGCCTGCGCGCCAAGTACACCGGAAAGCGCTATTACACCTACACCAACGACCAGTCGGTGCCGGGCGTGACCACCTTCGATGCGGGCGCCGGTTATGACTTCGGCCCGGGCATGGGCCTGCGCAACATCCGCGTGTCGTTGAACGCGACCAACCTGACCAACAAGCGTTACGCGGGCCAGCTGAGTTCGTTCGCACCGACCGACCCGAACGGCACGCGCTACGCCATCCATGCCAGCGCACCGCGCCAGGTGTTCATGACGGTGGCGGCGGAGTTCTGATCGGGTTGGGAAAAAGCATCCACGCATGGCGTGGATCTACTGAACCAGTAGATCCACGCCGCGCGTGGATGGGCCCTCAACCCATGTACAACCCACCATTGACCGGGTAATCCGCACCGGTCACATACGAGGCTTCATCCGAAGCCAGCCAGGCCACCAGGCCGGCCACTTCTTCCGGGCGGCCCAGGCGGCGCACCGGTACCGAGGCCGCCAGCCGGTCCAGCACGTCCGGCGGGAAGCTGCTGATCGCCTGGCTGGCAATGTAGCCCGGCGACAAGGTGTTCACGGTGACCCCGCGCGAGGCGACTTCGGCGGCCAGCGCACGGCTAAAACCGTGCATCGCCGCCTTCGCCGTCGCGTAGTTCACCTGGCCGATCTGGCCCTTGTGCGCGCTGACCGAACCGATGTTGACGATGCGGCCCCAGCCGCGCGTGGCCATGCCGTCGACCACCTGCTTGGTCAGGTTGAACAGTGCATTGAGATTGGAGGCGATCACCGCATTCCAATCCTCCACGGTCATCTGACGGAACAGCAGGTCACGGCTGCCGCCGGAGTTGTTGACCAGCACGTCCACCTCGCCCACCTCGGCACGCACCTTGGCGAAGGCCGCCGAAGTCGAGGCCCAGTCGGTGGCGTTGCCTTCGGAGGCGATGAAGTCGAAGCCCTGTTCGCGCTGCTCGCGCAGCCAGTTGGCCTTGCGCGGCGAGTTCGGTGCGCAGCCGGCGACCACGGTGTGGCCGGAACGGGCCAGGCTCTGGCAGATGGCAGTGCCGACACTGCCCATGCCGCTGGTGACGTAAGCGATTCGAAGCGTCATTGCAGAAGGCTCCTTGGTGTCCGGATCAGGATGCGAAGGGATACAGGCCGAACAGCAGGCCGCCGACCATCAACAGCAGCGAGATGGCGATCGCCCACTTCAGGGTGAACTTCTGGTGGTCGGCGAATTCGACCTTGGCCAGGCCCACCAGCAGGTAGGTGGACGGCACCAGCGGGCTGAGCAGGTGCACCGGCTGCCCGGCCAGCGACGCGCGGGCCATTTCCACCGGGGTGATGCCGTAGTTGCCGGCCGCCTCGGACAGGATCGGCAACACGCCGAAATAGAAGGCGTCGTTGGACATGAAGAAGGTGAACGGCATCGACGCGATGGCGGTGATGACGGCCAGGTACGGGCCCCACGATTCCGGGATGATCGCCAGGAAGCTGTGCGACATTGCCTCGACCATGCCGGTGTTGTTGAGGATGCCGGTGAAGATGCCCGCGGCGAAGATCAACGCGACCACCGACAGCACGTTGCCGGCGTGGTTGACCACGCGGCGGCGCTGCTCGGCCAGGTTCGGGTAGTTGATGACCAGGGCGATGGCGAAGCCGACCATGAACAGCACCGGCATCGGCAGCACGCCGGCGATCAGTGCACCCATCAGGGCAAGCGTCAGTGCCAGGTTCACCCACAGCAGCTTCGGACGCTTGATGTCCTCGGCGTCTTCCACCGACGGCAGCGCGTTGTTGTCATCGGACATGCTGTTGTCCATCCAGCTGCCACCCTGCGACAGGGTGACCACGCCCAGGCGGCGGCGTTCCTTCATGCCCAGGTACCAGGCCAGCAGCAGCACGCCGGCACAGGCGATCACCATCGACGGGATCAGCGGCACGAACACATCGGCCGGGTCCACGTGCAGCGCGGTGGCCGCGCGTGCGGTCGGGCCGCCCCACGGGGTCAGGTTCATCACGCCGCCGGCGAGGATGGTCACGCAGGTCATGTTCAGCGCGTTCATGCCCAGTCGCTGGTACAGCGGCAGCATCGCCGAGACGGTGATCATGTAGGTGGTCGAGCCATCGCCGTCGAGCGAGATCAGCATCGCCAGCACCGCGGTGCCAAGTACGATCTTCATCGGATCGCCCTTGACGAAGCGCAGGATGATGCGCACCAGCGGGTCGAACAGGCCCGCATCGATCATCACGCCGAAGTAGAGGATGGCGAACATCAGCATCACGCCGGTCGGCGCGATCTTCTTGATGCCTTCCAGCATCATTTCATCGATGTTGGCGCCAAATCCGCCGAGCAGGGCGAAGATGATCGGGATGGTGATCAGGGCGACCAGCGGCGACAGTCGTTTGCTCATGATCAAGTACATGAACGTAATGACCATGCCAAAGCCGAGGATGCTCAGCATCATCTGCGGACTCCTTGCGTACTGCGGTTGAAGAGGGGGGAGGGGGGAGGGAGTGCGTGGCTCAGAAGTCGAACTGCAGGCGGCCGGTGACCGCGCGCGTGCGGTCCAGCGTCACCCCGGCCAGGCGGTCGCGGTTGCGGCTTTCGATCACGTCGAGCATGAAGCGCAGGTTGTCGCGCAGGTACCAGTTGCCGCCCAGCGTCCATGCAGCGGTGCTGCCGCGGCGCAGGTCCGGTGCGCCATCAAGGTGCTGCGCGCCCCACATCTGGTCGTAGCGCAGCGCCACTTCGAAGGCACCGGCCTTGTGGCGGATGTCCTTGACCCGCCCGAAGCGGCCGGTTTTGCGGTCGTAGGCCTTGCTTTCGCCGGTGACGAACCAGCTGAGCATGCCGTAGGCGGCCATCACGTCGCCGCGCTGGGCACCATCATCGAAAGTGGCGCCGCTGAATTCGCCCTGCCAGGACAGCGGGCCGCGCACCTGTGCGTATTCCAGCGACCACTTGTTGACGTCGGTATCGCGGCCGGCGGAGAAGTCGACCAGGGTCAGGCGGCTCTCGTCGGACAGGTGGCCGGCCGGGCGCGGGCGGATCTTCAGGCCCGGGGTGCCGTTGCTGCCGGGGTTGTCGTAGGCCTCATGGGCCAGCGACAGGCCCAGGTGCAGCACGTCGCCGTCGCTGGGCGAGGGTGCCCAGGTGACGCGGCCACCGGCGGCGCGGCCCTTCACCTGCCAGGCATCGATGCTTTCCAGGCTGTAGAGGCTGGCGGCCCAGGTGAAATCACCCGGATTGGCCTGCCAGGACGCGCCCAGGCGGTACAGCGGCGCCAGCGTGGTGCCGGCGTTGCCGCGCTCCAGGAAGCTGCCGTAGTTGGAGCTGGTGCGGTCATCCAGCGAGAAATACTGCTTGAACTGGCCGACCGTCAGCTTGCCGGCCTTGCCGAAGCTGCGGCTGAGGTAGACGTCCTTGGCCTCGACGCGGTCGCCGGAAAAGTCCGCTTCGGCCTTGTAGTCGACCACGAAGAACTTGCCCGACACGTCCAGCCAGGCGCGGCGGATCTCGGTGTCGTCCTTGTTCGGGGTGCCACGGTCGTCGTTGTCGAACGTGGCGAAATCCAGGTGCAGGCGGCCGCCGACGGTGGCGGTGACCGGCCGGTCGTCTTCAGCAAAGGCCGGCGCGGCCAGCGCAGCCAGGGCCATCATGGCGGCGGGGCGCTGCCAGGCAAACTTCAGTTCCACAAACCCTCCCAGGTGCGCGCCGGGCGCGCGGCAATCGTGGGCACCGGATGGTGCGCGGCCGCAGTCTGGGTTGCGGTAGCTGTCATCGTCCTGTCAGCGGTTTGTGCGGTGCAGCGTAAAGCGGCCGCTGCGCTCGCCGGGCATGGCCCGGCGCTACCACTGCGGCGGTGCCCCGGGACGCATCGGCGCCGCGATCCCCGGTAGCGCCGGGCCATGCCCGGCGGAAGGCATCGGCGCCGCGATCTCCGGTAGCGCCGGGCCACGCCCGGCGGGATGCCCCCCCACACGCCGCCGCGCCGCACGCGGTAGCATTCGCTTCCCCCCGCGTCCCTCCGTTGCCCGCCGATGCGCCTGCTGCTGGTCGAAGACAATCCGGATCTGGCCGATGCCATCATCCGCCGCATGCGCCGCAGCGGCCACGCGGTGGACTGGCAGGCCGACGGCCTGGCCGCCGCCAGCGTGCTGCGTTACCAGAGCTTCGACCTGGTGGTGCTGGACATCGGCCTGCCCAAGCTGGACGGCCTGCGCGTGCTGGCCGGCATGCGCGAGCGCGGCGACAGCACGCCGGTGCTGATGCTGACCGCGCGCGATGGCATCGAAGACCGCGTGCAGGCACTGGACGTCGGCGCCGACGATTATCTCGGCAAGCCCTTCGACTTCCGCGAATTCGAAGCGCGTTGCCGCGTGCTGCTGCGCCGTGCACGTGGCCAGGCCAGCGAAGTGGTGCAGGTCGGTGGCTTCCAGTTCGACAACGCCGCGCACCGCGTCAGCGTGGACGGTGAGCCGATCGAACTGCCCAACCGCGAATACCGGCTGCTGGAAATCCTGGTCGGCCGCCTCGGCCAGGTGGTTGGCAAGGACGAGATCGGCAACGGCCTGTTCGGCTTCGACGACGAAGCCGGGCCGAACGCCATCGAGTTGTACATCGGTCGCCTGAGAAAGAAGCTGGCCGGTGCGCCGCTGCGCATCACCACCGTGCGGGGTGTCGGCTACCTGCTGGAAGAAGCCGGCGACGGCAGCAGCGATGGCGATGGCTGAGGCCCGCAGCGCGGTAGCCGCGCCGGGTTCGCTGCGGCGCACCCTGCTGCTGTACCTGGGCACGCTGCTGGCGGTGTTCGCGGTGGCCCTGCTGTTTGCCGCGCGCGATTACGGCCAGCGCGCCGCCAACCGTTCCTACGACCACCTGCTGGTGTCCTCGGCGTTGTCCATCGCCGATTCGGTGGCGCTGGTCGATGGCCAATGGCAGGTGGACCTGCCGTACGCCGCGCTGGATCTGCTGGCGATGGCGGCGGAGGACCGCGTGTTCTATCGGGTGGCCGACAGCCGCGGCAACCTCATCACCGGCTATGGCGACCTGCCCACGCCACCGCGTCGGCCGGGCACGCAGCCGCAGCTGTTCGATGCGTCCTACAGTGGCGAGACCGTGCGCTTCGTGGTGGTCAGCCGCAGCTTTGCCGCCGCGTCCGCGCAGGGCGAAGTGCAGGTGCAGGTGGGGCAGACCCGCCGTGCGCGCGAGGCGCTGGCGCAGGACATGGTCAACCGCGCGCTGCTGGCCATCGGCGTGCTGTCGCTGCTGCTGCTGGCCCTGGTGGCCTTCGGCGTGCACCGTGCGTTCCGTCCGCTGGTGCGGGTGGAGCGCGAGCTGTCGCGGCGCGAGCCGTCCGACCTGAAACCGCTGGATGCGCGCGTGCCGCGCGAGATGGACCAGATGGTCGCGGCGCTGAACCGCTTCATGGAACGCCTGTCCAGCAGCAACGAGACGCTGCGTGCGTTCATGGCCGAGGCCGCGCACCAGATGCGCACGCCGCTGGCCGCACTGCGCGCACAGGCGCAGCTGGCACTGGACGACGACGACCCGGACGACATGCGGCGCAGCCTGCAGGCCATCGAGCGCAATGCCACCCACATGAGCCGCCTGCTCAACCAGCTGCTCAGCGATGCCAGCGTGATCCACCGTTCCAACCTGCAGCGTTTCGCTGCCGTGGACCTGGCCGAGACCGTGCACCAGGCCCTGCATGAAGCACTGCCGCAGGCCGGTCCTGCACCGCGCGTGCAGCTGGCGATGACCGCCGAGCCGGTGCAGGTGCACGGCGATGCGCTGCTGCTGCGCGAGGCGATCAAGAACCTGGTCGACAACGCCCTGAAGTACGGCGGTGACGGCCCGCTGCAGATTGCGCTGACCGTGGAAGGCGGGCAGGCGGTGCTGACCATTGCCGACCACGGCGCCGGCATTGCTGCCGCCGATGCCGGACGCGTGTTCGAGCGCTTCGCCCGTGGCGAGGGCGCACCCGCCGGTGGCGCCGGCCTGGGCCTGGCCATCGTCAAGCGCGTGGTCGACAGCCACGGCGGCCACATCGACCTGAGTAACCGTCCGCAGGGCGGCCTGGTCGCCACCATCCGCCTGCCCCGGAGCAGTTCATGATCCGCCTGTTCGCCACCGCCTTCGCCCTGCTGTTGGCGCTGCCGGTGCTGGCCGCGCCCGGCGACGTGCGCCGCTTTGCCGCGCAGGGCCCGGCCACCGCGCAGCTGCGCATCCACGGCAGCACCGATATCGAGGTGTTCGCGGTGGTCATCGCCGACTACCAGCGCCTGCACCCTGGCACCGAAGTGGTGTACGAGGACATCATCACCCAGGACCTGTACGCGCGTTACCTGCACGATCGGGCCGGGCCGGATTCGCCGGACCTGCTGATTTCCAGCGGCATGGACCTGCAGACCAAGCTGGTGAACGATGGCCACGCGCTGCCGCACCGCTCGGCGCAGACCGCCGCGCTGCCGGCCTGGGCGCAGTGGCGCAGCGAGGCGTTCGGCATCAGCTACGAGCCGGTGGTGATGGTCTACAACACCCGCCGCCTGCCTGCCGCCAAGGCCCCGCATACGCGCCGCCAGCTGCTGGACCTGCTGCGCGCGGAGGGCACGCCGCTGCGCGGCAGGGTCGGCACCTACGATATCGAGCGCAGCAGCGTGGGCTACCTGCTGGCCACCCAGGACGCACAGCGTGGCAGCATCGCCGGTGCGCTGCTGGGCGCGCTGGGCGACAACGCGGTGCTGCGCGAGGAGCGCACTGGCGTGCTGCTGGACAAGGTCGCCAGCGGCGAGCTGTCGCTGGTCTACAACGTGCTGGGTTCGTATGCACAGGCGCGCATCGATGGCGGCGCGCCGCTGGCCATCATCGAGCCGGAGGACTACACCCTGGTGGTGCTGCGCACGGCAGTGATCCCGCGTACCGGACCGCACCCGGAAGAGGCGCGCCGCTTCCTCGATTACCTGCTGTCGCCGCGTGGCCAGCAGGTGCTCTCGCGCGAGGCACGGCTGATGCCGATCGTCACCGGCAACGCGCGCAGCGACGACGCGCCGGGACGCAGCCGCCGCCCGATCCAGCTCGGCCCGGGCCTGCTGGTGTACCTGGACGCGCTGAAGCGCCGCCAGTTCCTCGATGCCTGGCGCAGCAGCGTGGAGCCGGCGGGGCGCTGACCGCGCCGGCCTGCACGTACAATGGCCCCATGAGCGAATACACCATCCTGATCGCCGATGACCACCCGCTGCTGCGTTCGGCGGTGGTGCAGTCGCTGCGGCAGAGCCTGCCGCTGGCACAGGTGCGCGAGGTGGCCAGCGCCGATGCCCTGGCCGAAGCCCTCGACGCCCAGCCCGAGGTGGACCTGGTGCTGCTGGACCTGACCATGCCCGGTGCGCACGGTTTTTCCGCGCTGCTGCACGTGCGCGGCTCGCATCCGGATATCCCGGTGGTGATCCTTTCCTCCAACGACCACCCGCGGGTGATCCGCCGCGCCCAGCAGTTCGGCGCCGCCGGTTTCATCCCCAAGTCCGCCCCGGCCGAGACCATTGGCCAGGCGGTGCAGGCCGTGCTCGACGGCAGCCTGTGGTTCCCGGCGATGGCACCGGAGCGCAGTGAGTCCGACGCACTGCTGGCCGCGCGCCTGGCCCAGCTCACCCCGCAGCAGTTCCGCGTGCTGCTGTGCCTGGCCGATGGCCTGCTCAACAAACAGATCGCCTACGAACTGGGCCTGGCCGAGAACACGGTGAAGGTGCACGTGACCGCCATCCTGAAGAAGCTGGAGTGCCACAGCCGCACCCAGGCGGCGGTGCTGGTGAAGGCGCTGGAGCCGGAAGGCGACGCGGGCGGG
>JAAIGF010179009.1_pt1 | contig 10221 bp, 11 predicted proteins | sample 6487441 | NCBI WGS metagenome assembly JAAIGF01 (sample SAMN13974129, study PRJNA590717) | phyllosphere metagenome | biome: pepper field; feature: multiple bacterial spot infested pepper fields; material: pepper leaves; isolation source: leaves from pepper fields | host: Capsicum annuum ...
AAGTTTGGTGAGGTTTCCACGACCAATGTCGAGGAATACAGCTTCCGCATCTACCACGTTTTCGGCGGCGGACGTGTGGAGCTTTCCTATGACACAGTAACGACTGCGGTGTCGGTGATCTACTGGTTCATTGCTTCGGATGTGCTGGAAACCGGCATTACGGTGGTTCACACCAAGCCGGATAATGCGGCGCCGGATCTGCCGGATAGCTATCATTTCCGCCCGCCTTTCGGCTGGATGAACGATCCGAATGGCTTCGGGCGTTTCGAGGGCAGGCCGCATCTGTTCTACCAGCATTATTCGCACGGGCTGCGCTGGAACACCATGCATTGGGGCCACGCGGTGTCTTCGGATTACCTGCGCTGGCGGCATTTGCCGATCTTTCTGTTTCCCTCCGAAGACCTGACGACGAGGCCGGACAAGCGGGGCGGGGCCTATTCCGGCTCTACCATTCCGCTGGTGGAAGGTACGGGTATCCGTGTGTTTTTTACCGAGCAGGTGCAGGACCGGGTGCCGGAACAGCAGATACAGCTAACGGCCACATCCTCCGATCTCATCATGGCGGGGCAGGCGGAGGTCGTGTTGGGAAACAGGCCCGATGGGCAGGGGCTGACGCCGGATTTCCGCGATCCATATGTGGTACGCGGGCCGGATGGGCTGTGGAAAATGCTGCTGGGCAGCCAGAGCGATAATGGCGGTGTTATTCTGCTTTACGAAACGCAGGACCCGACCGCCGCTTCCGGCTGGACCTATGTGGGCAAGCTTTGGGTGGAAACGCGCTACAAGACCACCGCGATAGAATGCCCCTGTCTGCTGCCGCTGGATGGCCCGGCCAATGCGCGCTCCACCCGCTGGGTGCTGCTCTACGGCCTGATGCATTCGGAGGACCCCGCCACGGGCCGCAAGAACCTGACCATGGCGGATGTGGGCTGGTTCGACGGCAAGAAATTCATCAAGGAATTTGGGCAGGAGCTGGATTTCGGCACGGATAATTATGCGTTTCAGGCGTTTCAGGATGGCGATACGATCGTCGGCATCGGGTGGCTGGCAAACTGGGCGGATGCGACGCCGGAGATCGATTTCCCGACCGCGATGACCCTGCCGCGCCGCCTGCATTTCTCCCACGGCGCGCTGCTGACGCCGCCGATTGGGGCTGCGGAAAGCCTGCGCCACCGCATTCTGGACAGAACGCGACTGGCGGCGGGAGAGCGGGTGGAGCTTTCGACAGGGGCAGTGGAACTGCTGTTCGAACTGACGAAACCGGGTCTTCCCTTCGAACTGGAACTGGACCACCCCGACATTCGGCTGGGTGTGGTGTGCGATGAAACGGGCCTGTGGATCCGCCATGAGGACGGTCGCGAGGGTCCGTCTCCTCGCTATATTTCCGAGGGGGCACGGCCTTTCCGGCTGCGAATCTTCATCGATTACGGCTCTATCGAGGTGTTTGCGGACCATGGCCGCTATGTGGGAACCAAGCGCCTTGGCAGCTTCGAGCCTGTGCGCGCGGCCCATCTGAAATCCATAGAAGGCGGCGTGGCTCACGCGACCGTGTGGAGCCTGAAGCAGTAAAACGCAGGAACCTTTGCACCCGTGGCGCCGTTGTTGAATGGAGACATTTAACCAAGGACGACCAGATGACGAAGATACAGGAAACCGATCCCGTTCATTTTCCGACGCAGGCCAATGAGAACAAGGGCCAGAAGCACAGAGCCGGAAAAAGCATCGTTCTTGCGATTGCGGGCATCGGCATGCTGGCCTTTGTCATCTACATGGCGATGATTGTCATCACCACCACACAGGCTTGATATTGCTGCCTTTTTTGCATCAGCGGAGGAGATTGAAATGGACCCGCGCGAACCACTACTCGAGAGCGAAGATGCTCTGGACAATGCCGTAACCGGCCTCGATGTGGAGGAGCTTCCAGCGAAGGGTGAAATTCCTCAGGAATTCGAGCACGAGCTTGAAGAGGAAGAGGCCGAAACGGAAGACGACGCCTATCAGGAAAGCGACGAAGCCTTGCCGGATGATGCGGAAGAACGTGTCATCAACCGCAATCCATCGCGTGAAGGCGGAGCATTCGACGAAGTGTAAGATTCAATGGCGCTTTCGGTTTTTAGGAAGCGCCATTTTACTGTCTCAAGCGGGGTCCGTGCTGCCTCGCTTTGCTTTGAAGAACATCTTCAGGCGTTGTAACTCTTCAGCATTCCAGCCTTCCGGCGCCGTTACTTCCATCCATGCATCGATATAATGTTCAGGCGCGTAGACGTGGCCATATCCCATGGGGGCAGTTGTGGCGGCTGCGACGTCCAGCGCCAGTTGCAGGGATGTGACGACGGGGAACCAGCGGAAGGAGGTCGAGACATCGCGACCGCGCGGCTGGTTCATCCATTGCGGGCGACGGTATAGGGACGAGGTCTCAAAAAAGGTGATCGGATCGCTGGCATATTGTAGGTAAACGATGCGCATCGGGCCCCACGGCACGTTGGGCATGGTTGCGTTCTGATATTGATCGGCAAAGCGGATGACCGAGCTATCACGGAATTTCGGCAGCCATTGCGGTGTGCCGGGCAGGCGGCCATTGGTTGCCATGCGCCATGTGGGGCTGGAAAAGGGCGGGCCGCTCCACAACGCGCCTTGGAATGGATCTGCCAGAACATCGTAAAGATCGGAGGATTTCTGGCTGTTCAGCGCGCCGAGGCTGAGGCCGTGGAGATAGAGTTTCGGGCGGCTTTCCTTCGGCAGCGTCGTCCAGTAACCGTAGATTTCCTCGAACAGGGCGCGCGCGGTTTCCACACCATAATCCGGTTCTGTCAAAAGAGCGATCCAGCTGGAGAGATAGGAATATTGCACGGCGACGCTGGCGATGTCTCCACTGTGCAAATATTCAACCGTATCAAGCGCTTCCGGGTCTATCCAGCCGGTGCCTGTGGGGACGACGACCAGAAGTGTCTTGCGCTGGAAACCACCGGCGCGCTTCAACTCTTCCAGCGCAAGTTTTGCGCGGGCAGCAGGCGTTTCAGCGGAATTGAGACCGGCATAGACGCGGATCGGCTCCATGGCCTGACGGCCTGTGAAGGTGGAAATTTCGCTTGCGGTTGGGCCGGTCGCGACGAATTCCCGACCACGCCGACCGAGCGATTCCCACGTCATCAACGAGGCTTCGCTGCCGGTTTTCAGGGGATCGGAAGGGCGCGGTACATCCGGCTCTATGAGGCTATCCACCTGTTTGAGCGAGCTATCGGCAAAGCGAAGGCCGATATCGAAAATCAGCCCGTTGACCAGCATCCAGGCAAGCGCCACAGCTGCGAAAATGCCCACCACATTGGCCAGCCTGCGAGGCAAAAAGCGGCGGCTGCGCAGTGCGAAAAGCTTGCGCACGAGCTGGAAAAACCGTGTGATACCAATGAGAAGAGCGGCCACCACGATGGCGATTGCGCCGGTTCTGAACGGGTGCCCGCTATCCAGCGGGTCGAGCTCCATCAGCACGCGAATGGAGTTCTGCCAGGTTCCCGCCTGCCAGAGAAAGCCGACGGCAGCAACAATGGCCGCCAGCGTCACCACGAAGCGCATGCCGCGCCTGTCATGCCGGGAAAGGTGGGGCAGGCCGAGATAGAGATAAACCTCTTTCAGAAGCACGCCGATGAGATACCCGATTGCAAAGGAAAAACCGCACAAAACGCCCTGCATGACAAAGGTGCGCGGCAAAAGCGACGGGGTGAGGGAAGCGCAGAACAGCACCGTGCCAAACACGATACCGGTGCTGGACAGCTGCACGACCAAACGCCTGATCCACCTCAATGGCATGTTTTCATCCCCATCTGCTTTGGAGGTGAGTGTAGTATGAGCCGAGTGACAGTGGGAAGAATTCTGCGGAATATTTTTTGAGGTGAATAGGAAAATAATCCTTGACGGCGTGACGGTGGTTTGGTAGGGTTATGGTATAGTCGGAAAAGTGCGGGTGGCGATGGTGACTGAGGTCGCCGACGTGGCGGCTTGGTACCTCTCCCCTTGTGGGAGAGGAAGAAAAATCATGATCTTAGCTTCAGCTAAGTCATAGATTTTTCAGGTGAGGGGTTAGGCTTTGCCCACAATTGGGCAAGGCAACGTTGGCGTGGATCCTCGGGTCAAGCTCGATGACGGCGGAGTGTCTGGATGCGCACAATGCCCTTAATGGGCCTCTCACTTGCTATTTCTAGCGCCTAGCCTTGGGTTAAGATTTTGAAATTGCTTTATCTTTCACCTCCTTGGATAAGATTGGGGAAGAGATAAGGCGCGCCGCGCCATCCTGCCTGATACGCAGGAAACACCATGACATCGATAATCGAATGCGACCCATCGCTTTTTGGCGAATGGCCGGAGCGCCATGTCTATGCGCCGGATGCGGCGCTGGAGACGAAGGCGGTGCCTCAGCATGCCGGGACCGAAAACGGGCCGGATGAGCTGTGGCGGCTGCTGAATGACATGACGGCGGAGATGCGTGAGCAGTTTCGCTTCTTTCGCGAGCTTCGCGAAGGGGCGGGCACTGCGCTGGACGATGCGGCTGATGAGGCTGCGGGAAAGATGGCGCGGGCCGATGTGAAGGCGGCGACGGATGCGATTTCGCTGATCGTTCGCACGCTGGAAAAGATCGACACGCTGCAACGGCAACTGGCGCGCGACCGCGAGGCCGCAGCCGAGAGCGAGGCGGAAGCCAAAAGCTATGAGGACGCCGTTGCCTTCTTTGAAAAACGGATCGAGCAGCTTGCGGAGCAGAAACTGCGTGCACGGCTTCTTGCAGCCGGTCAATCGGATAGTGGCAGTGTGTTGCCGCAAGCGGGAAGCGAGCCGGGCGTGTAATGGTGATGAGCGAGGCAGAACGAACGCGCCATGCCTTGCTCAAGCCGGTGTATCTCCGGCGAAAAGGGCGGGTAAAGGCACTCAATAGTACGGCGCGGGCAGACATGTGCCATCTGGGTTCCGATACGCCCGATATTCGCAGGCAGGACATTGAGCGAGGTATGGTTGCGCGATTGACCGAGCGATATCTGAAAGAGCATGTCTGGCGGCTGAACCGTGACTGGCGGATTATCGGCAGCCTTGCGCAGCAGCCGCCGGAAGGCGCGTGGCGCAACTGGCTGCTGATTGGCGGGCGCGGTTCCGGCAAGACGCGGGCAGGTGCCGAATGGGTGCACAGAATTGCGTCTGCTGGTGAAAAATCCGATTTGCGCATTGCGCTTGTGGCCGAAACGCTGGGGGATGCACGCGAAGTGATGATCGACGGCGTTTCCGGTATCTGCCGGATCGCCCGGGTCAGAAGACCGGAATTCGAGGCTTCGCGCCGCAGGCTGGTGTGGCCGAACGGCGCGATGGCGCAGATATTTTCTTCCGAAGACCCGGAAAGCCTGCGCGGGCCGCAGTTTCATTATGCCTGGGCCGATGAGCTGGCAAAATGGAAGCATGCGCAGGAATGCTGGGACATGCTACAATTTGGCCTGCGACTGGGCGAATGGCCGCAACAACTGATTACGACGACACCGAGGCCGATAGCGCTTTTGAAGGCGCTGATGGCGGATCCTTCCAGCCGGGTGGTGCGGATGCGCACCCACGACAATGCGCAGAACCTGTCTCCCGGCTTCATCGATGCCATGATGCGCCGCTATGGCGGCACGCGGCTGGGGCGGCAGGAACTGGACGGTGAACTGATTGCCGACCGCGACGATGCGCTGTGGAAGCGGGCGGATATCGAGGCGATATTTGCGGAGAGAGCAGAAGCGCTGGCCCGCATCGTTGTGGCGGTGGACCCGCCAGCAGGTGCGGGCGAAGGTTCCTGCTGCGGCATCGTGGTGGCGGGTATCGGCATAGACGGGCGGTTCTGGGTGCTGGCGGATTGCTCCGTGGAAGGCGCGACCCCGGCAGGCTGGGCCCGCGCCGTGGTGGCCGCCTATCGCCGCTTCGACGCCGACCGCGTTGTGGCCGAGGTGAACCAGGGCGGCGAGATGGTGAACGCCATGCTGAAAAGCATTGACGCCAACCTACCCGTGACCATGGTGCGAGCAAGCCGGGGCAAGTTCACCCGCGCCGAACCCGTGGCAGCACTTTACGAGCAGGGCCGGGTGCGCCATGCCGGGCGGTTCGAAAAGCTGGAGGACCAGATGGCGGATTTCGGGCCGGATGGGCTGAGCTCAGGACGGTCTCCCGACCGGCTGGACGCGCTGGTTTGGGCGCTGACGGCTTTGGCGATGGAGGTGATGGCGGAGCCTCGGGTGAGGGGGATGTGACGTTTGTGACGACGGCGCTTCGGGTTACCTCTCCCTCCTGAACTTGTAGAAGGGGTGGGAGAGGAAGAAAAATCATGATCTTAGCTTTAGCTAAGTCTTAGATTTTTTGGGTAGAGGGGTTTCGGCTCGGCGCAAAACAAAACCCCTCACTTGCAATTTCTAACACTTAGCTGAAGCTAAGATGTTGAAATTGCTTTCTCTCCCACAAGGGGAGAGATAGGAGGCCGCCGAGCTCTCACCAAAACAAAACGCCCGCGATACGCCTTGCGGCACATCACGGGCGGTTTTCATGTCGGAACTGGCGCCATCATGGCGCGGTTACGAAGGTTACTTCTTCGGAGACTGCGAAGGCTTTGGCTGAGCGCCGACTTCGCGCATCTGCCGCCACTCGTTCTCGAGGCGGTCATAGGTGTGCTGGGGGATTGTCGCTGTCATGGCATTCCTCCTGACTGGGTTGATGCAGCTCCATATGCGGGTGCTGAAACCGAGTAAGACGTCTAAGGTTCCGCAATTCAAGGTAAAATTTTCCCTTAAAACGGTTCGCAAGAATTAAAATCGATTAAGATTTTTTCAAATCGATTTAAGTGATGCGCGCCGTCATGTGGAAAAACCGCAACTTACGCGATTGCTATTCACAAAGGTTATGATGACGTTGAACAGGCAGCGATTCTTTTCCGCCGTCCGTGCGAATCCGTTCGGCGGCAAGCTGACCTCCGGCCAGGTGAAAGGGACCGAGATTATCCTCGATCTTTACTATGGCCGGGGCGAGCAGGGGGATGCGAGGCATCTGGCATACATGCTGGCGACAGCGCTGCACGAGACGGCGGCGACGATGCAGCCGGTGCGAGAAACGCTAGCGGCAAGCGACGAGGCGGCCATCCGAATTCTGGATGCTGCCTTTGCAGCCGGCAGGCTTCCGCAGGTAAGGACGCCCTATTGGCGGCGCGATTCAGACGGTAAGAGCTGGCTGGGGCGGGGGCTGGTGCAGCTGACGCATCGGCGCAATTACGAGGCGATGTCCGTGCTGACGGGTATCGATTTGGCGGCGTCGCCGCATCTGGCCATGGAGCCGAAGACATCCGCCGTGATCCTGATCGAAGGGATGCGAAACGGCAGTTTCACCGGCCGGCGGCTTTCACATTATTTCAGCGCTCAGCGCACCGATTGGGAGGGTGCGCGGGCCATCATCAACGGCACGGACAGGGCTTTGTTGATCGCAAGCCATGCCAAGGCCTTTTATGCGGCACTTGTTGCGAGCCGGATTGAACCCGCCACAACGGGGTGATAACCGATTTGCAAAGACTGCCCGATGATTGACATGACAGGTGCCCGAACCATGATCCGCCATATCGTTTTCTTCACCGTGCCGGAAGCCAACCGCGACGCCGTGCGCAAGGGCCTCTCCGGGCTGACCGCCATTCCCCACGCGCTGAAGCTGGAAATCGGCGAGAATGTGAAGAGGGACCAGTGGGGCAACTCGGTGGATTTCATTGTTTACGGTGAGTTCGAAAACGAGGAAGCCCTGGCCGCTTACAAGGCCGACCCAGCCTATGATCTTTCGACGCAAACGGTGAAACCGCTGCGGGATACGCGGGTTGCGGCGGATTTCGATAGCGACAAGGCGGTGAAGGCGCCAATTGGGTGAGCGCCTGAAATCACATCGCATATTGCAATTATATACTTAAAGATATATTGTGAGGTGGAAAGCTGTATACGGTTCGATTTCATTCCGGCTTCATTCCAGAGTGGAAAGCGCTTGATCTGGCTCTGAAAGAGCTCGTGGGCGATGTGCTTGACCGTCTTGAAGAAGAAGGCCCTTTTTTAGGACGTCCCGAAGTGGATACTCTAAACGGCTCCCGGCACGCCAACATGAAAGAGATCAGGGTGCGCCATGGAAGACAGGTCTGGAGGTTCGCTTTTGCATTCGATCCGGAAAAGAGTGCGATTATCTTATGTGGCGCTGACAAGCAGGGCGTAAATGAAGCGCGGTTCTATCGTCAGCTTATCGCAAAGGCAGGCGCCCGCTTCGACGCATGGCTGAAAGAGGTGAAAACATGAGCGATGAATGGAAGAGCTTCAGAGCCGAATTGCCGGATGATGTGCAACAGCGGCTGAACGCGAAGCGGGAAGAGCGTCGGTTGGGAAGAGCACTGGCAGACTTGCGGAAGGCCATGAATGCCACCCAGCAGGACGTCGCTGTTCGAGCCAATTCGACGCAAAACGCCATATCGAAGATCGAGAATGCAGATGACGTACTGCTGTCGTCGGTCGTGCGCTACATGCATGCTATCGGAGGCGGTGTGGAACTTGTTCTCAAGACTGCTGACGGAAAAGCCCGCAGGGTGGATTTCGATCCGGATATCAGCGTCGATAGCTTCGTTCCAGCGTAAAGTAGCGTTACAATTGATCTGATTTAGTGATGAAAAGGCTCGTTCTTGCCAAGAGCGGGCCTTTTCTCTAAGGAAGAATAGGATAATATTCCCATGAAGTTTTCTATTCCCCTGCCGTGGCGGCGCCCGGTGGAGCGTTTGGGTGTGCGCGAAGAAAAGGCGCATGCTGGTGGAGTTCTGATGTTTTCGAGCGAGGCCGGGCGGGCGCATTGGTCGGGGCGCAGCTATGCGGCACTTTCTCGGGAGGGGTTCATGAAGAACCCGGTGGCACATCGAGCCGCGCGAATGGTGGCGGAGGCGGCGGCTTCGATCAGCTGGCTGCTTTACGAAGGCGAAGAGGAGATTGGCGAGCATGCGCTGCTGAGGCTGCTCCACCGGCCCAATGCGCAGATGAGCGGGCCGGATTTCTTCGAGGCGCTTTACGGACATCTTCTGCTCTCCGGCAACGGGTTCATCGAGCCGGTTCTGGTGGGCGGGCGGCTGCGGGAACTGCATCTGCTGCGACCGGACCGGGTTACCCTCGTCGAGGGGGCGGATGGCTGGCCTGCCGCGTTCGATTATCGCGCTGAGGGCAGGGCAGCGCGGCGCATTGCGGCGGATCGCGATGGGTTGGGGCTTCTGCATCTGAAGCTGTTCAATCCGCTGGACGACCATAACGGGCTTTCGCCGCTTGCCTCGGCGGGGGCGGCGCTCGACCTGCACAATGCGGCAAGCCACTGGAACAAGCGGCTGCTGGACAATTCCGCAAGGCCTTCCGGCGCGCTGGTGTACCAGCCCAAGGAGGGTGGCAACCTTTCGATCGAGCAATATGAGCGGCTGAAGCGTGAGCTGGAGGAGGGATATGCGGGGGCGGTGAACGCCGGACGTCCGCTGCTACTGGAGGGCGGGCTGGACTGGAAGAGCATGGGGCTTTCCCCACGCGACATGGATTTCATGGAGGCAAAAAACGGTGCGGCGCGCGACATCGCGCTGTCGCTCGGCGTGCCGCCCATGCTGCTCGGCATTCCGGGCGACAATACCTACGCCAATTATCAGGAAGCCAACCGCGCCTTTTACCGCCTGACGGTGCTGCCGCTGATCAACCGAACTGCCGCAAGTCTCGCGGTGTGGCTCGCGCCGCTGTTTGCAGGCGATGTGCGGCTGGAGGCCGATCTGGACAAGATTGCGGGCCTTTCCAGCGAGCGCGACGCGCTGTGGACGCGGGTGGGGGCCGCGGCGTTTTTGAGCGACGAGGAGAAGCGGGAGGCTGTGGGGTATTGAGGCAGTTGGGGCGGCAGTTACCTCTCCCCCTGTGGGAGAGGAAGAAAAATCATGATCTTAGCGCAAGCTAAGTCATAGATTTTTCAGGTGAGGGGTTACGCTTAAGGTCGCGGCAAACCCCTCACTTGCGATTTCTAACACTTAAGCTGCGCTTAAGATGTTGAAATCGCTTTCTCTCCCCTTGTGGGCCTGTTGCAAAACCCTACGGATATGATTCACTTTGTTCGTGAGCGATCGAAGGGGTGTTTGGATGGCGATGAAGAGCGGTTCTCAGTTCAGCTTTGCGGATGCGCTTGTGACGGTGCGCAGTGGGC
>JAAIGF010266116.1_pt1 | contig 10221 bp, 11 predicted proteins | sample 6487441 | NCBI WGS metagenome assembly JAAIGF01 (sample SAMN13974129, study PRJNA590717) | phyllosphere metagenome | biome: pepper field; feature: multiple bacterial spot infested pepper fields; material: pepper leaves; isolation source: leaves from pepper fields | host: Capsicum annuum ...
TACCTCTTCCTCAGCGACATCCTGCCGACGGCGTGGCAGGGCGTGGAGTACGCCGATGTTCCCGAGGGCGGCACTCTCGCGGTGATGGGGCTGGGGCCCGTCGGCCAGTTCGTCGCGCGCGTCGGTGTGCACCGAGGGTACCGGGTGCTCGCGGTCGACCCGGTCGCCGAACGGCGAGCGATGGCGGAGCGGCACGGTGCGGACGTGTTCGACCTGACCGACTCGGTGGTCGACGAACTCCGCGACCTCACCGACGGGCGCGGCGCGGACGCCGTCGTGGATGCCGTCGGCATGGAGGCCCACGGGAACCCCGCCGTCTCGACGGTGCACAAGGCGTTGGGGCTGCTGCCCGATGCCCTGGCTCAGAAGGTCTTGGAGACCGGCGGGCTCGATCGGCTGGCGGCGCTCCACTCGTCGATCGACATCGTCCGCCGCGGCGGCACCGTCTCGCTCAGCGGCGTGTACGCCGGCGAGGCCGACATGATGCCGATGAAGACGATGTTCGACAAGCAGCTGAGCCTTCGGATGGGTCAGTGCAACGTCAAGCGGTGGATCGATGACCTGCTGCCTCTCGTCGAAGACCCCGCTGACCCGCTCGGCGTCATGGATCTGACGACCCACCGCGCGCCGCTGTCCGACGCGCCGGGCCTCTACGAGACTTTCCAGAAGAAGGAGGACGGCTGCATCAAGGTGGTGCTGCAGCCGTGACTCCGCCCCGGAGAGGAGACTGCCATGTCGCGTAACGTCCGACTCATGCACTGCGCCCCCGAAGACGTCTTCGCGGTCCTGAACGACGGCTGGCTGTTCCCGGCGTGGGTCGTCGGTGCTTCGCGCATGCGCGATGTCAGTCCCGCCTGGCCCCAGAAGGGGTCGCGTCTGCACCATTCCTTCGGGGTGTGGCCCTTCGTCATCGACGACAGCACGTCGGTGCTCGAATTCGATCCGCCGCACCGCATGGTGCTGCAGGCGCGCGGCTGGCCGATCGGCGAAGCCCACATCACCATCGACGTCAAGCCCCGGGGCGATGACTGCGTCGTGCGCATTCAGGAAGTGGCCGCGGAGGGGCCGGGGTCGTTCATCCCGCAACCGCTGCTCGACCTGCCCCTGCACGTGCGCAACGCCGAGACCCTGCGTCGGCTCGCGCACCTCGCGGAGGGCGGCGCGGGACGGTGACGACCGAGTACGACGCCGTCATCGTCGGCTCCGGGCCGAACGGGCTGGCGGCGGCCGTCACCCTGGCGCGCTCCGGGCTCTCGGTCGCGGTGTTCGAAGCCGAGGATCACTTCGGCGGCGGGGCGGCCTCCGGGGAGATCACCCTCCCCGGCTACCTGCACGACCTGTGCTCGGCGGTGCACCCGCTCGCATTCGAATCCGCCTTCTTCCGCGAGTTCGGACTGCGCCACCGCGTCGAGTTCGTCGTGCCCGAGGTGTCGTACGCGCACCCTCTCGACGGCGGCGCGGCGCTGGCGTACCGCAATCTCGATCGCACGGCGGAGGGGCTCGGTGCCGACGGCCGCGCGTATGCCCGGCTGATGGCGCCGCTCGTCGAGCGCGTGCGCGGCATCGCGGACTTCACCGGTGGATCGCTGCTGCGCGTGCCCGGCGATCCGATCGCCGCGGCCTGGTTCGGCCTGCGCACCCTCGAGCAGGGGACACCGGCATGGAGCCTGCGGTTCCGCGAGCAGGCGGCCCCGGCCCTCATGTCGGGGGTCGCGGCCCACACCATTCTCGGCCTCCCGAGTCTCGCGGCAGCCGGCGGCGGCCTCACCCTCGCGACATACGGTCATGCCCGCGGGTGGCCGATCCCGATCGGCGGAAGCGGGGCGATCGTGGCCGCCATGGTCGACGACATCCGTGCGCACGGCGGCGAGCTGTTCTCGGGACGCCGTATCGATTCGCTCGACGAGCTGCCGAGCGCGCGCGCCGTGATGCTCGACGTGACGCCGCGCGCCCTCATCGCGATCGCCGGGGACCGGATGCCGACGCGCTATCGGCACCGCCTCGAGCGCTTCCGGTACGGTGACGCGGTGGCGAAGGTCGACTTCGCCCTGTCCGCGCCGGTGCCGTGGCGCGATCCCGCGATCGCGCAGAGCGGCACTGTCCACGTCGGCGGGACCCGGCCGGAGATCGCCGCCTCCGAGAACGCGGTGCGCGCCGGCCGGCTGCCCGACGCGCCGTATGTGCTCGTCGCGCAGCCGTCGCTGTTCGATGCGGGCCGGGCGCCGGAGGGCCATCACACCCTGTGGGCATACACGCACGTTCCCGCGGGCAGCGAGGTCGACCGGACCGAGGCGATCGTGCGCCAGATCGAGCGGTTCGCGCCGGGCTTCCGCGACACGATCCTCGCGACCCACTCGGAGACCGCGCAGCAGGTCGCCGCGCGCAACCTCAACTATCCCGAGGGTGACATCTCCGCCGGCATCCCGTCGCTCGATCAGCTGATCGCCCGCCCGTTGCTCGCACGCGACCCGTGGCGGACGCCCATGGGCGGCGTCTATCTGTGCTCGTCCTCGACGAGCCCGGGCCCAGGCGTTCACGGGCTGGCCGGATGGTGGTCGGCTCTGAGCGCTCTGCGGCACGAGTTCGGGGTGCTCACGCGTCCCGACCTCTCACCGCGTCTCTAGGGGTGGGAGGCGCCGGAGTCAAGCGGAAGAGCGCCCCGTCGCCGCGCTCGTACAGTGGACGCACCATTGTCGTCTGCGGGAGGTTCATGGTGTCCGGTGCTTCCGAGCCCGAATCCGTCGCGCGAGCCGTCGAACGGCTCCGTCTGGCAGAGGCCAGCCTGGCTCGGCGGCGTCAGAGCGACTGCGGTCCCAGTGAGACGGCGCGCGCCGCAATGCGGGTGGTGTACGACAGCGCGGATGCCGGCCGGCGCGTCACCCCGACCGACATCGCCGCCTCGCTGGGCATCTCGACGCCGACGGCGACGACCATGCTGAAGCGTCTCCGCGACGGGGGACTGGTGGCGTTCGAGCGCAACCCCGACGACGGTCGGAGCAAGTACGTCGTGCCGACCGATCGCAACGCAGACGTCGAGGGTGTCGATCCGCTGACGCTGCGTGTGCGCGACATCGCGCGCGGGCTGGATGACGACACCGCCGCGAAGCTGACGACCCTTCTCGACGCGATCGCGGATGCGGTCGACGAGGAGTGTCGCTGAGGTCAGGCGTCGCCGGTCGCGGGCTCCGGGACGACACGCAGGCCGTTCGCTCCGCCCGCTTCGAGCAGGAGGGCCTCGACCCAGTGTCGATTGATCGTCGGCGGACGGCTGCCGCTGAAGAGGAACACCATCGGGACGGCCGGGTGCACCCACACGCTGAACAGCCCGCTGTCGGTCGAACGGTGGAACATGAACGGCTCGTTGCGGCGCAGCTTGTTCATGAACACGACCCGCAGGTGCGCGAGCAGACGGTCTTCTACGTCGAACGTCCGTCCTTGACTGCCGTAAACGAGTGTTCCCACGGACGCGAGGGTACTGGCGGGGGTCCGCCTAATTAATTCCGGTTAGTTAGGCGAACTAGTTAGAGGAGGGATGGCGCGTAAACCCCTCGTGAACTTCTGTCAAGCGGGTAGGTGCAGACGGCTCGGGCCGCGATAGTCGTGTCAGAGCGACGGGAGTGGTCATGGTCTTGGATATGTCACCGATCGCCCGCAAGCCCAGCGCGGTGCGCCTGGCCACGTCGGGCGCTCTGCGTCAGCTGCCGTCGCGGCGGCCGGAAGCGCCGAGCACCGAGGCGGACGTCCGCTGGGAGCTCGTCGACGTCGACCGTTACGAGGTGCGAGAGGGAGAGGTCACCCTCGGCTACATCGACGTCGTCGGCGCGGTCTTCGTAGCCCTCGGCGGGCCCTGGTACTCGGCTGCCGTCGAGCTGCGTCAGACGCTCCGCTTCGATGAAGCGGTGCAGACGCTGCGCTCGACCCGGCGTCACTGAGGCGCGGCCCGGCAGCGGTCCTCCGGCCTCCTAGGCTGGGGGACATGATCCGCATCGCCACCATCGGCACGAGTGTCATCACCGACGCCTTCATCGGTGCGGCCTCTCGCACCCGGGGGATCGAGGTCGTCGCGGTGTCGTCTCGAGATGCGGCGAAGGCGCAGGCCTACGCCGATCGTCTGGGTGTCGCACGGGCGATCGCCGGCCTCGATACCGTCCTCGCCGATCCCGAAGTCGACGCGGTCTACATCGGTTCGCCGAACGCCGCCCACGGCTCGCAGGTCGAGTCCGCCATCGCGGCGGGCAAGCACGTGCTCGTGGAGAAGCCCGCGGTCGCCACAGCCCGGGAGTGGGATGACCTCGTTGACCGGTCGCGCCGCGCGGGCGTGATCCTGCTCGAGGCGATGCGCACGGCGTACGACCCCGGCATCGCGGCCGTCCGCGAGCAGCTCGGATCGCTCGGAACCCTCCGCCGCGCCTCGTTCCACTACGCCAAACGGTCGTCGCGCTACGACGCCGTGCTCGCGGGTGGGACGCCGAACATCTTCGATCCCGCCATGGGCGGCGGAGCGCTCGCGGATCTGGGTGTCTACGGCGTGCACGCGGCGGTCCTCCTGTTCGGTGAACCCACCCGCGTGGCCGGGTCGTCGGTGACGATCGCCACGGGCGCTGACGGCGCCGGTCTGGCGGTGCTCGAATACCCGGGGCTGGTCGTCGACGTCGGCTACTCGAAGATCACCACCGCTTTCCGGTCGAGCGAGATCCAGGGCGAGGATGCGACGCTGCTCATCGATCACCTGGCCAGTCCGCGCCGCGTGACACGGGTCGGTCTCGACGGTGCGGAGTCCGCGTGGACGTCGGATGCTGCCGTCGACACGCTCGACGGCGAGGTCGCGCGTTTCGTCGAGCTCGTGGGCCGCGCGATCGCTCCGGACGAGGACCAGGCGCGCACGGCGGCGACGCTGCGGACCATGGAGCGCATCCGCCAGGCGACAACCGGCTGACGCATCCGCTGAGCGCCCTGTCAAGGCCCTGGGGTTTCACCCGGTGTCGACGCAGGCTCGTCCCATGCACCACACGGGACTGCGCTGGGATGAGATCGCTGAGGATGCCTGGCGGGTATGCGATCCCACGCGCCCGTCCTCCGATGCCGATGCCGTCGTCGCCTACGTCGAACGGCGCCGGGACGGTGTCTTCGAGGTGGTGTGGCTCTGCGGCACTGCGGGGACCGAGACCTTCGTCGCGATCGGTGAAGCCGCCTGCGCGATCGCCGACCGACACGCCGCGTCCCGCCGCACCGGGTCGCCGCTGGCGACCAAGCCGATTCCCATCGCGCACCGTCCGCCGCTTTCGCGGGCCTGAGGCTCGGGTGCGGTCAGCGCCGCATCCGATCGATCAGCAACCCGACGGCTGCGTTCGCGCTGTCGTCGATGACCTGTTCGGGCTCGCCGTCGAGGTCGAGCAGGACGTGGCCCGTCTCTGCGCCGTCGCTCCACCCGAGGTACACCGTCCCCGGCTCGTGGCCGTCGTGCGGCTCCGGACCCCCGACGCCCGTCACCGACACCGCCAGATCCGCGCCTGTCAGGTCGCGGACCGCGCGTGCGAGGTGCTCGGCGCATTCCGGGGAGCAGGGGTCGATCCCCTCGGCCAGACCCAGGACGCGGTGCTTCGTCTCCAGTCGGTAGGCCACGACGCCGCCGGCGAACCAGTCGCCCGCGCCCTCCGCCGCGCCGATGGTGGCGGCGAGGTTGCCCGAGGTCAGCGATTCCGCCACCGCGATCACGGTGCCGCTCTCCTGTGCCAGCCGGGCGAGTTCATCGATGTGGGTCATTTCTCCTCCTGGCGCGACCCTAAGCACCGGTGGAGGAGACGCGTGCGGGGATTGTCTCCGATTCGGCACGGTGATATCGCGCGGGAGGCGCAGAGCTCGACCGGGACTTTGGTCCCTGGTGGAGTCATCGCGAATGCGAGATAGTTATGTGGTCAGACCACATACGACGAAGGAGACAGAAATGACCACGCACGCGGTCCACGCAGCCATCCCCCGCACGGAGGCTCGGACCCGCACCCAGGCGATCGCCCGCCAGGACGAGATCGTGACCTCGCTCGCCGGGCGCCGCACTCTCGCTGCGCTGCGCTACGCGACCGGCTTCATCTTCCTCTGGGCGTTCCTCGACAAGCTGTTCGGCCTCGGATTCTCGACGCCGTTCGAGCGGGCGTGGATCAACGGCGGCACCCCGGCGCAGGGCTTCCTCAACAGCCCCGCCGTCACCGGCCCCCTTCAGCCCTGGTTCCAGAGCATGGCGAGCCCGCTCGCCGATGTCCTGTTCATGGCGGGCATGCTGGCCATCGGAGTCGCCGTCATGTCGGGCATCGGTCTCCGCGTCGCAGCGGTAGCCGGAAGCCTCGTCATGCTCCTGATGTACCTCGCCGAGTGGCCGTTCGCCTGGGGTGCGGCATCTACCAACCCCCTCGTCGACTACCACATCGTCTACGCGCTCGCGCTGATCGTGATCGCCGTGCTCCACGCCGGCGACACCTGGGGCCTCGGCGCCATGTGGAAGAAGCTGCCTCTCGTGCAGCGCTTCCGGTGGCTCGTCTGACACCGAGTCGCCCCGCCGAAGGCGCGGATCCCCCCCCGGGGGTCCGCGCCTTCGCTCATTCGTGCGCGGGCTGCGCCGCGCGAAGAGCGGCCTGCGTGCGGCTGGTGACGCCGAGCGTTCGCATGATGCCTGTCAGATGGTTCTTGACCGTCTTCTCGGCGATGCCGAGCTCGGCCGCGATCGCGCGATTCGACAGCCCGCGGGCGACGAGCGCCAGCACTTCCCGCTGGCGCCGGGGGAGAGGGTCCGGAGACGGCGCGGAGGACGCGGTCGTATGCAGCGTCGCGCCCAGCGGATGGCCCGATCCCACCCGGCGCACGGCGTCGATCAGCTCTCCGGCCGCGACGTCCTCGAGGAGGAAGGCGGACGCGCCCGCCGATGCGCTCTCGCGACGCGCCTCGTCGTCGTCCGAGGCGCAGAGGATGATGCAGTGCAGGCGCGGATCCGCTGCGCGCAGGGCGGCGCAGACCGCCGCGCCGGTGCCGTCTGCCAGCTGATAGCCGAGGATCGCGACATCCGGTCGTGTCACCCCGGCGCGAGCCTTCGCCTGACGTGCGGTCGCCGCCTCGGCGACGACCTGCATGCCCGCGGCCGCGTCGATCAGGTCGGCCACGCCGCGGCGCACCAGGTCGTGATCGGCCAGGACCAGCACGGCGAGCATGGCCTCCACCGTAGCGTTCGGCTGGATACGGTGGGGGGATGGAGGAGCACCGGGCCGGTCCGCGGCGGAGCGAACAGGCCCGCCTCGCGGTCCTGACGGCGGCGGCCGACCTGCTCGCGCAGAACGGCTACGAGAATCTCACCATCGAGGCCATCGCGCGGCAGGCATCGGTCGGCAAGCAGACGATCTACCGGTGGTGGCCCTCGCGTGCGGCGATCCTGACGGAGGCGCTGCTCGAGGGCATGATCTTCCGACAGCAGCTCGCGGTGCGGAACACCGGAGACCTGCGCCGCGATCTCACGGAGTGGATGTCGCGGGTGTGGTCGGTCCTCGATGCGCCGCAGGGCCGGATGCTGCTGCGTTCGCTCGTCGCCGCGGCGACCGAGCACCCGGCCATCGGCGAGCTGATGCGCGATCGGCTGAGCGCCGACGGCGGCATCCGGGCGCGGGTCGTCGCGCACGGAGATCCCGCGGTCGCCGCGGTCGAGATCGGCGACGCGATCGCCGGCTGGATGATGATGCAGGTGCTCATGGGCGCGGCTCCGACGCCGGACGGCATCCGGGCGATCGTCCACGCGCTGGTCCCGGGTTAGGGTTGACGAGACGCTGCGTCTCGTCAAGGGCGTCCGCATTCCGAAGGAGTCGCTGATGGCCGAGCTGCTGTACCGCCTGAGCAAGGGAGCCGCGCGTCGCGCATGGCTCGTCGTCGTCGCCTGGGTCGCCGTGCTGGGGATCGCCGGCGGCGCCTTCGCGCTCGGCTTCGGCGGACTCTCATCGAGCTTCGACATCCCGGGCACCGCTTCGTCGAAGGTCACCGACCAGCTCGCCGAGGAGCTGCCCGACTTCGCCGGAGCGGCGGGCACCGTCGTGTTCCACGCTGAGGACGGCGCGCTCACCGACGATCAGCGTGCGGCGATCTCCGACCTCGTCGCCTCCGCCACGGATCTGCCCGACGTCGCGACCGTCAACGACCCGTTCGATGCCGAGGCGCAGCGCGCGGCGCAGGCCCAGCAGCTGGCTGACGGTCAAGCGCAGATCTTCTCCGCGCGCGACCAGCTCGACGCCGGACAGGCGCAGCTCGATCAGGGCACGGCGCAGCTCGAGGCGGGCCAGGCCCAGCTCGACGCCGCGCGCGCCCAACTCGAGGCAGCCGGTGCTCCGGCCGCGCAGCTCGCCGCGCTCGACGCTCAGCAGGCTCAGCTCGACGCGGGCCGCGCCGAGCTGGAGCGGCAGCAGGCGACCCTCGACTCCGGGCGGACCGAGCTCGAGGCGCAGGCCGAGACCGCCGACCTCGGCGGGCGCCTGCTCGACCTCGCCGACGGTATCGCCCTCATCTCGCCGGACGGCTCGACCGCGACCGTGAACGTCGCCTTCACCCTGCCGCGCCTCGAGCTGCCGCAGGATGCGAAGGACGCCGTCGTCGAGCACTTCACCGCCGCGCCGATCGACGGCGTCGAGGTGGACTTCTCGACCGAGATCTCCCAGGGCGTGCCGAAGATCCTCGGCGTCGGCGAGGCCGCCGGCGTCGCGGTCGCCGCCGTGGTGCTGCTCGTCATGCTCGGCAGCCTCATCGCCGCCGCCCTCCCGCTCGTCACCGCCATCGTCGGAGTGGGCGTCGGCGTGCTCGGGGTGCTCGCACTGTCGGGAGTCGTGCAGATGGCTTCGGTGACGCCCGTGCTCGGCGTGATGCTCGGGCTCGCGGTCGGCATCGACTACGCCCTGTTCGTGCTCAATCGGCACCGCAAGCAGCTGCTGCGCGGGATCGACCTGCACGAGTCGATCGGCCTCGCCGGCGGAACCGCCGGAAACGCCGTCGTGTTCGCCGGATCGACCGTCGTCGTCGCCCTCCTCGCCCTCAACATCACCGGCATCCCGTTCCTCGGTCTCATGGGTACGGCGGGAGCCGTCTGCGTCGCCATCGCGGTGCTGATCGCGATCACGCTGCTGCCGGCGCTCCTCGGGCTGCTCGGGATGCGCGTGCTCGGCCGTCGTGCGCGTGCGCGCGTAGGCCAGCCCGACGCGGTATCGACCCCGACGCGCGCGATGCCGACCTGGCGCGCCATCACGACCGCCGTCGTGTCGGTCGGGCTCCTGCTCGCCCTCGCGGTTCCGGCGCTGTCGATGCGGGTGGGCCTGCCCGACGGAGCGTCCGAGCCGGAGGGATCGTACGGCCAGCGTGCGTTCGAGCTCACCGAGGACGCGTTCGGCCCCGGTGCGAACTCGCCGCTGCTGGTGACCGCGAGCCTGCCCGAGGGCCTCGACGACACGGGGCGGCTGCGAGCGCAGGTCGCTGTGGCCGAGGCGATCGCCGACCGCGACCACGTCAGTGCCGTCGCGCCGATCGCGGTCTCCGACAGCGGCACCATCGCGGCGTTCCAGGTGATCCCCACGGATGGGCCGAGCAGCGTCGCGACCGAGGACCTGGTGCGTGACCTGCGCTCACTGCCACCGGTCGACGGCGAGTACGCGCTCGGTGTCGCCGGTCAGGCCGCCATCAACATCGACATCTCCGAGGGGCTCGTCGGCATCCTGCCGATCTACCTCGCGGTCGTGGTCGGGCTCTCGCTCGTGATCATGATCGTCGTCTTCCGCTCGCTCGTCGTGCCGCTCATCGCGACCGGAGGCTTCATCCTGTCGCTGTTCGCGACCTATGGCGCCGTCGTCGCGGTCTTCCAGTGGGGGTGGGGCGCCGAGCTCATCGGTCTGCACACGACCGGTCCGATCCTGAACTTCCTCCCGGTGATCCTCGTCGGCATCCTGTTCGGGCTCGCGATGGACTATCAGCTGTTCCTGGCGTCGGGGATGCGCGAGGCGTTCGTGCACGGCTCCGAGGCGAGGCTCGCCGTCATGCAGGGCTTCCGTGCCGGGCGTTCGGTCGTGATCGCGGCCGCGCTCATCATGGTGTCCGTCTTCGGCGGCTTCATCTTCGCCGAGGCGACGATCATCCGCTCGATGGGCTTCGGTCTCGCCTTCGGCATCCTCGTCGACGCGCTCGTCGTCCGGATGCTGCTCATGCCCGCGCTCA
>JAAIGF010071374.1_pt1 | contig 10209 bp, 9 predicted proteins | sample 6487441 | NCBI WGS metagenome assembly JAAIGF01 (sample SAMN13974129, study PRJNA590717) | phyllosphere metagenome | biome: pepper field; feature: multiple bacterial spot infested pepper fields; material: pepper leaves; isolation source: leaves from pepper fields | host: Capsicum annuum ...
AGGGCCTGGTCCTGCGGGGCGGGCACAAAGTCGTCACTCACCGAGGGCCACCACGATCCCGAACACGAGGGCTTCGAGGGCCTGGGGGGAGGTCGGCATCCCGCCCATCTCGATCCGGGAGGCGAGTTCGCGGCGGATGATCGCCTGCTCCTCGACGGTCGGCTCGCCGACGTCCTCGCCCCAGGAGAGGGCGTGGTCGGTGGCGAGGTTGAGGGCGTTGAGCGAGTAGAGGTCGCCGTCGGTCGCGCGGATCTCGGAGATCTGGGGCTCGCACTCGGGGGTCGTCTGGACCGTGAGGAACGTCGTTCCTACGGCGGTCCAGGAGCGTCCGGGGCCCTGATCTTTCCAGGTCCCGATGATGTTCTTCGCGTCGGCGGTGTTGACGTACTGGACGCTCCCGACGGTGATGACGTCGACCTCGATTGCGACGTCGGCAACTGTGATGTTCATGTGGGCCTCCCGGCTCGGTGTTTGGCTAACGCTGACTACTCTACTCGTCGCCACCGACTTTACCTAATCCGAGTTAGGAGTCGCGCCACGAGAGAGCCCCCGGCGGTCAGCGTCGCCGGGGGCTCGATCGAATCAGCGCTTGCGGGTCACCGACGTCGGCGCCGTGTAGGTGCCGATGCCGGGGACACCGAGGCCGACGAGGAGCGCCACGAAGATCGCGATGCCCTCTCCGGCGTCGATCGCGCCGTCCATCAGGGCGGTCGTCAGGACGCCGCCCGCGGCGACGACGCCGCCCGTGATCGCCGCGACAATCGCCTTCGACTTGCCGAGTTCGACCTTCGGCGAGTCGGAGGAGATCGTCTCTCCGACCTTGAACTGGTTGACCCCACCCACGGGGTCCTCGTGCAGACTCATACTGCTCCTCTCATATGTCCTCGGCGAGCGTTGCCGGGGGGGCTGGGATCTGGGTCTGCTCGATGTCCTCGGGGAGGTGACGGGCGATCCAGGTGTAGAGATTGCGGATATGGGCGACCGCCGCCCAATACTTCCGGCGGCTGGTTTCGAGATCGCGCCGGACGGTCCCGAGTTCGGTGTGAAGGCGGCTCTGCTCATCCTCCAGGCTCTTGATCTTCACGACCATCGGGTCCAGGAGGACCCGCGTCTGAGTCTCGATGATCGCCTGCCACCGCTTCGCCTCCGCGTCCTCCTCGGCGACGTCCTGCTGGGCGATGCCAAGGCGCTTGTCGTGCCGGAGCCGGAGGAGCGCGGAGACGCCCTGCGAGCCGATGATCGCCGAGAGGATCGTGATGACGGGGACGAGCCAGGGCATCCCCGGATCGGACCCGCCCACACTAGTCACGAGCGTCGCCGTCAACATCGGCCTCGACCTCCCCCTGGACTCGCTCGATCGCCGCCGTAAGGGTCACCGAGGCTCGATGTTGCTGGCGGAGTTTCGCCGCGTGAGCCGCGCAGAGGAGAGCCCGCGAGGCGTAGAACACAAGCGCGACTGTCGCGTTGCACGCCGCCGTCACCCACGAGGAGTTGACGGTGATCGTGAGGGACCAGACGGTCGCCGCGTACGGGACCGCCGCCGCCGCCGCGAGCCAACCCGCCACCCACTCGAACCGGTACCGCCCGGTGACGACGCCGAGGACGCCGACGACGGAGGAGATCGCGAGGAGCGCGCCCGCGGGAACGGCGATGCCCGGTCCCATCTCCAGGAGGACTCGGCTCGTCGGGTTGAGAGAGGCGGAGAGGCCGGATGCCGTCGCGAACGCCCAACCGAGAGCGAGGGCGATCTGCACCGCCCGCCGCTCTCGCTTGGGTAGTCCGGCGTACATCATAGGATCACTTGACCTTCGCGGGGTTGCGTCGCGTTCCGACCCACACGTGGCCGAGGCCGGGGACGGCGATGACGATGGTGCCGGAGCCGGGGTTGCGGACCACGTTGTAGGTCGTCCCACCCGGCAGGGCCTTCGGGTCGTAGCGGCGTCCGGCCTGAGCGTTCTTGTAGTTGGTCGACGCCTTCGCGCCGGTCGCGAGCCCGTAGTGGAACTGGCCGTTGGGGGGGGTGGTGAACTTCTTGACGGTCGGCGCGGCCTTCGGGGTAAGGTCCTTCATCCCCGAGGTCGACTGGGAGGTGAAGTTCCCCGCCCAGAACCAGTTGTGGCCGAACGCGCCCCGGAACCAGACGTTGCTCTTGACCCCGTTCTGCTCGACCGTCTCGCCGCGGGCGAACCCGTCGAAGTTGCCGATGTCGCCCTGGTCGAGCCACTGGCGCGTGTTGCCCTTGGTCGACGCGATCGAGCGTCCGCGGATCTTCCCGTTCGGGACCTTCTTGACGGTGCGCTGAGCGTACGGCGACGGCTTGACCGGCTGGGAGCCGCCGGAGGCCGGGCGACCGGAGACGACCGGCGTGCCCTCCATCTTCTTGCCGTTCAGGTACGGCATCGGGTCGACCCGCACGCCGTCGAGGTAGATCTCCAGGTGGTTGTGGATGCCGGTCGCGGCGCCGGTCGCGCCCATGATTGAGACGATGTCTCCGGCGTCCGCGATGTCGCCAGCACGGAACCGGGCGGAGCCGGTGACGGCGTGGTTGTAGGTCGAGGTGATCCGGTCGGTGTGCCGGATGATCGTGCGGTTTCCCCAGTCGAAGTTGTTGCCGCCGTTGTTGGTGACGGCCTCGACGCGGCCCGGAGCGATCGCGAGGTTCTGCTTCGACTTCTCGCGGACGTCGACGGGCGAGCGGTAGCCGAAGTCGGCGCCGCGGTGGACGCCGGGAATCCAGCCTCGACGGAACTGGAGATCGGGCCAGTGGCACGGCTTGGATGCGACGAGAGACATACGGACTCCTAGATTGAGGGGGGCGGCTGGGGGTGAGTTCTACGGATCATTTCACAGTGGCGCGAGCCATACCATAGAGAGCGTGTCGAGGACAACGTTCATGTTGGCGCCGGAGTTCTGGTAGCACTCGATGTTGAGGCGGTTGTTGATCGGGACCTTGCCGGTCACCTGACGTCGCTGGTTCTGATTCGCCCACATGCCGGAGGCGTAGCGGCCCCAGTTTGCGCCGTACCCGGTTCCGTCGGGGAACACGTCATCCGCTTCTAGGCGGAGGAGGCGCGCGTCTCCCGCCGTCGCCGAGCCGAACCGGACCGTGGCGTCCACGTCGTATATGCCCGGACGGGGAACGGTGATCCCGCCGACCCCGAACGTGAAGCCGTCGTTTTTGGAGAACGTCCCGCCGGAGGAGGCTGTGTTGAGTCGCGTCCAGGTCGAGCCGGGGATGGTCGTCAGGCCGCGGTCAGTCGTCACGAGCATCGGCGCGCCCGTCACCGGAACCCACGCCGTCCACGTTCCGGCGGCGAGGACTCGGCGCCAGGTTCGCATGCTGGACGAGAGCGAGATGTCGGCTTTGTGGACCTCCTGCGTGACGCGCGTTCCGGTGCGGACGACGAGCCCCACCATCAGGCCCGCCTCGGGCTGGTTGCTCGCGCTGTCCCCCCAGTAGAAGCCGTCGGAGGTCGCGTCGTTCCAGTTGGCGATCTGCCGACCGTTGCCGCCGAGACGGGCCGGGAGCGTAAAGCGCCGATTCTCCAGCGTCGTGAGTCGCCGGAGGATCTTGGAGAGAAGGCCTGCCTCGGTGCGTTCGGTCATGCCGCCACCAACGGTCCTGCGGGGAGGAGAGTCACCGAGATCGTCTCGCCCTCCGCTGTCTCGCTCACCGTCATCTCCTGGAGTCGCATATCCTGCTGGACCTCTCGGAGATTCATGGTCGCACGCACCGGCATCGTCACGCCAGGCACTAGCGCGTCGATGGAAAGTGTGTCCGAGAGGAGGAGTTGCGAGCCCTCGGGCATGACGATCTGCTGGGGGACGACGTTGCGCCCGACGAGATCCCGTTCGGCCTGGCTGTTGAGCGCGGCCTGGTTGGGCACGTCGTCCTCGCCCGTCTCGTTCTCGGCGGTGCCGATCGAGGTCCACGGGCCGTAGATCGGGTGGACCTCGCCCGCTGACCCGACGTAGGGCTCGACGCCCTCCTCGCCGCTGTCGGTCGAGTTGTGGGCGATGACGGCGAGGTCGAGCCCCGAGTCGTAGACCTTCAACTCGCCGGAGAAGTCGGCCTCGGTGAGCGCCCGCGTGCGGCCGATCTCCTGAGCCGAGTCCCAGTAGTAGAGCGTCCGACCGATCGCCGTGTAGTCGAGCCCGGACCCGGCGAGATCGTCCATGTGCGCGCCGACGGTCATCTGGAACCGCTCGGTCTGCGCGGTCGTCAGGAGGGTCGTGCTGGGCCGGACGAGGACGTGCGGGAGGACGTTGGCGGGCGGGTTGATCTGCTCCCAGCCGGGGACGGTGAGGGTGCCGCCGTTCTTCGGTACGGAGTAGGTGGTCGCGAGTTCGTAGCCGAGGATCGCGGAGACTCGATCGGTCATGCGAGCGTTCGCCGCCGACGGCCATTGCTTCGAGAGAGCGCGACCGAAGAGGTAATGCGTCACGTCGGCGACGGTGATCTCCACCCGGTTCACGAACCAACCCACGTCGATCACGATGCCCTCCCAGGAGCGCCGGTCGCCGCGGTAGACGACGATCTCCGAGCGCATCGGGATCATCCGGTTGAGGAGGTCCATCTGCCCGCCGCAGTTGCGCGCCGAGATCGTGATGGTCGCGAGCGACTTGGCGCTGGTCTTGCGGGACCATTCGACCTTCGCGATCTTGGTGACCTCGCCGATACGACGCTTCGCTCCGCGGTCCATCAGGACGACGGCGTGACCCTCGATACACCCGTTCGCCACGTCAGAACCTCTCGGTCAGTTGGATGCTCGGGATGAGGTTACCGTCGGGCTGGTCGAGGGGGACGTCGTACGACACGACGTACGCCTGACCGCACGACAACTCGGGCCACGTCGCCGGTCCGCCGTTGGTCCCCTGGAGGAGGTGGTCGGCGGAGAGCCACGAGCCGCCCGCGACGGACGCCTGAGCGCTCTCGGTCACCCCGTCGATCACGAGGACCGTGTTGGCGGGGATGAACGTCACCAACTGCTCCGAAGCCCACGTGCTCGTGTCGACCGACTCGGGGGAGAGGTCGTCCGGGTTGGGGTACATGCGGATGCGGACCTGGCCGACGTCGGCGGACGTCTCCAGGGTGAACGTCGGGACCGCGCTGAGGTGGTCGCTGATCTCGTCGGCGGGGATGACCGACCAGTACCGGCGCCACGTCCCCACAGGGTCGACGCATTCGGCCTCGATCGAGGGCGGGGACGGCGGGAGGGGGAGCGGCGGGCAGTCGGGGTCGGCGAGCGGGTCGACAACTCCCGCGGGGAGAGTGAACCGCTGGCTCGGGCTCGCGTTCGCCGCCCCGGTCCAGGCGTAGTCGTACTGCGCGGTGTCCGGGGTGGAGCCGTCGAAGTAGTCGTAGAGCGCGCCGACGGAGATCATCAGCGCGTCGATGTCGACGTAATCTCCGCCGAGCATCGGCGTGGACGTGTCGTTGCGAGCGCGCACGACGACCCACACGGCATCCGCCGGGGCGGTTCCGGTCACGACGAGTCGGGTGTCCTCCCCCGCCGGGACGGCACGGTAGTCGGTGGCGACGGTCTGGACGACGGCGTTGGAGGCGTTGAGGAACTGCAACTCGGCCCGCATCATCTTGGCGGCGGAGGGGTTCATGAAGATCGAACCGACGTAGACGCCGCCGGGGCTGACGGCGGCGCGCTCCGCGGCTCCGGTGCCCTGACCAAACTGGATCTGCGCCGTGTCGGTGAGGACGAGCATGCGGGCGCTGTAGGAGCCGGAGCGACCGCCCGTGACGCGGTGGATCGTACCGCCCCCGCCGCACACGATCCCCGTTACCGACTTGCCAGTGGCGGTCGACGTCGAGGCGTTCGCGGTCCCGGTCCAGGCGTACGTCACGTCGGCGCCCGCGGCGAGAGATCCCGCAAGGTAGTCGCCGGGGAGCCAGGAGGTGTTGGGCTGGAGAACGGTGATCCAGTCGCTCCAGGGCGTCTGGTAGTTGCCGATGAACGCGCTCGCGCGGTACTGGTACGACGCGCCCGGCGTCCGCCCGGTGATCTTGAACCCGGCGGTCTGGTCGGTCGAGGTGACCGTGCCGTTGGGGGCGCGTCGATACTCCACGCGGTACTTGGTGACGGTGGTGACACCGGAGGGCGGAGAGAGGTTGACGTTGGCGCTCTTGCCGCCGTCGGTCGGGCTGACGGTGAGGCCGGGAGGGGCGGACGGCAGGGTCGCCAGGGACGCCCAGGAGGTCCACGCGCCCCATCCCGCCGAGGTGCGAGCACGGACGCGCACGAACCGCGTGGAGCCCGCGGGAAGGCCCGAGATCGTCCGGGACGTGTTGGTGCCTGCGGAGAACGCCGTAGCGCCAGACTCGCTCGCGGAGGAGTTGTGCTGGACCTGATACTCGGCGGGGTTGTCGCCGTTGCCGCCGCGGTCCCACGACACGTCGATCGAGGAGACGGTCGCGTTCTTCAGGGTGAGCGAGCCCGGCGCCACCGGGAAGGTCCAGAACCCGGTCCAGTCGGACCACGGGCCCCATCCCATGCCGTTCCGCGCGCGCCAGCGGGAGTATTGCCCGTCGCCGGGGTTGCGTCCGGTGATCTTGCGGGTTCGGCTGTTCCCGTTGCCGTAGACCGTTCCGCCGGAGGTGGAGTGCGCCGCCTCGACCTGATACTCCACGATGCTCGAACCGTTGGAGGCGGGAGCCGCCACGGTCGTCTCGTAGGTCGTCGTGGTGACGTCGGAGATCGACGGCTTGGAGGGCTTGCCGGGCTGGTCGGCGATCGTGAAGCCGACCGATACGGTGCCGGACGACGGCGCCCGCCCGAGGGAGGAGGCCGCGTTCGCCCACGCCGACGCGGTGTAGGAGCCGGAGCCCTTCGACACGGTGCCGGACCGGAGCGTGATGCTGTCCTTGCCGACGAACGAGTACGGGCCCCACGACCCATTCAGCGAGGTCCCGCCGACGCTCAGACCGTACGAGTACGAGTCGCCGCCGGAGAAGCCCGAGCCCGACAACTTCTCGACGCGGAGGTTGTACGAGACGGTGGACCCACTGACGGAGATCGTCAGGCGGAGTCGGTACTGACTGTTGTTGCTAAACAGCGCGGTGTCATCGGCCACGGGTCACTCTCCTCTCACGGCTTGCTGACGGTGATCTTGTCGACGTACACGCGGACGTCACTGGAGTTCTGCCACGTCACCTCGGCGACGACGGACACGCGCGCGACGGTCGCTCCGGCGGGGATCGGGATGCCGCTCTTCGACACCTCGCCGCCGTTGGTGTACTCGGCGGGGTCGAGGTCGTCCATGTCGACGGTCCCGACGATCGTGGTGCCGTTGCGGAACTCCACGAACGTCCGTACGCGCTGGATTGAGGTGCCGGTCCCGGCGACGGTGACCGCGGCCCACAGGTGCGCGGAGATCCGGTCGGAGGCCGGGTTGAGGGCGGAGATCGGCGCGTCGTACTGCGCGTAGACGCGAGCCTGCGAGCCCGCGGTGATCCCGGAGGCGGGCCCCAGGAGGCGCGTGCGGTACGACGCGGCGCCGACGCCCGCTTTCTCGGTGACTCGGGCCCCGGTTTGGTATGCGAGCGGGTTGGTCCCGGAGATCGCGTTGGCGGCCGAGACGTAGCCGGTCGCGTCGACCTCGACGGACGGGTTGGTCGCGTAGTTGGTCGCGAGCACGGTGTCGCCCCCGGCGATCTCCGCCGACGGGTACGGCACGAGGTTGCTCGCCACGTCGTCCACGACGGTCGACGGGTACGAGGGGAGGTCGAGGGTCCGAGCCCCCGAGAACACGTACGGGCGCTCGGAGACGAAGCCCCACTCGACCTCGTGCATGACGATCCCGCCGGACTCGGCGATGTTGGTGCGGAACGGTCCCTCGACGGCGGCGACGTCGTGCATGAAGCGCCGGAGGGGGGCGACCTGGATCTCCTCGTACTCCTCGTCGGTGTACGGGGTGCAGATCGCCTCGCGCTCCTGCTGGATCGACGCGGAGGCGTTCGGGGTACCCGTCCAGACGTACCGGCGGAGGTCGTCGTCGGAGGTGGTCGAGCCGTCGAAGTAGCCGCCCTGGTAGTCGGCGCCTTCGACCACGATCAGGTCGTCCCACGAGAAGTCGGCGGTGGTGTCTCCGGCGAGGCGCGGGCCGATCTCGGTGCCGTCGAGGGTGAACGTGAACCGGATCTCGTAGGTGCCGACCTCGTTCGGGATCTTTTCGGAGCGCTGGTTGCTCCCGCTGAGGTAGTAGATCGTCCGTGCAAACGGGTTGGTGCTCGGCGAGGGGTTGACGGCGGTGACCGTCGCGGTCGCGATTGCGGTGTACGTCTGGCCGAGGACGGCGCCCTCGATCGCGACGTTGAATGTCCCTTGCTGGGCGTCGCCGCCGTACGGCTGGGAGAGGAGCCGGAGCGCCGGGTAGCCGTTGAGGAGCGAGAGGTAGGCGACCCGGCCCGTGCCCGCGTTGTACTTGTCGAGGCGGGTGGCCTGGAGAACACTCTGGCTAGCGTCGGGGGTCCCGAGCCACCTCTGGGTCATGTCCGCGTCGGGGGTGATCGCGCCGTCGAAGTAGGGGCCGAGGACGCCGCCGAGTTCGACCTGGACACCCGTGATGAGGAACGCACCGTCGCCGCCGGTCGTCGGGTTCGCGCGGAAGCCGACGAGCCCGGAGGCGGCGATCGTCTGGGTCCACTGCACCCATGTCCACACACCGGTCGTCAACGCGCGCGCCCCCTCAGAGGCAACGTTGAACACGGCGAGGCCGTAGCGGGTCGACGCGGCCTGAGACTCGACCTTGACCCACGCGCCAAACGTGTACGTCCCGGCGGGGAGGCCGGAGGAGAAGAGGACGCCGGGGTTGCTCTGGCCGGTGGTGTAGGCGACGCGGTTGGCGGCGGCGCGCTTCTGCGGGTGGTCGGTCACCGCGACTCCTGCGGTGATCGTCTGGGAACCGTAGCCGCTCATCGCCTGGTACCCGTTCGGGCGCTCAGCGTAGTTACGGCGGTACTCGACGTAGGACGCCGCGGCGGTCGAGATCGACTGGTGAGGGAGCCCCGCCCAGGCGTAGGCGATCCCGGTGTTGGCGGAGTCGGTGTCACCTGCGAAGAACGGGAACGCGGGGGCGGGGTTCGACTCGATGAGCCAACGGCGGACATCGAGGTAGTCGCCCGTCGCGCCGCCAGAGGTGTTCGTGTTCACGTAGACGTCAGGCCGGAGCGAGGTGACCCCGGAGGGGACGGTGACGGTGAGCGAGATCCGCTGCCAGTCATCGGAAAGCGTGACGGGGACGCTGGTGGCTTGCCCGGAGGAGTAGGTGACCCTGATCCAAGCCTGGCGCGTTTCGGCGCCGCGGACGTCGACCGACAGCGTGTAGACCTCACCGGGCCGCACGGCCAGCGTCGAGTCGGGAGTCCCGGAGATCGCGTAGGCGGCGGTCGACCCGGCCTCGGCGTGGACGAAGGACTCGCTGTTCTCCTCGCGGTAGGCGAACGATCCGGCGAGCGCACCGCCCGCGGTGTAGCCGAACGTCGAGGCGGGGTTTGGGTTCGGGTGGAGGTTGCGGCGCATGATTGTCGAGCCCGCCAGCACCCGCTCCATCGACGGGTTCTCCATCCGGTTCCGCACGACGTCGACCCACGGGGAGAAGCCGGGGTGGCACTCGCGGACCGGTGGGCAGGAGGCCAGGAACTCCAGGTCCGTCGTGCCGCATCGGGCGCCGTGCTGTCCGCACGCCGTCTCGGAGAGCACCCGGTCGAGCCAGGCCCGCCCGTACTCCATCGCGTCGTCACCGCGGGCCAGGAGGGTCGCACGGACGCGGGCTCGCTTCATCGCGCGGCGAGTGTGACCGACGAGCCCGCCGGAGCCCGCCGACTCCACGGTCTGCACCTGGCGGGTGGAGTCCTCGATGCCGGAGAGATCCGTGATGTAGACGCCGTAGAACCGGCTCGACACCTCCGGGTTGGCCGAGTCGTACCAGGGCGCCTCGGTGACGTTGCTGTAGACGTATGCGAGATCCCCCAGCGCGTCCTCCAGCGTGTCGCACCCGGAGTAGACGAGCCACCCCGCGCATCCCGCGGTGCGGGCGTACCCGAACGCACGCGGGTTGTTGGCGATCTCGGTGCCACCGAACTTCAGCCAGCCGTCGTACGTCATGCCGCCAGGCCCACCTTCTCCGCAACGCGGTCTGCCGTCTCGTTCGCGAGGCGGGGGATATCGGTGGACTCGACGCCCTTGGCGACGACCG
>JAAIGF010287427.1_pt1 | contig 10209 bp, 7 predicted proteins | sample 6487441 | NCBI WGS metagenome assembly JAAIGF01 (sample SAMN13974129, study PRJNA590717) | phyllosphere metagenome | biome: pepper field; feature: multiple bacterial spot infested pepper fields; material: pepper leaves; isolation source: leaves from pepper fields | host: Capsicum annuum ...
AAGACATAATCCCACAATCTCTATTGTAACAAATTCGTTACCTGCTGGGTACTATAATAACCTGAAAATATCGGAGGAATCAAAAAACGACCGATTTCATTTTTGTCATGAAATCGGTCGTTCCTTTAACCGTGCGGCTTGCCGCGTATTATGCGAACTTACGAAGAAGTCTGCTCGGTAGCTACAGATTTTTCGCCTGGACGTGACTTCGTTACTGCACGTGCACTACCCATAAGCGAAACGGCGATAAGCGCGCATACCGCCGGGATAATTGCCCAGCCAAATGTACCCGAAACCGAGTGTGTCAGTGCCTGACGGATCACGTCCAATACCTCAGCTGGAATGCGGGACTGCATCTGCTCGGATAACAGTGCACGCGGGTCGACTTGCGTCAGATCCATTCCCGCAGGCATCGAACCTCCACTGAACTGCTGCTGTAGCTGTTTATTGAGCAGACTACGCTGAATTAGCCCGAAGATCGTCACCCCAACAGACATGCCCAGCGAACGCACAAAAGATAATGTCGAGTTCGCCGCTCCACGTTGCCGAATATCGAACTCTTGAATCCCACTAATACCGAGTACGGAAAAGGAGAAACCAATCCCGAAGCCCGTAATGATCAGATCGAGCACCAGCATCCAGTTTGGTGTATCAGCTCGTAACTGACTAAGCAGCACCATTCCGCAAATAAATACAATGGCCGAGAACATCATAATACGGCGGAAAGTCATTTTGTTCACGAAAATACCACCCACCATCGCCGCGACCACCGACCCAATCGTCATCGGCATCAGCGTCAGCCCGGAATTGACAGCAGAACCGCCGGTAACCCCCTGCACATAGATGGGAATATACAGTGTGACTGTAATAAACGCTGCGCCATAAAAGAACCCTGCCGCCACACTACCTGCAAATAAACGCTGACGGAACATCGGAAATGATACAATCGGCTCTGCCGCCCTACGCTCAGCAAATACAAATCCAATCGACATGACTACAAAACAAACGAATAGTCCCAAAATAAACGGTGACGTCCATGCATAGGTTCCGCCACCTAGCTCCAGTGCAAACATAAGCGATACCACCGCGCCTACAAGGAGTGTTGCCCCCGTCCAGTCAATCCGCTGACGCGAACGCTCAAGCGATTCACGATAAAAAATCGCAATTAATAGCAGCGATAAAATGCCCAGCGGCACATTGATGTAAAATACCCAGCGCCAACTCGCATATTCTGTAATATACGCACCAAGCAGCGGTCCGAATAGACTCGACATGCCAAAAACCGCTCCAAGCAAGCCTGTCATTTTACCGCGCTTTTCTGGAGGAAATGAATCAAATACGATCGTAAATGCAATCGGTACTAACGCACCGCCGCCAATCCCTTGAATCGCACGATATAGACTAAGCTGTACAATTGACTGTGCGGTTCCGCAAAGAATCGAACCCAGCATAAACATGACCAGTCCGAAAATAAAGAAACGTTTGCGTCCGTACATATCCGACAGTTTACCAAAAATCGGTGTCCCTGCCAGCGAAGCCACCAGATACGCCGATGTGACCCATACGAATTGGTCAAACCCACCCAGATCGCCAACAATCGTCGCAATCGACGTTGCTACGATCGTATTATCAATAGAAGCAATAAATATACCAAGCAGCAGTCCCGCTATAATCCAACCGGTTGCTGCCTTTTTTCCAGCTTGCGCCGTCATTTCAGTCATGAAGGTCACTCCCTACTATCAATTCATCTTCCGCATCATCATTCGCGATAAGCGTCATACGTTATTATTAACACATTATAACTCAAATGACCCACTGGTCATTATAAAATTTTGAATTCATTTTGAACGATGATGCCATACCACATATGGCAGATACCAAAATACTTCCCTTTTCACGTTCTATGTTAAGCGAATGGCCCTATTTAAGGCGATATTTTAGGATGAATCAACACAAAACAGGCTTGCCTCCGAATAAGAGAGCAAGCCTGTTGGATAGGTTATTACCATAAAATCTTCTTTAGTCTGTCTCATCCATGTTGCCAAATCAATAACAGTTCTACAAAGTTAAGTCAGATCAGCGCCATTAGAAGCAATCACTTTCTTATACCAATCAAAGCTTTTCTTTTTATAGCGATTTAATGTGCCGTTGCCATGATCGTCTTGATCTACATAGATGAATCCATATCGCTTGGACATCTCTGAGGTAGATGCGCTGATAATGTCAATCGCTCCCCAGCTTGTATATCCCATCAGATCCACACCATCTTGAATAGCTTCTGCGAGCTGGGTAATATGCTGGCGGAAATAATCAATTCGATAGTCATCTTGAATCGTCCCATCCGCTTCCAATGTATCTCGTGCGCCAAGACCATTTTCCACAACAAATAGAGGAACCTCATAACGATCGTACATTTCTTTTAGAGTGATACGCAGACCGATAGGATCAAGCTGCCAGCCCCATTCGGTTACTTTCAAATTCGGATTTTTCACCGTGCTGTACAGATTGCCACCTGTAACTCCATACTTTTCTGGATCAACCGTAGAGATCAGAGACGTGTAATAGCTGAAGGCGATAAAATCTACTGTATTGTCACGCAATACATCTGTATCCTCCGTAGCCTGTACAATCTCAATCCCTTGCTCCTTGCAATATCGACTCATCCATACAGGATAACTTCCGCGCACCTGTACATCGGTATGCAGCAGGTTCAGTTGATTATCCACCTGAGCTTGCAGTACATCCTCCGGGCTACTCGTCGCTGGATAATGAATCATACGAGCCAGCATACAGCCGATTTTGAAATTCGGATTAATCTGACGTCCTGCACGTGTAACGAGCGCACTGGCCACAAACTGATGATGCAGAGCCTGATAAGACGCTTGTAATACATTCTCTTCACGATCACTTACAATTCCGCCGCCAGTGAAGGGCTCGATAATGGTAGTATTGATCTCGTTAAACGTTAACCAGTACGTGACTTTATCCTGATAACGATTCATCACCGTTTCCGCATAACGGGTGAAGAACTCGATCACTTTCCGATTTTTCCAGCCGCCATATTCCAGCACCAGATGAATCGGCATTTCGTAATGAGATAACGTGACCAGCGGCTCGATATTGTACTTGCGAAGCTCGGTGAATACATTGTCATAAAATTGCAGACCTGCCTCATTCGGCTCCAGCTCATCGCCTTTTGGGAAAATACGACTCCAATTGATAGATAGACGGAACGTCTTGAAGCCAAGCTCTGCAAATAGCGCGATATCTTCCTTGTAGCGATGATAAAAATCAATCCCATAGCGCTTCGGATAGCCCTTCGCACTGGAATGAGCAATTGCTTTTTGAATCGTGTCGCTTGATACATGCATAAGGGCACTCAGGTTGGCATAATCTTTTTTGTCATAATAAGGCACCATATCCGCAGTCGATAAGCCTTTGCCGTCAGCATCAAATCCACCTTCGGCCTGGTTAGCAGCAATAGCGCCTCCCCACAGAAAATGTTCAGGAAATACAGAAGAGTTATCAGGATTAGTAGTCATAGTAGTCAGCTCCTTGAATCTTAATCATAATTGTCACATGAATCGCTGCAACGTGATATGCCATCGTTGTCCAATCAGCATGTCATACATCTATACTCTAAAAAGGCTAGCGGCTTCTTCAGCTCAGTTCCAGCTTCAATACGGGCTCTTGCGCGGAAATGTCGCCCAGCTTCACCGTTAACACTTGCGCATATTCTGCTGTATTCGTCACCACCATCGCCGTCGTCATATCGTATGCCGCCGCAATCTGCTCTAATTCAAAATGTAATAAGACCTGTCCGGCTTCGACGCGATCGCCGGTTTGAACGAACGTTTCAAAATGCTCGCCCCGCAGCTTAACCGTATTAATACCTACATGAATAAGTAGCTCCGCACCAGCATCACTACGAATCACAATCGCATGCTTCGTTTTAAACAAATTCACGACCGTTCCGGTTACAGGCGAGGTGAGTGTACCTACAGAAGGTACAAAAGCAATGCCTTTGCCCATCAGCTCATCCCCAAATGTTGGATCTTCCATCTCGCTGAGTGGAATAGATCGTCCCTGCATAGGCGAGACTATCGTTTCGCTAGCGATCGGCTTTTGCGGCTCACTTGAAGTCGGCTCTGATGCTGCGACGCTTGTATTTGAATTGGTCGTCGTTTGCCCACCTGGATGAGCAGCAATCTGTGCTGCATCGTCCGCTTCTTCCTTGATTCCAAGAATGATCGCCACAATCGTAGCCACGACAAATGCAATTGCCATCCCACTCACTCCATACCAGAATGTAGGACCAATCAGCGCAGGCAAGCCTGGTATTCCACCATTACCAGCAAGCACGTACGCATTCGTGCCAAAGGCAAGTGCGAATCCACCACCGACGGCACTACCGATCATCCCGGCGAGAAAAGGCTTCTTGTAACGCATATTCACGCCGTACATCGCTGGCTCTGTCACGCCCATCAACGCGGTAAAGCTTGTAGATAATGCGATTGACTTTAACTTTTTATCCTTTGCTCGGAAAAATACCCCCATTGTTGCGCCAGCCTGTCCCATATTAGAGATATACGTGAGCGGGAGAAACTTATCGACACCGAGCGTTGCCAGATTGCTAAGAATGACGGGAACAAGCGCGTAGTGCATTCCGGTCATGACAATAAGCGCCATCGCACCGCCCAGAATAATACCGGCAAACACACCGCCCTCCGATAAGAGCCAGTTAATGCTGCCTGATAGCGCATTCCCCACAATCGTGCCCAGTGGGCCGATAACAATTAATGTGATTGGCACCACGATCAGCAACGTCAGAAGTGGGACTAATAGTAGCTTTAAGGAAGAAGGAATAATGCGATCCACTGCTTTTTCCACATAAGACTGTGCCCAAATCGCCAGCAAGATCGGAATAACAGATGATGCGTACGTCACCGATGTTACAGGTAAGCCGATAAAAGCAACTGGATTGCCTGCTGACAATAGAGCGCTCATATCTGGATACATCAACGCCATGCTAATGCCTGCAGCCACAAAAGGATTACAATTGAACTTACGTGCTGCACTGAACGCAATCAGCATCGGTAAGTAATGAAATACACCGTCTCCAATCGCAGATAAAATGCGATACGTATCTGTTCCTGCGGTCATTACACCCAGCCATACGAGTAATGCGATCAGACCTTTTAATAAACCTGCTCCCGCGATTGCGGGAAGAATAGGTGCAAAGACGCTGGCAATGAATTCAAACAAGCTCGAAATGGCATTTTTCTTTGGACTGTCTTTACGCTCCTTCGATTGAGAAGCCGAAGCTTCGCCATTCTTGAGTGTTGGATACTGCTCTACCATCGCATTGAATACTTGAGCCACCTCATTACCGATAATGACCTGAAATTGGTCGCCAGATATATTGGTGCCCATCACTTTATCCAGCTGTTGTAATCCATTCGTATCAACCTTACTGTCATTCTTGAGATCAAAACGAAGTCGGGTCACACAGTGATAGACTGAGTTAATATTGTCTACGCCCCCGATAAAATCTACAATTTGACGGGCGGTTTCCTGCTGCTTCACCTGTATTCCTCCTAATTTTGGGCTAAAAAAATACCCGAATGAATAGAAGCCTCTAGCCTCAGAATGGCTAAGCCTCGATCATTCGGGTATTGCCTGATTAAACAGTAACAAGCCCTATTATGATTTTCTTTTCATCAACCGTTCCAGATGCAGTGTTAAGTATAGCTGCTCCGAATGGGTCATCGCATACTGATAATGCTTTTGAATGAACGTTTCGATCTTGCGGATACATTGAAATGTGTCCGGGTAATTCTTTTTCACTACTTCATACAGATACTCTTCTGTATCATCATGGCTAGTATGCGTGATCACACGCTGGCAAAAGTATTTGAGATGCGTAATAAAGCGGAAATAACTCACGCTATCCTCATCAAACTCTGCACTATAATGATACTTGATAATGTTCATGACCTCCTGAAGCAACTGCATCATATGCGTCACATCATTCATCGAATCATTAATCTCCGCATTTACAAAATGCAGCGCAATATGACAGACCTCTTCTTTCGGAAACTCGATACCTAACCGTTCGCGCAGTAAATGCAGCGCTTCTCTGGCTACATCGTATTCGGCTTTATAAAAATGCTGAATCTCCCAGGAGAGAGGATTTTGAATAATCATTCCCTGAGCAAGCCGCTGAACAGCAAAATGAATATGATCGGATAACGATATATAGATGCTATCGCTGATCTTGCTATGAAGCTGCGTCCTAGCCAGGCTCACGATATCATCGGTGACTTGTAAAATCTCAATCGGAAGCTCTGTAATGGAGGCTTTGAATTTTTCGTACAGATTCTCATCTTGCAATCGAAATACTTTCTCGATTCGGTTCTCCTCAATGAGATCGCCAGCACGAAAGTTAAAACCGATTCCCCGGCCGAGGATCAGCAGTTCCTGCCCTTTGTCATCCGTCGTACTGACAATATTGTTATTAAAGATCTGTTTTATTATCACATTGAACCACCTGTTTATGAGGATTAAAAAAAGGGCAAAACCGAACAAGAAAATAGATTTTCATCCATTTCCGTGTTGGTTTTGCCCGCATTACCGGTAACAAGCCTCATGTAGAAAGTAACATGTAATGAAAGCGGCGTCAATACCCGCGAGTCATTTTTAAGCAAATGAATACAACTAGATCAGGATAGCGGTTAGTTAGTCCGTATGTTTCGCTACCGATCTGCGCTCAACTAACTCTGTACCGAGGAAGATCAATTCCTCGTCCGCACATCGCTCATCAATTCGTTCTAGAATCTTCGTTGCTCCGTGCGCACTAATCTGCTCAATCGGACGCTTCACTGTTGTGAGCGCTGGATTGGTATACATCGAAAAGTTAATATCATCAAAACCAACAATCGACAGATCCTCCGGTACCTTCAGTCCATGCTCAAATGCCGCATTCATCGCACCAATCGCCATATCGTCATTCGAACAGAAGACAGCCGTCGGTAGCGTATCCAGCTGTAGTAATGCTTGCATCGCTTGATATCCACTTTCGGTGCTGTAGCGACCTGGAACGATATACTCGTCTGGTATCGAGATATGTGCTGCACTCATCGCATCCAGAAAGCCGATTCGACGCTGCTCGGTAGATTTGAACCCTTGCATGCCTTCGATTAGTGCAATACGGCGATGCCCTTGCTGGATCAGATACTCTCCTGCATGCTGTGCCCCTTCCCGGTCATTGGACACGATATTGACGAAGCTTCCATCTGGAATCAAGCGATTCAGCACCACGAGTGGAATATCTTGAGCAACCACATGCTCAATAAAGGCGTTATCATCATCACTCTGGCTCATCAAAATAATCCCGTCAAAACGCTTCGGATGAATCGTACTATAGTCCTCATAATCGTCGATTCCACGCACGAACAAGTTGTATTCGATACCAATGACCGAATTGATCCCCTGGATCGTATCTGCAAAGAAACTACTACTTGTTCCGCGCGACAGACTGGTGAAAAATAATCCAATCGTATGCGAACGCTGCAATACCAGACTTTTCGCGTTATAGTTCGGAATATAATTCACTTCACGCGCAATCTCCATGATTTTGCGCTTGGTCACTTCTTTGATCAGCGGGCTATTGTTAAGCGCCCTGGATACTGTAGTATGGGACACATTAGCTAGCTTGGCGATGTCTTTAATGGTAGATGCCATGTGCATACCTTCCTTTTATCGTCACTTGTACTGGAATCATCGGATACGGCTACACATCGAAAGACTGCATATGTGTTTTCTCCTGTCGATCATCATCGAGCCGATCCTACAATGTACCTGTATGAAATTTAAATGTATGTTCATCTGAATCTTTAAAATAAATAGAGCGTTTGTCTCGATTCATATCGTTAACCTGCTAATCTACCACTAACATACCACATTATTTCTAGTTTAGGTTAGTACTAAGAGTCAGCCTGGATCGGCTGCGCAAGCGTCTTACAAGTCATCTCGATTCCACTATGCCAATACCAGAACCAGTGTATCGGCGTGCCATGCTCATCTTTCTATTTCTACACAAAAAGAGTCTTACCTGCCACTTCTGCACAACGCAAGGCAACAGGAAGACTCTTTTAACAATATAACCTAGATTACGATTGCACTGGTGAACATCCGTCAATCAGGATACGGATACAATCGCCGGGAAATCAAAGTACTGATCCGCATTATGATAGCAAATGTTAGCAACCATTTCGCTTAATAGCTTCTGGTCATCCGGTGCTTCACCGCGCTCCACCCAACTGCCCAGTAGATCGCACAGCAGGCGGCGGAAATACTCATGGCGTGTGTACGAAAGGAAGCTACGTGAATCGGTCAGCATACCTACAAACCTTGCCAGTACGCCGTAGTTCGCGAGAATACGCATTTGCTCCAGCATGCCGTCACGGTGATCATTGAACCACCAGGCAGTACCGAACTGGATTTTGCCAGGTACGCCGCCGCCCTGAAATGTTCCAGCGATGCTCGCAAGTACCTGATAATCATTCGGATTGAGTGAATACAGGATCGTTTTCGGTAATCCACCCGCCGTTTCCATCGCACCCAGCAGCCCTGCCAGTGGGGCAGCGATTGCGCCATCGTTTACCGCATCATAGCCCGTATCTGGGCCAAGGCGACGGAACATCGGCGTATTCGTATTACGTAGCGCATGGATATGTAGCTGCATTGCCCAATCCAGTTCATGATACAACTGACTCAAGAACACGAGTGTATAGGACTTGTGCTTGGCTTCTTCTTCTGCGCTTACGCGCCCTTCTTGCAGTGCCTTAGCAAAAATCTGCCCTGCTTCCTCGCGTGTTGTCTCCGCATACACAAGCACATCCAGTGCATGATCGGATACGCGTCCCCCTGCGGCATGGAAGAAACGAACACGCTTTTCTAACGCCCGCAAAAATTCATCATACGAACTGATTTCACTTCCATGCACCTGACCGAGCTGTTCCAGCCATGGACGGAACGTCTCACGATTGATCTCCAGCGCCTTATCCGGGCGGAAGCTTGGTAATACTAATGTTTGAAAATCGCTCAATTCACGAATCGCCGTATGATGCTCCAGCGAATCCACCGGATCATCGGTTGTGCAGACGACAGTCACTTTCGATTTGGTGATCAGATCGCGTGCACCAAAGCCTTCGCCTTGCAGCTGCTTGTTCACCTTTTCCCAGATCGCAGGCGCAGTCTGCTCATTCAGCAGCTCCTCTACGCCAAAAAAGCGCTGGAGCTCCAAATGAGTCCAATGATGGAGCGGGTTGCCGATTAACTGTGGTACGGTACGTGCCCAGGCGAGAAATTTATCGTAGTCATCGGCATCGCCGGTAATGTATTTTTCCTCGATTCCGTTCGCACGCATCACTCTCCATTTGTAGTGATCGCCATACAGCCAGGCTTCGGTGATATTTTTAAATGTTTTGTTTTCACGAATTTCCTGCGGGCTAAGGTGACAATGGTAGTCGATAATCGGCATATCCTTGGCGGTTTCATGATACAGACGAATCGCTGTCTCACTGTTCAGCAAAAAGTTATCATCCAGAAACTTGCGCGTCATATCTTTCATTCCTTTCGCATGGGGCTGATGTGGGATTTTGTTAACGTTAACATTTTATAGTTTAATTGTATCCGTTTTCAGATAATACGCAAGGGGGAAATGGTGGAGTTGTGTAAAATCGCATTGGAGCTCTATTGTAATGATGAGGAGAGGCAGCATCCACTTACGGGAAGGAATAACGGGACGTCCTCGGGTGGAGACCGAGAATCTACGGATTAGGAGAGAAGGTAGATTCTCGGTCTCCAAAGCAGTACGATATTTTGCTGGGCAAAAATCCTTTTTCATTGAATCCCGTGTTTGAAAAGCTAAACACTAGAAGTCTTCCTTTCCCCTTATTTCCTTCCCTCCGTTCCGTTTGGGTTGCATCATAATAAAAAAACATTGGAGTACAGAGAATGCGAGGATTACTCGCTATTTTCAGTATGGGTGCGAATTACAAATTGAGCATTTCAAATTCAACTGCGGATACCCAATCTGCTCCTAATTCTTCAACCTTCAACCTTCAACCTTCAACCTTCAACCTTCAACCTTCAACCTTCAACCTTCAACCTTCAACCTTCAACCTTCAACCTTCAACCTTCAAC
>JAAIGF010041431.1_pt1 | contig 10206 bp, 8 predicted proteins | sample 6487441 | NCBI WGS metagenome assembly JAAIGF01 (sample SAMN13974129, study PRJNA590717) | phyllosphere metagenome | biome: pepper field; feature: multiple bacterial spot infested pepper fields; material: pepper leaves; isolation source: leaves from pepper fields | host: Capsicum annuum ...
CAAGTGGGAGCATACCAAGGGTTTGAGTACGCGCGCGCTTGAACTGGGCCGCGATGTCAAGAACACTGCCTATATGTTGCCCTACGGCTTTTATCTTCGCGCCATGTTTTACAATAAGAAGCTTCTGGAGCAGGCGGGCGTCAAGGAACTGCCAAAGACGCTGGATGAATTCACTGAAGCCTCGAAGAAGATTTCCGCTATTCCGGGTAAATACGGTTATTGCCTTCGCGGTGGCCCAGGCGGGCTCAATGGCTGGGTGATGTTCGGCGCCTCCATGGCCGGTTCGAATGAGTTTTTCACCAAGGAAGGCAAATCCACTTTCGACAGCCCCGGCTGGACCAAGGGCCTCGCCTATGTGGTCGATCTTTACAAGAATGGCTACGCCCCCAAAGACAGCGTCAATTGGGGTTTCAATGAAATCGTTGCGGGTTTCTATTCCGGCACCTGCGCCTTCCTCGATCAGGACCCGGATGCGCTGATCGCCATCGCGCAGCGCATGAAGTCGGAAGACTTCGGCGTGATGACCATGCCCAAGGGGCCGGACGGCAAGACCTTCCCGACCATCGGCTTCGCAGGCTGGTCGATGATGGCATCCTCGAAGGACAAGGATTTGTCGTGGAAACTCATCGAAACGCTGGAAGGCCCGGAAGGCAACATCGAGTGGAACAAGAAGACCGGCGCGCTGCCGGTTCATACTTCTGCCGAAAAAGACCCGTTCTACGCCAGCGAGCAGTTCAAAGGCTGGTTCGAAGAATTGGCGGACAAGAACGCCGTACCGACAACCATGCCGACCTATCTTGAAGAGTTCGCTTTCTTCAAGGACTCCCTCGTCATCAAAACCTCACAAGAAGCTCTTTTGGGCGATATCACCCCTGAAGACCTTGCCAAGCAGTGGGCTGATTACATGACGAAGGCTCAAGAGAAGTTCCTGAAATCCAAGTGATGCAACAGGCGGTGCGTGTTGTCAGCGCGCCGCCTGATCCCAGGACGATACTGGAACAACTGAGATCAGCGCACGGCTTTACGGCTGTGAACGCTGACCGTTGAGGAGCATTTGATGTCGTTTACCCAACGTGTCGGGCCTCTGGCGCCGCGCAAGCCCGCCTTGCGCAGACTGGCCGTCGCCGCTGAGCCATGGCTCTACAGCGCGCCTGTCCTCGTACTCATCATAACCGTGATGATGGTGCCGCTGTTGCTTGGCCTGTCTTACGCTTTTCGCGACGTTCAACTGCTCAATCCCTTTTCGGGGGGCTTTATTGGCCTCGAACACCTGAAGGCATTATCGCAGGACACGGCCTTTTATCGCGCACTCAAGAATACACTCTGGTGGACCGGCGCATCCGTGTTTCTGCAATTCTTTTTTGGGCTCATCCTGGCATTGCTTCTGGACAAGCCTTTTGCCGGGCGTGGCATTGCGCAGGCGCTGGTCTTTCTGCCATGGGCGGTGCCCACCTTTCTGGCCGGGCTTAACTGGGCCTGGCTGTTCAATCCCGTCATCGGCCCGCTGCCGCACTGGATGACATCGCTCGGCATGCTGTCTGCGCCCAACAATATCCTGGCCGATCCGCAACTGGCCATGTGGGGACCGATCATCGCCAATGTCTGGTGGGGCATTCCGTTCTTTGCGATCACGCTTCTGGCCGCATTGCAGGCCATCCCGCGCGATCTCTACGAGGCTGCCTCCATAGACGGTGCCAGCCCTTTACAGCGCTTCATGTCGATCACACTGCCGTTTCTTGCGCCGACAATTGCAATTACCGTGTTGCTGCGCACGGTTTGGATCGCCAACTTCGCCGATCTCATCATCGTCATGACGAATGGCGGCCCTGCAGATCGCACGCAGATCGTTGCCAGCTACATCTTCACCCAGGCCTTCAAACGCCTCGACTTCGGTTATGCCTCGGCAATCGCTTTGGTCCTGCTTGTGCTGCTGCTTGCCTATTCAATGCTGATCGTCATCATGCGCCAGCGTCTTATTGAGAAGGATTGATCCGTGACCGGCAGAATTCTTCTCACCCTCGCGCATCGCTTGGCGATCCTAGCTTACATTGCTTTTGCGCTTTTTCCTCTGTTCTGGCTGCTGAAGGTATCGGTCACGCCCAATGATCTGCTTTACAGCGAGGGCGTTCGGCTCTGGCCGTCGCACGCGACGTTCGATCACTACCGGTTTGTCATCGAAAACAGCGCCTTTCCAACCTTCTTCAAGAATAGCGTCATCGTGGCCGGATCGACTGCGTTTGCCGTCACCATCTTATCGTCGCTCTCGGGTTATGCCCTTTCGCGCTTCCGCTTCCGCGGGAAATATTGGATCATCGCGCTGATGCTGATCACCCAGATGTTCCCGCTGGTCATGCTGGTCGCCCCGATTTTCAAGATGCTTTCGCCGCTTGGATTGACGAACAGCCTCACCGGTCTCGTCATCGTTTACACGGCGTTCAACGTGCCTTTCGCGACGTTTCTGATGCAGTCCTTCTTCGACGGAATTCCCAAGGATCTGGAGGAAGCCGCGATGATCGATGGTGCCAGCCGCTTTACCGCTTTCCGCCAGATCATCCTGCCTCTGACACTGCCCGGCATTGCCGCAACGCTAGGCTTCGTCTTTACCGCTGCCTGGAGCGAGCTGCTCTTTGCGCTCATGTTGATTTCCGGCAATAACAGCGCCACCTTCCCGGTCGGGCTGCTGACCTTCGTTTCGAAGTTCTCCGTAGACTTCGGACAGATGATGGCGGCGGGCGTACTTGCGCTCATTCCGGCCTGCCTCTTCTTCCTGCTGATCCAACGATACCTCGTGCAAGGCCTGACGGCCGGTGCCGTAAAAGGATAAACCATGGCCTCCATTGAGCTTAACCGCGTCGTCAAGTCCTATGGCGATCATCCTGTCCTTCACGGTGTGGATCTCTCCATCGCTGATGGCGAATTCGTCGTTCTGGTTGGTCCATCCGGCTGTGGCAAATCCACACTGCTGCGCATGATAGCGGGTCTGGAGGAGATCACGTCGGGTAAGCTTTCCATCGACGGCCAACTCGTCAACGATCTGAAACCGAAGGACCGCGACATCGCTATGGTATTCCAGTCCTACGCCCTCTATCCACATATGAGCGTCGCCGACAATATGAGCTACAGCCTGCGTCTGCGCCGCAGCCCCAAGGAAGCGATCGCCGCCGCCGTCTCGTCCGCATCCAGCAAGCTTGGGCTTGATCCCTATCTCGCACGCAGACCAAAGGCGCTTTCCGGTGGCCAGCGCCAACGCGTTGCCATGGGCCGCGCTATCGTGCGCCAGCCGAAAGCCTTTCTTTTCGATGAGCCGCTGTCTAACCTCGATGCCCGGCTTCGCGAGCAGATGCGTGCCGAGATAAAGCGCATGCATGCGGACCTCGGTGCAACGTCCGTCTATGTAACCCACGACCAGATCGAAGCGATGACGCTCGCTTCACGCATCGTTGCGATGAATGCGGGTTACGTCCAGCAGATCGGCGCACCGCTTGATCTCTACGATCGCCCCGCGAACCTCTTCGTTGCTGGATTTATCGGTTCGCCGGGAATGAATTTTCTCGAAGGGCGCTGCGTGCAAAAGCCGGACGGAAGCGCGATGGCGCTGAAAGATGGAAGCGAGCTTCCGCTCGGTCGCAAACTTTCTATGCAAGAAGGCGAAGCGATGACGCTGGGAATCCGCCCCGAACACGTCATCGTGGGTGCAGAGAAGGGCGGCGTGGAGGCGCAGGTCGAACTCGTAGAACCAACCGGCCTCGGCATTATCTTGCACCTGAAGGTTCACGGAATCCCGTTCAAACTCTTTTCAACGGACCGTAGCCTGTTACAGCCGGGGGCTTCAATCTTTGTTGGTCTGCCGAAAGACAAGTTGCATGTCTTCGATGGCAATGGTGACAGAACGAGCCATGAGCTAGAAATACGAAAATAGATACGATAAGTTGAATGTCGACGTTTGATGGCATGTAATGCAGCTCCGAACTGCGCAAATCGACCGGACGATCAGCTAACATCAAACAAGGCCTGAACCCGGATTGTGTCCGCCGTCCTTTTCGCACCTACAATCCAGGCCTGCTTGTAGGGCAGACGCAGAATTTTCTGGTTCCGCAACGTCAGTTGCTGCCCACGGCATCGTTGTAAAAACAAATTACCACAGAGCGCAGACCTAAAAACAGCTGAATACTTTACAGCCAATCTACGTACTGGATTGCTGTAGTTGTGCCCGGCCACAAAATGCCAGCAACAATCCTAGTCCGACTGAATGCCAAGATAACATGATGTGTCGGTGCTGCCGAGACAGCCATTGGCATATTCATAAGCGCGTTAGCATCTTACCGTCGCAGTCGCCCCGAAGCGACATTGCGAACCTCTCAGTTTCTCCTCACGAGTAATTCCAGGGGGATTGTGTCAAGCACCCAACCGTTAGGATGGGCGATCTGGAAGTTTATGAGAGCCAAATCAGCACCGTTGACGGCTCTATCCAAAGCAATCTCTTTGGCTGTTCTCATAGCCTCGACGCACGCGGTTCTGTCATCGGCAAATTCGGCGCCGTGCTCTTCTATCATTTCACTCTCCCCACGTCGGAGCCTGAAGCAATACATAGGCAAACTATCATTCCTTTTTAAAAAAAAAATCCTCTTCCGAGGGCGCAAGCGCCAACCGATTGAATTGAAGTTGAACACGAGTTTGGCGCGTGATGATAAGTCTTTCGAAAGCCTTCCGACTTTTCTGTGAGATGCTTACAAATTTGTTGCAGAGGCTCAGGAGGTTGCACATCGCCGTGTGGATAACGATTGATTGCCCCAACCGAAATGTCGCGACCTGCAGCTACATCGCTTTCACCAATGTCGGTCTGAAAGTTTCGCAATGAACGTCGTCGCTTGCTAGCTTTATTTCGGTCAAAACTTGAAATCGTCACGTACAACGGAAGTGCCCTTCGCGTTCGCCGGGCCGATCCTTGTTACACCCTACCGCGAGCATCTGCGAGGCATTTTTATAATCATGAGCCCCCGAACTTCTTTATCAGAAACTTTCGCTCGCATTTCCTCTACCGCTCGCACCGGCGCCACGCTAGCTCCATGTTGCCTTTCTCACTAAAGCTTGGCTTTCCGCCTTGCTTCCAAGCCTGCCTAAGCGTTGTGGTGACCATCGGGTTTCCCAAAAAGAAGAACGCTTTGCCACGACGATTTCCTAGAACGGATGTCGGCAGCCTTTACCGGCCTCGTTGAATATCCTTCCGTCTTGTTCAAAGGGGGAGTGTGCTTCTCACTGCATAGCTGTTCAGCAACTTCTCGCGTTTAAAACATTTTGACATGTGCGATAGGGTATTGGCCATGTCTTCTATCATCAAAGTGACCCGGCAACACAAATAAAATCCGGTGAGGGGCACTGCATTACAAGTGATTATGACTTTTGCCTGGGCTTACGTGGTCAGAAATAGAACAGCCCTGAATTACACCACGGTCATCGCTCGGCGCCCAACCGCGTGTGAAGCCATGACCCATTGCCGCCACCGCAATGTTTAGTTGATGCTGCAAGTGCTCGATCTCCTCTTGCATCGCCTGAACTGCCGCTTTGGCATCTCCGTCGTGGCAATCAAGGATATAGTCGGCGACGTCGGACTCGTCTGGTCTCACGCGCATGCGTTTTAACTCCCTGTTGGTCTCCACCGTCAGCAAATGGAAGGCCGCCGCTGGCATTTGTTCTTATTATGTTCTATCCGCTCTGTGAGTCAAGAGCATCAGAAGGCATGATCGTGATCATGATGGCTGCGCAGTTAAGCAGACACTAGCGGCATGAAGTTTAAGCCGTACGCTCGGCATTAGGTAGCTTTTTTAGTTTCTGCTCAGGAACGCAATAGTGCGCAACTCGTTCTCCTTCCGCAACTTTACACAAAGGGAGAGAGTTAGTGAGCATATTCGGCAAGATCAAAGACGCCATCTTTGGCGGTGCAGCCCACGCAGAACAGGCGTCGCCATCAGCTCCTGAGCCAACTCCAGCTCCATCCTCCATTCCGGAACCAGCCGCAACGACCGCGCCACCCGTTGGCGGAACAGGGCAGGGCGTACCGGGGACCTCCGGCGCGTCTGCACCAGTTCCATCTGCGCCAACAACGGCAGGTGCAAACCAGAACGTTGACGTTGCCTCACAGCTTGACGCCGCAGTGAAGAACAGCGGCCAGAAGCTCGACTGGAAGCACTCAATCGTGGATTTGATGAAGGCTCTCGGGATGGATGCCAGCCTGGCTGAACGTAAGGAACTGGCGCACGAGCTAGGATACACTGGCGAGGCAGACGGTTCGGCGGCGATGAACACGTGGCTTCACAAGGCGCTTCTCAAGAAGCTGTCTGAGAATGGTGGCAAGGTTCCGGCCGAACTGCTGGACTAACGCCTGTAAGTTAAGGTGGCGCCAATTCTCCGTTATTCGCATTTGCGAATGAACTTTTTACCACACCGATGGTTATCGATCCGAGCGCGGTTGTGCTCGGATTTTTACATTTGAACCGACTGCTCTCAACGTCGGCTCGTCAGGGAGACCCTTTATGAATTCCATCATCTATCTAGTGGGACTAGTCGTCGTAGTTCTATTCATTCTCTCACTGCTGGGGCTACGCTGATGGTAGAGCCAACATTGGTCGAAAACCCGAACCGCAGTTTCGTTGACTGGCCAGCCATTTTTGCCGGAACTGCAATCGCATCTGGTACCATGGCCGTGTTCACTGCGTTCGCTGGTGGGTTAGGGTTGAATGCAATTTCAGCCGACAACGGCGGTGAGATCAGCACTACGTGGCTTATTATAACCGGCCTGTTCGTAGTCATATCGATGGTCGCATCTTACATGCTTGGCGGTTACATCGCGGGCCGTATGAGGCGCCCGGCCTCGGAGACTACGCCACGTGACGAACGGACAACGCGGGACGGTGTAAATGGTCTTGTTGTATGGGGCATCGGAACCGTCGTTTCAGCGTTTCTCGCGCTCGGCGTCGTCTCTGGTGGCGCGAAGGCCGTCGGGAGCGTTGCTCAAACGGCCGTTGAGGCAACAGGTTCAGCTGTCGGTGGTGCGGTGCAAGGCGCCGGTCAGCTAGCTGGTGGCGTTGTTTCTGGCGCAGGTAACGCCGTCGGTGGTATTGCACAGGGCGCGGGACAAGCTGCTGCTCCTAGCCTTGAGCAATCCTTGCCGCAGGGTCTAAAAGCAAATCCCATTGAATACTTCACAGACACCTTGTTGCGAACCGACACTCCTGCACTCAATTCCGATCCCAATAGTGGTGATTTCCAGCGTCAGGCTGGCGGCATACTAAGCAACTTGCTGTCCACAGGTGAAATCTCAGATGCTGATAAGGCATGGATGGCTAACCAAGTTGCCGCACGCACAGGTATTCCTCAGGCAGATGCGCAGAACCGGGTTAACCAGGCTGTAGAACGTGTTCAGTCGGTACGTGCTACGGCGCAGCAGCAAGTCGATGAAGCTCAAAAGAAAATCGATGAGCTGAAAGCGCAGGCCGAAAAGACGATGCAGGATGCTAAAAATGCTGCAGCAGACGCGGCCGAAAAGGCGCGTATCACTGGTATTCTTACAGCGTTCCTATTGGCAGCGTCGTCGCTTGTTGCGGCAGTAGCAGCATATATCGGCGGTGTTCATGGTGGACGTCACCGCGACGAAGGTCGCGTGTGGGGTGGCCTTGCTTACCGAAAATAGGACGGCGCGAAGGCGGAACCAAACCCGCATTGGTGCATTACTACAGCCAAGTAGCTTGCGCACTGTCCACGGATGTACTGGCAGAGGATGACAAGCGACAGGAAGGTCGGTGCGGTTTCGCCCCGGCCTTTTTTGTTTAGGCACTGCTCGCGGGTTGGATGGATTTCGGAGAATGACGCCGGTTTGTGTTTCGGCAACTTGATCACCGAACGACGCGCTTCCATTTTTTGGCTTGGGTCAATTGTATGAGAGTCTTGTAGGCGGCGAGAAAGTGTAATCGCTAGGCGGAAAGAGCTCCTTTGAATCCGCTTTAGCGACCTCTCTTGGCACCCACACCAGGAAACTTCGCCTTTTGCAGGTCGATCTCGTATCCGGTTTGCAGGTAAGCCCACTAGACGGTTTCCGACTGCTGTTTCATTTTTATTGAAATTGCTACCGTATCGGTTGAATCATCGAGGGTGACGGCTTGAAGCTCGCAGGGACAGAACGCAGCTGTCGCTAGGCGTCACTACTGACGAGGCGCCAATTGTCCATAGGCTCGCGAAAATGTAACAGTGCCACCTCGCGACCGTTCGATGGCAGGATCGTAGGGCGTTACGCACGAGCGGATGGGGTAGGCGCCTCTGCTCGGCGACGTGCTAGCGTATAATTAAGATATAGGAAGCAGCATGACTGCTATCCCATATTTCCGATTGTTGATGGTGTTGCAGGCGTCCAAGCAGCCCGTATACACTCGATAAAAGTTTCAGAACTGGCGTCGGAAACCTGCGGTTACCGCATGGCTGCTGAAGTCTGTGCTCGAACTACTGCCATCGGTAGCCGTAAAGTTAAAGTTGTCGGCTGCCGTGTAGCGGTAGCCGATGTCGAATGTCGTGTTGCTGAAGAGCGCGCTCTCTCTGAAAAACGAAATCGTATCTAGCTTTATACCGACACCCGCATCGAGGTGGTAGGCGAATTTGGTGTCGTCGTCATCGATGGCAATGCCGGCCACGCCTTGACGGTGTAGTTCCAAATTCATCGCACCTACACCGCCACCGAGATAGGGCGTTAAAGCCGTTGACGTCGCGATATCGAGATAGCCGTTGACGTAGCCCTGGATCGCACGCGCTTCTCCGAACGAGGCGTTCCCGAAATTCACCCCACTAACCGTATGTTCATTAACGTCGGCCGTCCCGTAGCCAATTTCTAGTTCTAGACGCGGCGAAACGATCCCGTAGCCACCAAAGCTGTAACCGGTTCGTAGCGCGCTATAAAAGCCGAGGTCGTAATCAGTGCTAATGCTCGCACCACCAGACGTGAAGTCCGTGTCATCGAGGAAGGTTAGGCTGCTGAGCGTACCGAGGTAGAAGCCGCCGGGGTTGGATGCCACGACGGGTTCACCTGGAGTGAGCATGTCGGCGGCATGCGACGTTGACGCCAGTAGCCCCAAAAGGCTAAAAAATTTTAGATATCGATTCATTTGAAGACCTTTCGGAGAAACCATATTGTGATTCTGATCTGGTCACACTTAGGTTTCGCGGTCGAGTTCCTCCCCGCTCTCAAAGCTGTTTGTCCGGTCACGATATCTGCAGGTGTTGCGCGCGTGCAACCATGCGTTTGAAAAACTGTATAAAGCGCTAATCCGTTCAGCATGTTGATATGTGCATAGTCGCCGAGTGCTAGAGCCTCTCTGAGTCCGTGACGCTGGTGACGGACGAACATAAGTTGTCATGATCGTGAGACGTCGGTCCTCTGCCGGTTTAATGCTTATCAAAATTTGACCCTATTTCGATCGATGCGGTGATCCGGCTTTTGGCAGCGGGTGGTGAAAAGAGTTGCAGAGATTGCACCAGACCAAGTATTCTGTTCGGATTGACGACAGATACCGTCGAAACTAGTCGGATGTCATTGGTTGAGGCGTGATGCGATGAAGTCAACAAACACTCGTACGCGCGCGGGTGTATTCGCTCCGCCGACAAACACCGCGTGAATCAACTCGACATCGCCAGGATTGAACTCTTCGAGTATCGGCACAAGCCTCCCAGTGGCAATGTCCTCGGCGACGCTGAAGGCGCCGACCCGAGCGATCCCGACGCCCGCGGCTGCAAGCTGACCAAGCGTCTCGCCATTGTTCGCTTCGATGCTGCCTTTCACCGATAGCGTGATGTCTTGTCCGCCGAAGCGGAAGGGCCAGATCGGTTCAGCGCGCCGAAAGTTGAAATTAAGGCAATTGTGCCGATACAGATCATCAGGTGCCATCGGCATACCGTAGCGTGCAAGGTACTGCGGCGCTGCCACGATTACGCGCCGATTTTCGCCAAGCTTGCGTGCGGTCAGCAAACTGTCGGTGAGTGGGCCAAATCGTATCGCTACGTCCGCCTGCCCAGCCGCGACATCAATGACTGCGTCGGTCAGTGCGATATCGATTAGGATATGTGGGTAGAGCGCAGCGAATTCATCGAGTAGCGGTACCACGCATAGTCGCCCATGCGACAGCGCGGCGCTGATCCTCAGCCGCCCGCGGGGTGCGCCCTGATCGG
>JAAIGF010354132.1_pt1 | contig 10204 bp, 7 predicted proteins | sample 6487441 | NCBI WGS metagenome assembly JAAIGF01 (sample SAMN13974129, study PRJNA590717) | phyllosphere metagenome | biome: pepper field; feature: multiple bacterial spot infested pepper fields; material: pepper leaves; isolation source: leaves from pepper fields | host: Capsicum annuum ...
CTTCGCTGGTGCAGGCGAAGTGCACGAATTCGGCGGCCTTCTGCAGCTCGGGCCGGGCCTCGAACTTCGACTTGATCCAGTACTCGACCGCCTTCACGTCGTGGTTGGTGGTCTTCTCGATCTCCTTGATGGCCGCGGAGTCGGTTTCGGAGAAGTTCTTCACGAGCCCCAGCAGGTAGGCGCGGGCGCCGGTGGTGAGCGGCTTGAACTCGTCGAACCCGGCGTCGGAGAGCGCGATGAACCAGGCCACCTCGACCTGCACGCGCCGGTGCATGTAGCCGTGCTCGCTCATGATCGGGCGCAGGGCGGAGAGTTTGGCGGCGTAGCGGCCGTCGAGCGGGGAGAGGGCGGTGATGGTGGGCAGGCTCATGGGCCGGGATTGTAGGTGCCGACCGTGGCGCGGGCGCACCACCCCGCTTCCGCAGAGACAGCGCGACGGCGGCCGGCCCCCTAGAATCGGCGGCCGCCCGTTCTCTCTTCTCTTGCCCGTGCCCGTGCACGGAACCACACCATGAAACTCATCGGATCCTCTGCCAGTCCCTATGTGCGCAAGGTGCGCATCGTGATGGCCGAGAAGAAGCTGGACTACCGCTTCATCGAGGAAAACGTCTGGGCCGACGACACCACGATCGCCACGTCCAACCCGCTCGGCAAGGTGCCGTGCCTCGTCATGGAAGGCGGCGAAGCGGTGTTCGACTCGCGCGTCATCGTCGAATACCTGGACACGCTGTCGCCCGTGGGCCGGCTCATTCCCACCCAGGGCCGCGAGCGCGCCGAGGTGAAGACCTGGGAGGCGCTGGCCGACGGCGTGATGGATGCCGGCGTGCTGGCACGGCTGGAGGCCACGTGGAAGGACCGCCGCGACGGCGAACGCAGCCAGGCCTGGATCGACCGCCAGCTCGGCAAGGTGGACGCCGGCATCAAGGCGATGGCGCAGGGCCTGGCGGAAAAGCCGTACTGCAGCGGCATCCACCTGAGCCTGTCCGACGTGGCCGTGGGCTGCGCACTGGGTTGGATCGAGTTCCGCTTCCCCCAGATCGAATGGCGCGCCGAGCACCCGAACCTGGGCCGTCTGCTGGACAAGCTGATGCAGCGCCCGAGCTTCGCGGAGACGCAGCCCCGCTGAGGCGGCAGGGCGCCGACGTCGTCCCCTGGAAAAACGAAAGCGCGCAGCCTTGCGGTTGCGCGCTTTTTTGTGTGCCTGCCGAACGGGCTGGAATAAAAAAAGTTGCGAAGCGTCCCGAAACGAATTAGAGAGGGAGGGAGGAGAAGCGCTTCAGGATTTCAGTCGGACAGGTCCGAAAGGCTTCGCAACGAGAAACTGGATAACTCAACTATGAAGGCCCAGCCAAGTTAACTTTAACTGGCCCACGGGGCATAGAGTAGTGCCAATCCGCCGAAGTTCCACCATCCTGCACCCAAAAAACATCAAAAAATGTAACCTTTTCCGTTCTTCGGAATATGAAACGTGAAAACGTTGCAAATTAGCGAAAACTGTCCAGCTGTTTCTCGATTGCCCGGATGATTTTAGGGTCGTCCGGGGCCACTGCGCTGCCGAAGCTGGCGACCACCCGGCCCTGCCGGTCCAGCAGGTACTTGTGGAAGTTCCACCGGGGAGCTTCTCCGGCCTGGGCCGCTAGCTCGCGGTAGAAGGCGGAGGCTTCGGCCCCCTTCACGCTGCTCTTGGCGAACATCGGGAACCGGACGCCGAAAGTGTTGCTGCAGAAATCGGCGATTTGCGCATTGCTGCCGGTTTCCTGCGCAAAATCGTTCGACGGAAAGCCCAGGACAGCGAAGCCCTGCGCCTTGTAGCGGGCGTGCAGGGCCTCCAGGCCCTGGTACTGGTTCGTATAGCCGCAGTAACTGGCAGTGTTGACCACGAGCAGCACCTGGCCCGCGTACTGGCAGAGCGGCTGGGGCGATTCGTCCTGCAGCCGGGGCAGGGTGTGGCGCAGCACGGCAGGGCAGGCACCGGGCGCGGCGGCCGAGGCGCGCGGCTGCACGGGCGGCGGGGTCTGCGCCAGGGCCGGCGCGGCGGAGCAAGCGGCCAGGGTCAGGGCCAGGGTGAGCGGCATGAAGGGGCGTGGCATCGGGGGCTCCGGCGGCGGTGGATGGCGGCCACGGTAGCGGAGGCGGCGCGCGGCCGCAAGGGCCGCAGGCTGCCGGCCGTGGCCGGTGGGCGGACGCGTGTCAGACCAAGGAAAGCAGGCGCGTGAGCGGCAACTGCACGCGCACGTCGCGCAGGGCGACGGCACCGGTGATCTTCCAGGCCGGCTGGGCGGTGTCGCGCGGGATCGGCTCGCCCGTGGGCATGCCGCTGCGGTTGAGCACCACGGCCACGCGCGGGGTGGTGGCGCTGGCGCCGCGGCGCAGCACCACGGCCACTTCCTGGGTGGCGAGCCGCACGAAGGCGCCGGGGGGATAGACGCCCAGCGCCTTGACCAGGGCCGAGCCGGCCTCGTCCACCTGGTGGGCCTCGTCGTAGTAGGTGGCCTGCATGGCCGCGGTGACGGGCATGGGTGCACGCGAGGCGCGCGGCGCGAGGCGCGCGGCGAAGACGTCGGCGCGCTGGATCAGCCGGGCCATCTGCTGGGCCTCGCTCTTGGCGGACAGCGGCCCGGGCGCGCGCAGGTGGTGGCTGCGCACGGCCTCCAGCCAGACGGGATCGCCCACGCCCAGCTGCCGCAGCATCGCCTCGGAGCGTTCCGCATGGCTTTCGATGTCGGCCAGCTGCTGGGTGGTGAGCGGCTGGGTCTGCACGGCGAGCTGGTCCTGCAGCGTGGTCATGGCGATGTTCATCGACAGCCCGGCGCGGCCGAGCTGCAGCACCCTGGCCACCGGCCAGCGCAGGTGTTCGGCCGCCACGATCATGCACACGCAGGCCACGAGCATGGCGTGGGTGCCGCTGTACTGCTGCATTTCCTGGCCCGAGAGGTAGACGAGCGCGAGCAGCGTGGCGTCCGGCGTGGCGGCGCAGTGGCGTGCCAGTTCGCCGTGCAGCGCGTCGAAGCGTTCGCCGAATTCGGCGGCCGGCGGGGGCGAGCGCAGCAGCTGGGTCGCCCGCAACTGCAGTTCGGGCCAGTCGGGCGGGCCGTTGGACGCGGCCCGTTCGCGGCCCGATGCGCCGCTGGCGGAGATCTTCATCGCGGCGATCTGGCCCAGCGAGGTGTCCGTGAGGAGCATCTTCTGGAGCTGCGCGAGGTAGGCGCGGTGGCTGTCGCCCGACTCGGCCGTGTCCACGCAGAGGCTGAGGCCGCGCGCCACCATGAGGTTGAGCTCCTCGCGGTTGCGGATCACGTACCCCCGCTGCGCGAGCAGCACGCCGCTGGCGCCGCGCAGCACGAAGGGCAGCGGCTGCCCGAGCGGGATCGTGTCGATGTTCAGCGCAACAAGGTTCATGGCGGGTCGCCCATTATCAGTGCATGGGCGGGCCGTGAAAGCCCGTGCAAGCCCGGGAGTCCAGGGCTGTTGGCGGGTTCCGGCCGCCGCGCCTTACCGGGGCTGTGGCGCGCCGTCCGCGGGCCGCTGCCGCAGCACCCGCCGCCGGAACCACTGGGCGAAGTCGTCCACGTAGGTGAAGACCGCCGGCACCACCAGCAGGCTCAGCACGGTGGAGGTGAGCAGGCCGCCGATCACGGCCACCGCCATCGGCGAGCGGAAGCTCATGTCCGCGCCGCCCCAGGCCATGGCGATCGGCAGCATGCCCGCGCCCATGGCGAGCGTGGTCATGATGATGGGCCGGGCCCGCTTGTGGCAGGCGTCCAGCAGGGCGTCCCAGCGGCTCATGCCCTGGTCGCGCCGCGCGACGATGGCGTACTCCACCAGCAGGATGGAGTTCTTCGTGGCGATGCCCATGAGCATGATGAGCCCGATGAGCGATGGCATCGAGAAGCTCTTGCCCGCGATCAGCAAGCCCACGAAGGCGCCGCCGAGCGACAGCGGCAGCGCCATGAGGATGGTGACCGGCTGCAGGAAGTCCTTGAACAGCAGCACCAGCACGAGGTAGATGCAGACCACGCCCGTGAGCATGGCGAGGCCGAAGCTCGCGAACAGCTCGCCCATCATCTCGGCGTCGCCTACGTCGATCAGGCGCACGCTGGCGGGCATCTGGCGCACCGAGGGCAGTTGCCGCACGGCCTCGGTCACCTCGCCCAGGCCGCGCGTGCCCAGCTCGACCTCGAAGTTGACGTTGCGCGCGCGGTCGTAGCGGTTGATGACGGCGGGGCCGCTGCCGACTTCCAGGCGCGCCACCTCGCCGAGCCGCACGGGGCCGCGCGCGCCCGGCACCGCGAGGCGTTCCAGCACCGAAAGGTCTTCGCGGGCGGCGTCGTCCAGCCGCACCACGATCGGCACCTGGCGCTGCGGCAGGTTGAGCTTGGGCAGGTTCTGGTCGTAGTCGCCCACGGTGGCCACGCGCAGGGTTTCGGCGATGGCGCTGCTGGTCACGCCCAAGTCGGCGGCGCGCGCGAAGTCGGGGCGCACCACGATCTCGGGGCGCACGAGGCTGGCGCTGGAGCCGATGTTGCCGACGCCGGGAATGGTGCGCAGGTCGCGCTCCACGGCGCGCGCCGTGTCGGCCAGGGCCTGCGGGTCTTCGCTCGCCAGGGCCAGCGTGTATTTGTCGTTGGAGCCGCCCAGGCCGATCTTCACGCGCACGCCGGGCAGGTCTTCCATCGCCACGCGCAGCTGCTGCTCGATCTCCTGCTTGCGAGGGCGTTCGCCGCGCGCTACGAAGCGCAGCGTGAGGGTGGCCTTGCGCGGGTCGCCGGCGCTCGATCCACCGGCCATCGGATCGGCCCCGGCCGAGCCGCCGCCGATGGCGGTGTAGATGCTGCGCACGTGGCCCACCTTCTGCACGCGCTCGGTGGCCTGCGCCACCACGGCGCGGGTTTCGGCGAGGCGGGTGCCGGGCGGCAACTCCAGGTTCACCTGGGTCTGGGCGTTGTCGTCCGGCGGAATGAAGCCCGAGGGCAGCAGCGGGATGAGCGCGATCGAGGCCACGAAGAACAGCAGCGCGCCGATCACCGTGAGCACGCGGTGGCGCAGCGCCCAGGCCGAGGCGCGCATGTAGCCGGAGAGCCAGCGCGGCTCCTTCTCTTCGCCGGAGAGGGGCTTGAGGATGTAGGCCGCCATCATCGGCGTGAGCAGCCGCGCCACCACGAGCGAGGCGAACACGGCGAGCGCGGCCGTCCAGCCGAACTGCTTGAAGAAGCGCCCGGGGATGCCGCTCATGAAGGCGGTGGGCAGGAACACGGCGATCAGGGTGAAGGTGGTGGCGATCACCGCCAGGCCGATTTCGTCGGCCGCCTCCATTGCCGCCTGGTAGGGCGACTTGCCCATGCGCAGGTGGCGCACGATGTTCTCGACCTCGACGATCGCATCGTCCACCAGGATGCCGACGACGAGCGAGAGCGCCAGCAGCGTGATGATGTTGATGGAGAAGCCGAGGAAGTGCATGCCGATGAAGGCGGGCAGCACGGACAGCGGCAGCGCCACGGCCGAGACGATGGTGGCGCGCCAGTTGCGCAGGAAGAGCCACACCACCACCACGGCGAGGATGGCGCCCTCGTACAGCAGGTGCATGGAGCTGTCGTACTCGTCGCTCGCGATCTCCACGAAATCGACCGTGCGGGTGAGGTGCAGGTCCGGGTGCTCTGCCACCAGCTGGTCGAGCGCGCGCTGCACGCCCGCGCCCACTTCGACCTCGCTGGCGCCGCGGCTGCGCGAGACTTCGAAGCCGATCACCGGCTTGCCGTCCAGCAGGGCGCCGGTGCGCGGCTCGGCGACGGTGTCGGTGACGGTGGCGATGCGGTCCAGGCGCACGCGCCCGCCGCCCGACAGCGGAATCTCCAGCGCGGCGACTTCCTGCGCGGTGCGTACCGTGGCGATGGTGCGCACCGGCTGCTCGGCGCCGCCGAGTTCGGCGCGGCCGCCCGCGCTCTCGGTCTGCACCAGCCGCAGCTGGCGGGAGACGTCGGCGGCCGTGGCGCCCAGAGCCTGCAGGCGCAGCGGATCGATGGCCACGCGCACCTCGCGCTGCACACCGCCCACGCGGTTCACCGCGCCCACGCCGGGCACGGCCAGCATGCGGCGGGTGAGCGTGTCGTCGACGAACCAGGACAGCGCCTGGTCGTCCATGCGGTCGGACGCGATGGCGAAGGCGAGGATCGGCTGCGAAGAGAGTTCGAGCTTGGTGACGATCGGGTCGCGCAGGTCGGCCGGCATGTCGGCGCGCACGCGGGAGACGGCCGAGCGCACGTCGTCCACGGCTTCCTGCACCGGCTTTTCGAGGCGGTATTCGGCCGCGATGGTGGCCGTGCCGTCCACGATCGTGGTCGTGATGTGCTTGAGGCCCTGCGTGGTGGCGATCGCGTTCTCGATCTTGCGCGCCACGTCGGTTTCGAGCTGGCCGGGCGCCGCGCCGGGCAGCGCGGCGGAGACCACCACGATCGGCAGATCCATGTCTGGGAAGTTCTGCACCTTCATCGCGCGGAACGACAGCAGGCCCGCGAACGTGAGCAGCACGAACAGCATCGCGGCCGGGATGGGGTTGCGGATGGACCAGGCGGAAAGGTTCATGGCGGCAGGGGTTTGGAACGCTGGCGGGAGGCGGAGGGCGGCAGGGGCGGACGCGCTCCGTCAGCGGGTGGCGCTGGCGGCTGGTATGGCGGGGGCGGCCGGTGTGGAGGCGGCAGGAGCGGGGGCTGCGGCCTCGACGCGCACGGTGTCGCCGTCGTTGAGGAAGGCGCCGCCGCGCTCGACGACCGTCGCGCGCTCCTGCAGCCCCGAGGCGATCTCGACGCGGTCGCCCGTGCGCTGGCCGGTCTTCACCGGGCGCATCGCCACGCGGCCGCCTTCGCCGACCTCGAACACGGCGGTGAAGCCGTCGCGCACCACCACGGCCGATTGCGGTACGGTGAGGGTGTCGCGCTGCGCGAGCAGGAATTCGCCGCGCGCGAACATGCCGGCGCGGATGTCCGGGTGCGCGGGCAGGTCCACGTAGACCAGGGCGTTGCGCGTCTGCGCATCCACCGTGGGGGCGACCACGCGCACCGTGCCTTCCACCTCGGCACCGCTCGCGGCGGTGACGCGCGCGCGCATGCCGGGCCGCACGCGCGGCAGCTCGCTGGAGGTGACTTCCGCGCGCCATTCGAGCCGGCCCTTGCGCACCATGCGGAACAGTTCGGTGCCGGCGCCCACCACCGCGCCCACGGTGGCCGTGCGCGAGGAGATGACGCCGCTGTCGGGCGCCAGCACCTGGGTGTGCTTCAGGCGCAGCTGCTGTGCGGAAAGGGCGGCCTGTGCGGCCTCTACGCGCGCGGCGGCGGTCTCGCTGGCGGTGGAATACTGCTGGATCTGCTGCTGGCTCAGGGCGCCGGAGGCCTGCAGCGTGCGGGCGCGCTCGGCATTGGCCGCGGCCTCGGCGGCGCTCGCGCGCGCCTCCAGCAGGCTGGCGCGGCCCTGCGCCAGTTCGGCCTGCACCGAATCGGCGGAGAACACGGCGAGCACCTGGCCTGCGCGCACCGTGTCGCCCACGTTCACGCGCACCTCGGTCAGCCGCAGGCCGTTGCTCTCGGTGCCGATGCTCGCCTCCTGCCATGCGGCGACGTTGCCATTGGCCGGCAACCGCGCCGCGAGCGATTCGCGGCGGGGCGTGGTGGTGGTCACGGTAAGGGCCGGCCGGGGGGCTGCCGCCGCGGCATCCTTGTTCTTGTCCTTGGCGGATTCGGCATGGGAGGCGCCGGGCGTGGCCAGCACGAGGGCGCCGCCGGCGGCAGCGGCGAGGCAGGCGGCCGACAGGGCCAGCAGGGAGGGGCGTGAACGCAGTCGCAGCATGGAAAAGGGTCCGGAAGTTGCGGTCGGTGTGTCGTGGATGCGAGGGCGGGCCGTCACGGAGTGGCGGATGCGGGAACGGTGGCGGCAGCCGCTGTGGATGCGGGGGCCGGTGCGGATGCGGATGCCTGCGCAGGCCGCTCCCAGCCGCCGCCCGCGGCGCGGTAGAGACCGATCCAGGCCGCCATGCGTTCCTGGCGCAGCGAGATGAGCGCGGTCTCGGAATTGAGGGCGGTGCGCCGCGTTTCCTCCAGCTCCAGCAAGCTCGCCAGGCCGCCGCGCCAGCGCGCTTCGGTGGCGACGAAGGAGGCACGGTAGCCCGCGGCGGCGCGCTCGGCGTCGGCACTGCGCGCCGCGGTGCTCGCGAGCCGCACCAGGGCCTGCTCGACCTCGCTCACCGCGCGGCGCACGTTCGCGCGGTAGAGCTGCGCGGCTTCCTGGTAGCGGGCTTCCGCCGCATCCACCTGGGCGGCACGGCGGCCCGCGTCGAAGATCGGCAGGCTCACCCCGACCGGCCCGATCGACCAGGTGTTCGTCGCCACGCTCGTGCCGCCCGTGCTGCCCCAGGCCCGGCCGATGGAGCCGGCGAGCGTCAGGCGCGGAAAGCGCTGGGCGCGCGCGTTGCCCACGTCGGCGCTGGCCGCGGCGACCTCGCGCTCGGCGGCATATACGTCGGGCCGCTGGGCCAGCACGCGGGCCGGCAGCGTATCGATGGCGAACAGCGAATCCGGCAGGGCCTGCGGGGACGGTGCCGCCGCCGCGCGGGCGCGGAGTTCCGGCTCCGGCAGGCCCGTGAGCGCCACCAGGCCCTTCAGATCGATGTCGCAGGCCATGCGCTGCTGCTCGGCGCGCACGCGGCCCTCGGCCCCGCTGGCCTGGGCGAGCGCCAGCGTGGCGGGCGCGGTGAAGCCCGCGCGTTCGCTGGCTTCCGTGAGGCGCGCGCTCTCGGAGCGCGAGCGGGCGTCGGATTGCGCCACGTCCGCCAGCCGCAGGCACTGCCGCCATGTGTCGTACTGCGTGGCGACTTCCGCGGCCACCGAGACTCGGGCCTCGTGCCACCGGGCCTGCGCGCCGGCCAGCCGCTGACGCGCGGCCTCGGCGGCGGCTGCGTTGCCGCCGAAAATATCCACCTCCCAGCTGGCCTGCACGACGCCCTGCACGGTCGTCGCGAGTCCCGCGGCCTGCTGGCTGGTGCCCCTGCTCGCGTTGCCCTGGGCATCCACCCCGGGCAGCAGCGCCGAGCGCGCGGCCACCTGCGTGGCGCGGGCCTGTTCTACGCGCGAGCGGGCCTGGGCCACGTCCGGGGACACGTCCTGCGCGGCAGCGACCAGGTCGGTGAGCAGCGGATCGCCCAGACCCTCCCACCAGCGCACGATGTCTTCCACGCGGCCCTGGTGCGGCAGCGGGGCCTGCCAGCCGGCGGGCGCAGGGGCATCGACGCGCGGCGACGGCGCGGTGGCCGCGCAGCCGGCCAGGGCGAGCAGGACGGCCGCGCCAAGAAGGCGGCGGGGCCCGTGGGGGAGGGTCAGCATCATGGTTTCGGCGTCTTCCGGCGGACCGGTGAACGGGGAGCGGCAGGGGCCTGGGCCGCAGGGGCTGCAGTGGCCTGCCGCCAGGCTTTCTCGGCCGCAATCATGGCGAGCGCATAGTCCACCATGCGGTCGGCCCAGAGTTCCACGGCCTCGGCCGTGGCCAGCAGTTCGGGCTTGAGGGCGTCGATGTCGTCCCGGTGGCCCCACAGCTGGAACGCCATGCTGGAGAGGGTCAGGGCCAGCCGGTGAACGGCAAGGTCGGCGGTGGCGATCCCCATGTGGCGGCAGAGCAGGCGCACGAGCGCGTCATGGGGCTGGCGCACGTCCTGGTCGAGCGCGCGTTCCCACTGTCCCGTCGGCTCGAGCATTTCGCGGATGTGCAGGCGCACGCTCTGGCGGGCCAACTCGCCGTGGGCGAGCGGAGCGAGCGCCGCATGGAAGTAGCACCGCAGCGCTTCTTCCATCGGAATGCCGGGCTGCGCGAAGGCGGAGCGCAGCGAGGCGTGGTCCCAGGTGGGTTCGGTGAAGACGGCACTGTAGAGCGATGCCTTGTCGCCGAAGTAGTAGCTCACGGCCGCCACGTTGGCCTGCGCGGCCGAGGCGATCGCACGGATGGAGGTCTTGGCGTAGCCCTGCTCGGAGAAGAGGCGCAGCGCGGCCAGCAGCAGGCGCTGCCGTGCAGAGGAGGCGGGCTCCTCGCCGCCCGGGCCGGGCGAGGCTGGCGGGGGTATGGAGGCCGGTGCAGGCGCGGGCGCGGGACGGGCGGTGCGCGAGGGGCGGGAAGGCATGCGGCGGATTACACCACATCAATCAAACGTTTGTTTGAATTCTTCCCGGCC
>JAAIGF010001898.1_pt1 | contig 10199 bp, 7 predicted proteins | sample 6487441 | NCBI WGS metagenome assembly JAAIGF01 (sample SAMN13974129, study PRJNA590717) | phyllosphere metagenome | biome: pepper field; feature: multiple bacterial spot infested pepper fields; material: pepper leaves; isolation source: leaves from pepper fields | host: Capsicum annuum ...
CGCGCAGCGTGCCGTAGGCGGTCTGGGTGCGCGCATCGAGGTTGATGCGGGCGAGGCCGCGGTAGCCGCTGTAGTCGCCGCCCGAGGCGGTGCCGGCGACGCTGCCGCGGGTGTTCGGGGCCTGGAAGCCGTACTCGAAGCGGGCGCGGCCCGAGAGACGCAGGCAGGTGTCGGTACCGGGGATGTAGAAGAAGCCGGCGCCGTAGGTGGAGCAGACGCGCACGTACTCGATCGGGGCGGCCTTCTTGACCGGAAGGTCGGCGGCGCGCGCCGCCGGCACCCATGCCAGCCCTGCCGCGGATGCGAGCAGGATCCTGTCCACGTATCTCATCGCTGTCTCCCCTTGTTCGGCCGACTGCCCGGCCTTGTCGATCTCTCGCCTCGCGCGCGGGCATCCGAGGCCGCGCTTCTCTGCGCTACGGAGAATTGCCGGCCACCTGAGACTGCACGCACAACTGTCAAGAGATTGTTTTTATCCGATCGTTCGATCGCCTCGTCAGCAAAAGACGATTGCATCCATACTTCAATACGACTCGGACTGGGCCCTTGTCGCGGACGTGTGCTTGTTTAGCGCTTGCAACAACCTGAAACGTAGGCCTGGGGAGCGTGGGAACGCGTTCCGGACGGGCGGGCACCGAATCTCGTCACGCCGCTCGTTCCGTGTTCGTCGGAGGCGGACGTCCTCTCGATGGACGCGCCTCCGGCAATCCCCCGGCCGAGGGGCTGCTCAGAACACCCAGAGCCGCTCCGGCGGGCATTCGAGCCAGTGCTGCCCCGGGGCGGCGCGCCGGTTGGTGAGCAGCCGGATGGTCTGGTCGCCGCAGCGGAACAGGTGCTCGAACTGGTTCCCGAGATAGACCGAGGTCTCGTACTCGGCCGGCACGCGGTTCTCGCCGGGCCCCTCGGCGAGGCGCACGGCCTCGATCCGGATGACGCCCTTGGCCGCGCCGGTCCCGCCATCGGCGCCCGTTCGGTCGACGCCCCAGAGGCGGTGACCGCCGAGTTCCACCAGCGCCCGACCGGCCTGGCGCTGCGCGACCGTGAGCGAGAGGGTGTTGTTGGTGCCCATGAACTCGGAGGCGAACAGCGTCTCGGGCCGCTCGTAGAGATCTTCCGGGCTGCCCGACTGCACGAGGCGGCCGCCGTCGAGCAGTACGACCTGATCGGCGATGGCGAGCGCCTCGGCCTGATCGTGCGTGACGAAGACCGCGGTGATGCCGAGCCGCTTGATCAGGGCACGGATCCAGATGCGGGCCTCCTCGCGCAGCTTCGCGTCGAGGTTCGACAGGGGCTCGTCGAGGAGGATGACCGGCGGCTCGTAGACCAGCGCGCGGGCAATGGCGACACGCTGCTGCTGGCCGCCCGAGAGCTGCGATGGGTAGCGCTCGCCGAGCTGGCCGAGGCCGACGCCGTCGAGAGCCGTCCGCACCCGCGCGGCGATGTCGGCTTTCGTGGTTCCACGCAGGCGCAGGCCGTAGGCGACGTTCTCGAACACCGTCTTGTGCGGCCAGAGGGCGTAGGACTGGAACACGAAGCCGAGGTCGCGCCGCTCGGGCGCGAGGTTCACCTTCGCGGCCGCATCATAGACCGGCTTGCCGTCGATGCGGATGGCACCCCGATAAGGCTCCTCCAGGCCGGCGATGGAGCGCAGCAGCGTGGTCTTGCCGCTGCCGGAACGCCCGAGGAGGCACACCACGGAGCCTTCCTCGAACTGGGCATCGATGCCTTTCAGGACTTCGACCGAGCCGTAGCGGAGATGGAGATCTTCGATTGAGATCTTAGGCATGACGCTTGTTCCCGAGGGCGAACATCAGCGCGAGGCCGACGAGGATGAGGACGAGGTTGACGGTGGAGAGCGCGGTGACGAGGTCGACGGCGCCCGTGCCCCAGAGCGAGACGAGGAGCGAGCCGATCACCTCCGTGCCGGGGCTGAGCAGGTAGACGCCCGTCGAGTACTCGCGGACGAAGGTCACGAAGATCAGCACCCAGGAGCCGATCAGGCCGGCCTTGATCAGCGGCAGGGTGACGTCGCGGCTGACCTGGGCGGGGCGCGCGCCCACGACGCGGCCGGCCTCTTCCAGTTCCGGCCCGATCTGGAGGAGCGAGGCGCTCACCAGACGCATGCCGTAGGCGAGCCAGACCAGCGTGTAGGCGAGCCACAGGCTGAACAAGGTCTGGCGGAAGGGCTGCAGGACGGGGGTGAACAGGAACAGCCAGAACATGGCGAGGCCCGCGATCAGCCCCGGCATGGCGCGCGGCACCAGCACGAGGTAGTCCATCAAGGCCGTCCAGCGCGAGCGCCAGCGGTGCAGCGCGAGGTTGACCAGCGCGTAGAAGCCGACCGAGAGCGCGCCGCCGACCGAGGCGATGAGCAGGGTGTTGACGATGCCCCGGACGAGGTTCGGGTAGCCCATCAGCTCGCGGAAGTGGGCGAGCGTCAGGTTCGGCCAGATCGCGACGCCCTCGCCCCAGGTCGAGAGGAAGGAGCGCAGCACCACCGCCGCGACCGGGATCACCACGGTGAAGCCGAGCCAGACGACGATCAGCCCGACCGCCGGCCAGCGCCACGCGCCGATGGCGAGGGGCTTCTGCGCGCTGGCCTTGCCCTTGACCGCGACGTAGCGGTTGGCGGCGGCCAGGAGCTTCCTCTGCGTGTAGACGAGCGGCAGCGTCACGAAGATGATCGCCACCACCACCACGGCCATCAGGTCGTAGGAGGGCGTGCCGAGCTTGTTCGTGAGCTTGTACAGGTAGGTGGCGAGCACGAGGATCCGCTCGGGGTCGCCCAGCACAAGCGGCAGGCCGAACAGCTCGAAGCCGAGGAAGAAGACCAGCACCGTCGCGTAGAGGATGCTCGGCATGATCATCGGCAGGCTCACCGTGACGGCGACCCGGAAGGGACCGGCGCCCGACGAGCGGGCGGCCTCCTCCACGTCCGAGCCGAGCGAGCGCAGCGCCGACGAGGCGTAGAGGAAGACGTGGGGCACATGGGTCAGCCCCGCGATCACGATGAGCGCGGTCTTCGAGTAGAGGTACCAGGGGATGAAGCCCACGAGCCCCTTCACCCAGACGCTGACGATGCCCACGGGCCCGAGCGCCACCACGAAGCCGAAGGCCAGCACCACCGAGGACACGAACATCGGGACGAGCACGAGCGGCTCGATGAAGCGGCGGCCCGGCAGGTCGGTGCGGACCAGCAGGAAGGCCATGATGCAGCCGAGCGGCACCGCGATGGCGGTCATGCCGGCCGCGATGATGGCGGAGTTGACGAAGGCCTCGCGGAAATCGTCCTCCTCGAAGAGGACGAACTCGTAGGCCTGCGTGGTGAGGGTGCTCGACGGCTGGAAGAAGGGGCCGCTGAGGAAGCTCTGGTAGACCACCAGCCCCACGGGGGCGAGGATCAGGAGCGCGGTCACGAGGACGACCGCGATGCGGAAGGGACGGGTCATCGGCGTCAGGCTCAGTTCGCCGCGAGCGTCTTCTGCCACTGCTTGATGAAGCGCAGTCGCGTGATCTGGTCGAGCTGGGTCAGGAGTTCGGGCCCGACCCGGATCGGCTTGAGGGTGACCTCGGCGGCTCCCGGCAGGCTGGTGATGCCGTGCGTGTCCTGAAGGTCGGTCCGCACCGAGGTCATCGCCTTCTTGGCGAGTTCGACCTGCCCGGTCTTGGAGAGCAGGAAGTCCAGGAAGAGCTTGGCGGCGTTCGGGTTCTTCGCCTTCGCCGACACGAAGGCGATGCGCGACATCACCTGGGTGTAGTCCTTGGGTAGCACGTAGGCGAGCGTCGGGTCCTTGTGGTTGCGCTGCAGCACGTAGGAGCCGATCATGTTGTAGGCCAGCGTGTGCTCGCCCGAGACCACCCGCTCGATCATCGCGCCGGTCGAGGTGTAGAACTTGGCCCCTGCCTGGCCCATCGCCTTCACGGTGTCCCAGGTGACCTGCGGGCTGATCTGCACGTCCTGGGTGATGTAGAGGAAGCCGACGCCGGAGCGCTCGGGATCGTAGGACGTGACCTTGCCCCGGTAGGCGTCCTTCTTCTGGCTGATCAGCTTGGCGAAATCGGCGTGGCTGCGCGGCACCTCGGCCTCGGGCACGAGGCGGCTGTTGTAGGCGAAGACGATCGGCTCGGCCGTCGTGCCGTAGGCCTGGTCCTTCCACTTGGCCCAGTCCGGCAGCGCGCCCTTCTCGGGCGAGGCGTAGGTCAGGGCGTAGCCGTCGTTGACGAGCTTGATCTGCAGGTCCATCGCCGAGGACCAGATGAAGTCGGCGGTCTTGCCGGCGGCGGCCTCCGCGACGTAGCGGCTGTAGAGCTCGGTCGAGTTCTGGTCGGCGTACTCGACCTTCAGCTTCGGGTAGAGCGCCCGGAACTGGGAGAGCAGCTCCGAGACCTCGGAGGCGTCGGCCGTGGCGTAGATCGAGAGCGCGCCTTCCTTCTCGGCGGCCGCGATCACCTCGGCGTAGGCAGCCGGGTAGCCCTGCGGGACGGCGGTCTGGGCCAGCGCGGCCGGGGCGGCGGCGCACAGCAAGGCGAGCGAGGCGGCAAGCCGCATCTTCATGGAACGATCCTCCTGAATTCCGGCGCATCTCGTGGCACGCCTGTCGGTGGACCGTAGCCGCGCCAGCTTTCACCATCCTGACACGCGCGGGTCGGCCCGACGAAAGCCTGTCTTCGGGCGTTCTCGCGCGCTTTCGAGCATCTTCGATCCCCGGCACGGCACTATTGGCGGCCCGGGCGCGCCGTGCCACCGGTCTGCCGTGAAGCTTGCCATGAAGCTTGCAAAGACCGCCGACCTTCACACGGACCGGTATCCTCCCCTGGGTCGATTGTTCTACGCTCCGGAAAACGCCGCCGGGCGGACGGCCCGGGGCGCGGAGGACGACCACCGATGCGGATCCTCATCGTCGAGGACGACGCCGCGCTCGCCCGCGGCATCCTCTCGTCGCTGCGGCTCAGCGGCTTCGCCGTGGATCACGAGGCGGGCGGGGCCGACGTGCTGCCGCTCCTGCGCCAGGAGGCCTACGCCCTGGTGCTGCTCGATCTCGGCTTGCCGGACCGGTCCGGCTTCGAGGTGCTGCGCGAGATCCGCCGGGCGGGCCTCGCGGTGCCGGTGATGATCCTCACCGCGCGGGCCGCGGTGGCCGACCGGGTCACCGGGCTCGATCTCGGGGCGGACGACTATCTCGCCAAGCCCTTCGACCCGGCCGAGCTGGAGGCGCGGGTGCGCGCCCTGGTGCGGCGGGGGCACGGCCGGCCCGACCCGATCCTGACCTGCGCCGACCTCATGTTCGACCGCTCCGGACAGGTGGCGACGCTCTCCGGCCGGGTCCTGCCCCTGCGCAAGCGCGAACTCGCGATCCTCGAATCCCTGATCACGCGGGCCGGGCGGGTCGTTTCGAAGGAGCGTCTCGTGGCCGAGGTGTTCGGCTTCGACGAGGAGATCACGCCGAACGCCATCGAGGTCTACGTCGCGCGCCTGCGCCGCCATTTCGGCACCTCGGGTCCCAGGATCGTCACCCTGCGCGGCCTCGGCTACCTCATGGAGGATCCCCGCGCCGAGGCGGAGCGGTGAGGGTGCGCCGGCCGGTCCTGCGGTCCCTGCGCATCCGCGTCGCCGCCTTCCTGATGGTGCCGATGGCCGCGCTCGCGGTGATGCTGGGCATCGGCGGAACCTGGTTCGTCGATACCTTCGTGACGGCGAGCTACGACCGGGTGCTGGCGGGCTCCATCCTCTCGATCGCCGAGCGGCTGACGGTTCAGGACGGGCAGGTGGCGCTGGACATGCCCTCGGCGGCCTTCGGCATGCTGTCGAACGCGCAGCGCGACAGCATCTACTACAGCGTGACCTCCGACGGCGCCTCCGTGACGGGCTATGCCGACCTGCCGCTGCCGCCGCGGATGCCGCCGCCCGAGACCCTGGTCTACCGCGATGCCGTCTTCCGCGGCCGGACGGTCCGGATCGGAGCGATGCTGAAGCCGATCTACATCACGCGGCACGCCGCCCTGGTTCAGGTCGCGGAGACGACGCATGGCCGCGACCTGCTCGCCCAGCGCATGCTCGCCGCGCTGACTGTGCTCGGCGCGACCCTGGCGGGCATCGGCAGCCTGCTCGTCTGGTTCGCGGTGCGGATGGGCCTGGCCCCGCTGGATGACCTGCGCCGGGAGGTCGAGCACCGGTTCCACGAGCGCGGGGCCGTGCGGGGCTTCTCCGTCGCAGGGGTTCCGGGCGAGGCGCTGCCGCTGGTCGCGGCACTCAACGCGCTGCTCGCCCAGCTCAACGGCGCCATGACGACCCTGCGTCGCTTCACGGCGGACGCATCCCACCAGCTTCGCACGCCCGTCGCGATCCTCAAGACGCATCTTCGCCTCCTGGACCGGCAGCCGGCGGGCAGCGCGGCGTGGCGCTCCTCGCGCACGGACATCGAAGAGGCGGTCGACCGGCTCGACCGGCTCATCGCCCAGTTACTCACGCTTGCCGGGCTCGAGGAGAAGGCGGACCAGCGCGACGATGGGCTTCGGGCCGACGTGGCGGCCATCGCCCGCGAGACCGCGCTCGACCTCGTCTGCGTTGCCCGGCAGCACCGCATCAGCCTGTCCTTCGACGGCCCGGACGAACCCGTCGCCATTGCGGCCGCGCCCTTCCTGCTGGAAGAGATCCTGCGGAACCTGATCGACAACGCGATCCGCTACAACCGGGCCGGCGGCGAGGTTCGGGTGTCTGTGTCGACGGGCACGGACAGCACCGATGCGGCATGCTGCTACGTCGATGTCGAGGACGACGGGCCGGGGATCCCCGAGGACCAGCGCGAGCGCGTGTTCGAACGCTTCCACCGCCTTGAGCGGCCCCGCGATCCGACGGGAAGCGGCTTGGGGTTGGCGATCGTGCAGGCGTTCGTGGAGCGCCTCAGCGGCACGGTTCGACTTCAGCCGGGCCCCGCTGATCGAGGCCTGCGGGTTAGAATCATGCTGCCGACCAGCCCGGTCCGACCGCCCGATGACGGCGTCGGCTTGAGCGCACAGGCCTCGATCGAGACCTGATGCACCCCGCCGACGCTCATCATGCTTCACTTCACGGCGGCGTATCTGCACGTATTGACAGAACCTTGCCGCACGTCACGGAGCGCGAATGCTCCCGGACCCTAGAGCGCTCTCCGCCGAAGTGGACGCCGGCTCGGCGCAAGAGAGCGCGGCAAAACAAGGACTTAGCGCCGTTCCCGATTGCAACGCGATCGGGAACGGCGCCAAGATCCGCATCTCTGCCCCGAAGGCCACGCGCGTAGCGAGCCCGGAATTCCGGCCGCCGCAGATCCTAGCTTCCGCATCGACATCCAGTGCCAATTCGATCTGAGGTTGGACGTCTTGTCGGCCGATACCGCTTTGCGCCTTTCCAGGGTGTCCCTGACACTCCGCGGAGCGGCTGTCGCGTGTCCGCGAGGATCCCCACTCTCAGCGACCGCACTCCAGAAGCTGATACGGGGCCAGCAGCACGTACACACCTCAGGTACGAGGCAGGGCCTCGAAGCAGCCACGAACGGCCTCCCGGCAGACCGAACTGACGTTGGGACACAAGTCTTCGTGCAAGATTGCGTCTCTGCACGGCCATGTGAGCCAGAGTGTCGTGGCAATCGTCGGGGCAAGGGCCTCGGCCGCCGGTCCGCTCATGGGCGCAGCGCCGAACGTGACGCTGCGAAGCGACAGCGTCTTCCCCCATGGTCTTCCCCCATGGTCTTCCCCCATGCCGGCATGGTGGTGGAGTTGGGCGGCTCCACCGGCATCGGACCCCGGGTGAAGCTCTTGCGCACGCCAGCGGCCGTGCGCCGGCCTCCGCCGCGCTTCAACGAGCACGCGCAGGAGATCCCGGGGCGCCTCCCAGGGCAAGGCCGAGGCGATGCCGGGTAGCCGATCTCGCGGGCGCGGAGGGCACGGACATCACCGAAGCACGCATGAGCCTCGCAAGCCTGCGAGCCGGCGGCCGTCAGAGCGCCCCTGGGCGCTTCGTCCGGAACGATCCCCGTCCTGCATCGGCGCCCGATCGATGCTCGTTTGGTCGCGACCGGTGCTGGAGCCGAACGTGCAGCAATCCTCGCCCCAGTTCCCCGCCAGTTCCCCGACGGAGCGCCGTCACGCGGCGCCGATGGATGTCCGGCGTCGTCCCGAGCGCGGTGACGGGCATCGGGCGCCGCCGATCCGAGACCTCTCGCTCGGGTGCGTCATACCGCAACCGTGATGCTTCGCCGCAGAGATACCTCAGCCGACGACGCCGAGCGCCCGCATCCGGGCGATGGTGTCCATCAGGCGAGGACCGATGTCGCGGCGCAGAGCCGACTCGGTCAGCACAAAAGCGGGGCCGCTCACGTTGAGCGCGAACAGGCCCCGGGCGGACAGGGTCCGGATCGGGGCCGCCACGACGTTGATGTCCGGGTGCCAGATACCGATGCCGACGCAGAAGCCCTGCTCCGCGATCTCCCGGGCGCAGCGCCGGTAGGTTTGCTCGATCCGGGGGGCCTCCGTGCCGGCCTCCCCGCAGAGACGCGTCAGGAGGGCCGCACGCTCATCATCCGCCATGCTGCTCAGGAGCGCCATGCCCATCGCGCTGCGCGCGACCGGCAGGCGGAAGCCGGCATCGTTCGAGAGCACGATCCGCTGGCCCTGACCGCGCCAGATCTGGACATAGACGCAGGTCGTCTCGTCGAGGAGACCGAGCGCCACGTTCGCCTGCACGGCGTTCGCGAGGTTCTGGAGATGGGGCTTGACCATCTGCGGAAGCGAGGTCGGGCGCAGGAAGGGCGTGCTCAGCGCCAGCACGGCCGGGCCCAGGCCGTATCGCTCCTGCTCCCGGTCGTGGACGAGATAGCCCAGCGTGACCAGGGTATGGGTCAGGCGCGACACGGTCGGTTTCGGCAGGTCGGTCCTGGCCGCGATCTCGCGATTGCCCAAGAGCACGGCGGCATCCTCGAAGGCGCGCAGGACCTGAAGGCCGCGGGCGAGAGCTGTGACGAACTGACGGTCACCGTCCTCCGTCTCCAGCGGGGCCGGATCGCCGGACGGCGACGCGTCCCCTCGGCTGGTTCTCATCTGCGACGCGCCTGCCAATGCCTTGCCAATGCCCACGCCGCGCTGCCCGCGCGACGGATACGACCAGAGTACAAGCCGCCACCCCGACTCTGCAATTCCAGCCGCGCCCGCTCCGGCCGCCGCAGTGCGATAGCCGCGACCGGCCCGCCATAGCCCGGCGCGGGGGACAGCGTCCGCGCGAGCGGCGGCGAGGGACGGTCGACGGCGCGCCCATGCAATCCGACTCCCGGGTCGTGCCGTGCCTGGATCGATCCGTGCCGCCGTCTCCCGGAGGATCCCGCTTGCGGCGGAAGCCCCGGAGCAGCGCGGTGTCGGCCCGGAGCCGGCCGTGGTCTCGCGTGCGCCCCGGCAGCGGCTGGGACGAATTACACTCGGGAGCGTTTCGCACTGCAAATCATGATTTCGCAGGTTGACCGAATTTTGTCCTGTGACCAGTCTCCTCGTGGCAAGCGGACGAGACGATCCGCACCCTCGCGGCCGAGCCGCGAGAGGAAACGAGACCGCTCAGGAGGACGCTTTGCCCAGAATGATTGCCCGCGTCGCCGCGGCAGGGCTCTTCATCGTCACGGCCGTCGGTGCCGCCACGACAGCCCTGGCCGCGCCCTTGAAGGTGAAGGTCGCCTTCATCGATCCCCTCTCAGGCGGCGGCGCCAGTTCGGGCGACGGGGGCTTGCGGACCCTGCGGTTCCTGGCCGAACGGAACAACGCCACGAATCCCGACGTGACGCTCGAAATCACCGCCTACGACAACAAGCTCAATCCTCAGGAGAGCATCGTCCAGGCGCAGAAGGCGATCGATGCGGGCGCCAACGTGATCGTCCAAGGAATCGGATCGTCGGTCTCGGCCGCGCTCATCGACTTCATCAACAAGCACAACGACCGGAACCCGGGTAAGGAGGCGATCCTCCTGAACCATTCCGGGATCGACCCGATCCTGAACAACGCGAAGTGCAGCTACTGGCACTTCCGCTTCGACGCCAGTTCCGACATCAAGATGGCCGCGCTGACGAGCCACATCGCGAACAGGCCCGAGATCAAGAAGGTCTACCTGCTCAACCAGGACTACTCGTTCGGGCATGCCGTGCGCAGCGCCGCCCGCGCCATGCTGAAGCAGAAGCGGCCCGATA
>JAAIGF010156577.1_pt1 | contig 10198 bp, 10 predicted proteins | sample 6487441 | NCBI WGS metagenome assembly JAAIGF01 (sample SAMN13974129, study PRJNA590717) | phyllosphere metagenome | biome: pepper field; feature: multiple bacterial spot infested pepper fields; material: pepper leaves; isolation source: leaves from pepper fields | host: Capsicum annuum ...
TGCTATTTCTTAGATTCAAAAAGAGTGGCTGATTTTAGAACAGCGTTTAAAAAATCGGGATCTAGTGATATAAAAGCCTTTTTCCAGCAAGAAGAATATGGTATTATTCCAGTCGAAAATCCATTGCTCAAAAACCTAAATGTATTATTGATGGAGATGTACGATCGGTCGATCGATTCAACAGGCCGAGCTTTGCATCATCCTTCCGACTGGGAGATACTACAGTTGTTTTGGGATGATTGGTTGACGAAGTCGGGCGTAAAATCGCATCGTTTATTGTCGACCGCTAGCTCTCAACAAGAAGCCATGCGCCATGTGCAAGACTTTTTGCGAAGCCGAAAAATACAATAGATTGTCGATAGCAAAAAAATGTTAGGCAGCGCCTATTACCATTGAGCTGATAAATTTGCTTATCTTCGCAAATTCAAGCCTATTGGAATGCGACTGCCAACATTATTTAGCCTTTTATTGTCGTTTTTTGTATTCTGCATTGCCTGCACCAATCCTATCAGCAAGGATTTTGTGCAGCAGGTAAATGCTACGCTCGTGCATGAACGAAATGACACCGATGCCACAAGGTCGGCATCTTCTCTTGTCAACCTACAAGGAGGGAATGACCAAGAAAAGCGAATGCTTCAAGTTATTCAGATGATTCGCCAAGCGCAGCACGATGCTGCTAATGATACACAAACTCAGCAAGAAACTGAATGGCTGCTAAAAAGAGCAGATTCACTCTCTTTGCAAGTCGGCTATCCAAGTTTGTCAGTTTGGGTCAAATCGCAAATTGGATATTATTATTACCGTCTTACACAGCTGGAACAGGCTTTGCCGTACTTTTTGCAAGCCTCCAAGTACATTGCGATTCCTAATTTTCAATTGGAGATTGATCCCGTAGATTGCCTAATAAAAAATGCGTATTACTTTGGCAATATAGGTGATCATCAGTTGGCTATCGATCATTTAGAACAGGCTTTATTGTCTGAAAATATCGGCACAAAGGATACTGCAATCCTGCACTATGGTCTGGGATACGAGTACCTGTTTCTGGAGGATACCACTAGAGCAAAGGAATATTTTCTGGCGGCCAAAGCTGGAGCTCAATATCGTGATCCCATTCGCTATGCTAAAACCTTGGGCGAACTCGCTCTAATCGAGATGAGTGTGCACAATATGGTAGAAGCAGAACGGCTTTTACTGAACGATATCAAACTATCAGAAGAGCATCATGAAGGACGCAACGCCATGTTTGCACAAATTAGGTTGAGCAGGCTATACATGGACACGCAGCGATGGGAGGAAGCCCGAGTTCAGCTTGATAAAGCAGAAAATTTTGTCGTAGAAAAGGACAATCTATTAGGGTTTCAACAAGAAATTATTCTATTGAAACTGCAGTTATATCAGCATTTCAAGGAGGAGAAATTGCAGCTATCATTATATCAAAAGCTACGTGAGGTAGAGGAGCAACTCAAACATACCGACGGATCGGAAGCTGTTAAGAATGTTAAAATGACGCTTCTGCGCGAACAAGCGGATTGGAATAGATTGGTAAATGAAAGCAAATTACAGAAATCCAATTTAATCGGTATTGCCCTACTGATGATCTGTACATTATTAATCATTTTAGCGGTTTCTTTACGAATCTCAAAATTAAGGTCACTACGCCTGCAACATGCCGTATTTGAACATAAAATTGCTACTATAGAGCTGGCAAAATACAAGTCAGACAGCAGATATGAGCAGGTACAACATACCATACAATCCTATCGTCAATTTATCGAAGAGCGTAATGCGGCGATTGATCATCTCAAAGAAGAGGTAAGCAAGTTAGAAATTGCAACCACGAATACAGATGTCGCACAACGCGAGAAATTGGAAGACCTGCTTTCAGAGCATTTGATGAGTGAAGATAACTGGTATCGTTTCAAACGGGTTTTCGTATCGGAGTATCGCGAATTTTACGATCATGTGATACAGCAGCTAAATGGTATTACAGAATCACAATTGCGAATTGTGTTATTGCAAAAAATCGGTGTTAGCAACCATGAGATGGCCAATCTGCTTGGAGTAGGTCAGGAATCGATCCGTAAAGCGAAGCAGCGATTACGAAAAAAATACGGTTCACATTACGAGGATTGCTTCGATGGGTCGACAAATCTAGCCACTGGTCAGTATACTACTCAATAATTTAAATATATTTGAAGTTATCACTGCCCAGTATGATGAAGTTGCAAATTGAAAATGTAAAATTGGATTAGCTATGATGGAAATACTGTTGATTGAAGATGACACTGCCGTCGTGTCATTAATTCGTCGTGGTCTGGCTGATCCAAACTTCAACATCTCGGTGGCTTTGTCAGGTTCTTCGGGCTTAGAAATGGCATTGTCCAATACCTATGACCTCATCATCTTAGATATTATGTTGCCCGGAATGGATGGTTTGAAGGTGTGCAAAAAGATCCGTGAACATGGTCGTCAAGTTCCTGTATTAATCCTTTCGGCGCTCGATCAGCCCGAAGATATTGTCGATGGTTTTGAAAACGACGCCGATGATTACCTCACCAAGCCCTTCAATATGGCCGAGCTCAAAGCCAGAGTCAGCCGCTTTTTGAGAAAGAAATCAGATCCCATCGAAAAGGAACAAAAAAACTTGCTTTCTTTAGCGGATCTCCACTTAGATCTGAATGGTAAAAGCGCTTCGCGCGCCGGCAATTCCATTGCCTTGACAGCCACTGAATTCAGATTACTCGAATACCTGATTCGCAATGCCAAACGCGTGGTATCCCGTTTAGATATTTTAGAAAACGTGTGGGACATGGAGTTTAATCTGAGCACCAATGTAGTGGATGTATATATCAATTATCTCCGCAACAAGATTGATAAGGGATTCGACAAAAAGTTGCTACATACAAAGGTCGGCATGGGCTATATCTTAAAAGATCCGGATGAAACTGCAAACTAAGATCATCGTTTTATTTAATCTGATTTGCTGGGCACTTATTGCGGGTTTCGCCGTTTACATTTCCTATTTTACACGAGATAGTTTACGCACCAAATTCTTTCATCGGCTGGAAGAAAACGCCCAGATTGTAGGAAAACATACTATCGAGGAAGCAGAGCATATCAATGAGATTTACTACGAAATTATGCGCACTTATTTGCGCCAATTGTCGGCGGGTAGAGATTACATTATTCGGGTCGATAAACAGTTTTCGGATGTAGCGGTGAAGCCTGATTTGCCATTGCCGCCAGATTTCTACCAAAAGGTGATTGCGCAGGGTAAGGCACAATACATGGATGCCGATACGGCCTATTTATCTTTATATTTTTCAGATCCTGCTGTAGATAAAAATCTCATCGTCGTTTCCTCGGGTAGAGACGATTATGGCTTAGCCGAACAAGAAAATTTAGATCGTACGCTTACCAATACCGCAGGCGTTTGTATGCTTATTGTGGCCTTGATTTCCTATTTGTTTGCCAGACACATCATCAAACCGATTGCTAGTATCAATCAGGAAATTAATAAGATAAGCATAGCTAATTTGCATCTCAGAATTGCTAGCCCACATAAAGCAGATGATGAGATTTCGACCTTGATTGAAAGTTTCAATCAGATGATTGCGCGGCTGGAAGTGTCAGTCAATTCTCAAAAAAGCTTTGTTGCAAATGCTTCACATTCATTTCGCACACCATTAACCATCATCAAAGGTGAAGCTGAGTTGGCGGTTCAGATACCCGGATTAAACAAAGAATCAACGCAGTCGCTGCTCCGTATTATCAACGAGACCGATCAGATTATCATCATGATCAATAACCTATTGATGATTGCACGATCAGGTTTAGAAGATAGCAGAAAAGATTATACTAACGTACGCTTAGATGAGGTGTTGTTTCGCGTGTTGAGTTCGGAAAGCAAAGCCAGCGGTCATCCATCTATCTACTTGGACTTAGCCAGCACACCAGAAATAGGAGAAATGCTAGAAGTGTTCGGTAACGAAAACCTGCTCTTCATCGCCCTAAGTAACATTGTGTCCAATGCTTGCAAATACGGAAAAGAAGCCGATGTAACGATCTCGCTCCAAAGTCAGGACGATGATTTTGTCATTGATATCAAAGATAAAGGCGTAGGTATTCCGTCCGAAGAAAAGGATTTTGTGTACGATTCCTTCTTTCGCGCGAGCAATGTGCGGAGTATTCAAGGAACTGGTCTAGGTCTATTATTAGCTAAAAATATTATTGATCTACACGATGGAAATTTGCTAATCCACTCCATCGAAGGCGAAGGCACCCATGTCTCTGTGCTATTGCCCAAGCGCACCAGTCTCTAAGACTATTCTAATCTCATTCTTACCGCATTCTTAAGAATGTAAAGTATCCTTGCTAACACGCATACTTTACATTCCATAATGAAGCAGGTTCTAGCATTATTTTTTCTAAGCAGTTTGGTCTTGCATGTGCAGGCGCAGGAAGAGCGCGAAGCGCTCATTCCCGCATTGGGCCTGAATCAGGTCGACACTAGCGCAACGAGAGAGAACGACCGCTCTCAATTGTTCAAATTTGATTTTTTGATGCGGTCTGCTTTTGATGCCGACAATTTAGGTAAAGAAGATGCTTTGGCACGCTTTAATCTAGAAGAAGCCCGGATTTTATTTCATGGCGACTACAATGATCGGTTGTCGTACAATATTCGCTTTAGGCTCAATCGCTCATTTGCCCAATCGGGCTTGGACAATTCCTCCCAAGCCTTGGATTTTGCTTTCATGAAGTACAAATTCGGAAAAAAAAGAGACTGGTCGGTAACCTTGGGTAAGCAAAGTGCCATGGTTGGATCGTTTGAGTTTCAGAATAATCCTATTTATGAATTCCTCTTTACCGATTATGTTGACAGAATTTTGAATTTATTTGTGGTGGGTGGAAAGCTATCCTATGATCTCAATGCAGATCATAGCCTCCACATCCAAATGTATAATACCGTCAACAATTCTTTTGATACACATTTGGCAAATAATGGATTCGTGGCCGGTGATCTACGACGGGCAAAGGCGCCTATCGGCGGATATTTGACTTGGGTGGGCGCATTTGCTGATCAACGCTTTCACACCAAGTGGTCATACAACTTAGCCCAATTTGCTGAAGGCAAACCCACACAAGCCGTATCATTGGCCAACAAGTTTTTGACTGCCAGACAAATGGTTTATCTGGATTTGCAATATTCTCATTTGGGCACTGATCATGCGCTCATTGCTTCCAATGCCATTAATGACTTCTACGCAATGACGGGAGGCGCACGCCAACTATCTAAAAATGTCGTGTACAAATCGGCGGTATTGCGCTACGATCAGTTTCTGACGAATAAGTGGGAAATCGCTTTGAAAGGTGCTGTTGAAACCGCCGGAAGTAAGGATGATGACACGTTTGGTAGCGATTTTCGTACGAACTACACCTACTTTGCGGCGCTACAACACAAGCCATTTAACAAGCAAGATTTACGTTTTTACCTCGGATATATCGGTAATAATGTATCCTATTCGGATCGATTGGATATGGATCCAGTACAGTTCAGCCGGATTGCTGTAGGAGGGTATTTTACGATTCCGGTTTATTAAGAAAAAAGGTATACAAGGTTTTATCTAATTAACATAGAAGATGCATTTAACACCAAGAGAAACTGAAAAGTTAATGCTGCACATGGCGGGAGAGCTTGCAGCGAAGCGCCTGAAGCGCGGGGTGAAACTCAATTATCCAGAAAGCATTGCTTACATCAGCATGGAACTGATGGAAAAAGCGCGTGACGGTAAAACGGTAGCTGAATTGATGGAATGGGGCACCAAACTATTAAAGCGCAAGCAAGTCATGGAAGGTGTGCCCGAAATGATTCACGATGTGCAAATTGAAGTTACCTTTCCTGATGGCACTAAGCTGGTAACGGTACATGATCCAATTCGTTAACCTAAAATAGATACATATATGGTACCTGGAGAATATTTTTTACAAGCGGCCGATGTAAAGGCTAATGTGGGCTATCGCACCACCACTATTTCTGTGGCCAATACGGGCGATCGCCCGATTCAAGTAGGATCACATTATCATTTTTTTGAAGTCAACAAGTCTTTGGAGTTTGTGCGGGAAGAAGCGTACGGTATGCGCCTTAATATTCCGGCCAGTACGGCGATCCGTTTCGAACCCGGAGAAAAGAAAGATGTCATCTTAGTCGAAATCGGAGGCAGCCGAGAAATTCATGGCTTCAACGGCCTGACGAACGGCAAGTACACCGAAGAAAAGGTGAAAAAAGCTGCCATGGCAAAAATGAAGAAACAGAAGTACAAATCAACACAGTAACCAAAAATTCGTGTATTATGGGTGAATGGAATAGAAGAGACTGGATTAAGATCGTAGGATTGGCCTCTGCCACTATCGCTACGACGAAGCTGAATGCTTTAGGATTGGAAAAACTCGGATTGGATAAATCATCCATCCGTTATGAAGATGGCGAGTTATACATTCCACGTGAAAGATATGCCTCCCTCTTTGGTCCGACGACTGGTGACCGGGTCCGTTTGGCGGATACCGAGTTAATGATCGAAATTGAAAAGGATTATGCGGTATATGGCGAAGAAAATAAATTTGGTGGAGGGAAAACCATCCGCGATGGAATGGGGCAATCAGCGCGTGCATTGAGAGACGAAGATGTGCTTGATTTTTGTATTAGCAACGTCATCGTTATCGATCACTGGGGTATTGTAAAAGCCGATGTCGGCATCAAAGACGGTAAAATTGTTGGGGTCGGAAAGGCCGGAAACCCAGATACCCAAGACGGTATTACCCCAGGCATGATCATTGGTGCCTCTACAGAAGTACATGGTGGAGCAGGCATGATCCTGACCGCTGGAGGAATTGATACGCACATCCATTTTATCAGTCCGACGCAGATAGAAACAGCACTATATAGTGGCGTCACTACGTTTATTGGTGGCGGTACTGGTCCAGCAGATGGTACCAATGCCACCACAGTTACTCCCGGCAAATGGCACATCCACAAGATGCTGGAAGCCTTCGAAACGCTACCAATTAATGTCGGATTCTTTGGTAAAGGAAATGTGTCTACGACACGCCCAATTGAAGAACAAATTGAAGCCGGTGCACTAGGCGTAAAAATTCACGAAGATTGGGGTGCCACACCGGCGACTATTGATGCTGCGTTAAAGGTAGCCGATAAGTACGATGTGCAAGTAGCTATTCATACCGATACGCTAAACGAGGCAGGTTTCTTAGAAGATACCGTAGCTGCTATTGATGGCCGTGTGATTCACACATTTCATACCGAAGGTGCTGGTGGTGGACACGCCCCGGATATTATCAAAATAGCGATGTACCCCAACATCTTGCCAGCCTCGACAAACCCGACCAAACCTTTTACCGTGAATACGGTAGACGAGCATTTGGATATGTTGATGGTGGTACACCATTTGGACAAAAGCGTCAAAGAGGATGTAGACTTTGCCGATTCACGTATTCGTCCCCAATCTATCGCTGCGGAAGATATTCTGCAAGATATGGGCGTATTCTCTATCATGAGCTCAGACAGCCAAGCGATGGGGCGTGTAGGCGAGGTGATTTCACGAACATACCAGACTGCCCACAAGATGAAAGTACAACGCGGACCATTAGAAAAAGACAATGGTACAGGCAATGATAACTTCCGGGTAAAAAGATACATTTCAAAATACACCATCAACCCAGCTAAAGCGCACGGAATTGACAAATATGTAGGCTCTATTGAAGTGGGCAAACACGCCGATTTGGTACTCTGGAAACCCGAAATGTTTGGCGTAAAACCAGAGATGATTATCAAAGGAGGCATGATTCTAGCCGCCAAAATGGGAGATGCCAATGGATCAATTCCGATGCCTCAACCAGTACTTTATCGTCAGATGTTTGGGAATTTTGGTAAAGCGATGACCAAAACCTGCTTCAACTTCGTATCCAAAATATCAATCGAGAACGGCACGATTGCTTCGCTTGGTTTATCCAGACAAAGTTTGCCAGTAGAAGGTTGTCGTACTGTCATGAAAAAAGATATGGTACACAATGATGCTACACCAAATATTGTGGTCGATCCGGAAACGTATGACGTAACGGTTGATGGGGTTTTGGCCACGTGTGAGCCTTTGGCAGAGTTGCCAATGGCACAGCGCTACTTCTTGTTTTAATGATTCTGGCGACAGACATACTAGGCAATGTAGAGACAGCACCCGATCGTTTCCACGGTGTGGAAATGGATTATCTGGAGTTGGATTGGTTCGATTTAGATAAGGGCGTTTTGCGGAGGAAAACGGTAACCGGACGCGAGGTTGGTTTTAAAAACCGTCAAGCTATTCCGCTCCGAACCGGAGATGTCTTGTACCATGATGCAGCGATCTGTATTGCGGTGCGCGTGTTGCCTTGTCTATGCCTTTTCATTCATCCAAGAAATAGTATGGAGATGGCGAAGGTGTGTTTTGATATTGGCAATCGGCATGTGCCCATTGCGATAAAATCAGCAGATGAGGTGGTGGTGGCTTATGAAGCGCCGCTACATCATCTGTTTCAAAAACAAGGCTATCAAGTGGGCCAATCGGAAGCCGTGTTAGAGCAGCTTCAAACCCTGAAAATACATCAGTGGACACGTAAAACAAAATTTAGAGTAACCTTAGCAAAAAACGTAGATGAATCCATTATTGACCTTGCTGCAAATCAATGATTCCGTATTTCCAATCGGGAGTTTTACGCATTCGTATGGCTTGGAGACGTATATCCATAAAGGATTAGTGCACAATAGCGCAACGACCAAATCGTATGCCCAAAGCATGTTGCGGTACAATATGTACTACAACGATGCCGCATTTTTTGCGAAGGCTTGGCAGCTATGTCAAAGCAAGTTTTCTAAGGTCAAGCTGCTAGAATTAGATCGATTAGTTAGCTCATTCAAATCGCCTTACGAAATCCGTCAGGCAAGTAAAAAACTAGCCATTCGTTTTCTCAAAGTAGTTGCGGGTTTTGGTGCGGCACGCCGTTGCAAAACGTATTTAGAAGCGATACAAAGCGGTGAGGCGGGTGGACACTATCCAATAGCGTTCGCTATGTATGCCCAATCACAAGGCATTTCGTACGAAGATGCGTTGAGTGCATTTTATTACAATACATTAAATGGTATCGTTACGAATTGCGCGAAATTAGTCCCGATTAGCCAAATGGATGGACAGCAAATTTTGTTTGATTTACAAGGATTGATCCAAGAATTGGTCAGCAGTCAAGCAGATATGGACGAAGATATGTTAGGAAATTGTTGTGTAGCGCAGGATTTGCGCTGCATGCAACATGAAAAATTATATACACGGATCTATATATCATGAAAAATATGGAAAGAAAATATGTGAAGATAGGCGTTGCCGGACCAGTCGGGTCTGGTAAAACAGCCCTGATAGAAAGATTGACACGCCAAATGGCGACGGATTATAGCATATGTGTGGTGACCAATGATATCTACACTCGTGAGGATGCGCAGTTTTTGCAAAAAAACTCGACATTACCCGCCGAACGGATCGCTGGTGTAGAAACGGGTGGTTGTCCGCATACCGCCATCCGCGAAGACGCGTCAATGAATATCGAAGCAGTAGAAGAATTAGTCACACGTTTTCCCGACACTGAAATTGTGTTTGTAGAAAGTGGTGGCGATAATCTGACTGCGACCTTCAGTCCGGATTTGGCTGATCTGACGATTTTTGTGATCGATGTGGCCGAAGGGGAAAAGATTCCACGCAAAGGTGGTCCAGGTATTACGCGTTCGGATCTTTTGCTGATCAACAAAATAGATTTGGCACCGTACGTACACGCTGATCTTTCGGTCATGGAGAGCGATACCAAGCGCATGCGTGGCGATCGTCCTTTCATCTTTACTAATCTAATGACTCTGCAAGGTTTGGAAGACGTAAAAAGTTGGATCAAGAAAAATGCCTTATTAGAAAATTAAATCCCAACCCATGGAGAGCAGGATCAATATCAATGTAGAACGGGAAAATCAATACAGTGTGTTGAAAGAAAGCTTTCACAATGCACCGTATAAATTGACGCACTATGGTGCTCCTCGCGCTCAAGCACATTTAGAGATGATTATCATGAGCGCTTCTCCAGGTATTCTGGATGGCGACCGACTCACGATCAA
>JAAIGF010190752.1_pt1 | contig 10196 bp, 9 predicted proteins | sample 6487441 | NCBI WGS metagenome assembly JAAIGF01 (sample SAMN13974129, study PRJNA590717) | phyllosphere metagenome | biome: pepper field; feature: multiple bacterial spot infested pepper fields; material: pepper leaves; isolation source: leaves from pepper fields | host: Capsicum annuum ...
ACCTCGTCCAGCATCCGTCCGGCACGTTCCAGAGTTGCCGCGTTGAACCACCGCAGCAGGTCATTGTCGTTGTAGAACACGTCGCCCATGGCTGTCTGCTTGTCTCACGCTGGGGTGTGCGCGGTCACAGGCCGAGCTCGTCTGCCATCCTACCTATGTGGGAAATGCTGCGCTGCAATCTGCGCTGAAGCGGCAGGGCGCTAGAATCGGTTGATCCTTTGGGTGGGAAAAGTGCAATGGCGCAAGGCAAAGCAGGCAACAAGCGATTCGACAGTGCCGAGCAGGCGCTGCAGGGGGTCGTTGCCGACGGCCAGACCCTGGCAGTCGGTGGCTTCGGACTGTGCGGCATCCCCGAGGCGCTGATTGCCGCACTGCGCGACAGCGGTGTGTCCGGGCTGACGGTGATCTCAAACAATGCCGGTGTCGACGGCTTCGGGCTGGGTCAACTGCTGACCACACGGCAGATCCGCCGGATGATTTCGTCCTATGTGGGCGAGAACAAGGAGTTCGAGCGACAGTATCTGGCCGGTGAGCTGGAGCTGGAGTTCAACCCCCAGGGCACACTGGCCGAGCGTCTGCGTGCCGGTGGCGCTGGCATTCCGGCCTTCTTCACCGCTACGGGTTATGGCACGGTGGTGGCCGAGGGCAAGGAAACGCGTGAGTTCGATGGCAAGCACTACGTGATGGAAACCGCGCTGCGCGCCGACGTTGCCCTGGTCAAGGCGTGGAAAGCCGACGAGGCAGGCAACCTGGTGTTCCGCAAAACCGCGTGCAACTTCAACCCTGCCTGTGCGATGGCTGGCCGGGTGTGCATCGCCGAGGTCGAGGAAGTAGTGCCAACCGGCAGCATCGACCCGGACCACGTGCATCTGCCGGGTATCTATGTGCACCGCATCGTGCACAACCCGACTCCTGAAAAACGCATCGAGCAGCGCACCGTGCGTGCGGAGGGCAACTGACATGGCGTGGACCCGTGATGAAATGGCTGCGCGCGCGGCGCGCGAGCTGACCGATGGCGCCTACGTCAACCTCGGTATCGGCCTGCCGACCCTGGTGGCCAACCATATTCCCGATGGGGTGGATGTCTGGCTGCAGTCGGAGAACGGCCTGCTGGGTATCGGCCCGTTCCCGACCGAGGCCGAAATCGACGCCGACCTGATCAATGCCGGCAAGCAGACGGTCACTGCGCGCGCGGGTGCCAGTTATTTCGGCAGCCACGACAGCTTCGCGATGATCCGCGGCGGCCACGTGAACCTGGCGATCCTCGGCGCGATGCAGGTCACCGACAAGGGCGATCTGGCCAACTGGATGGTGCCGGGCAAGATGGTCAAGGGCATGGGCGGCGCGATGGACCTGGTGGCCGGCGTGCAGCGCGTGGTGGTGCTGATGGAACACACCGCGAAGAACGGCGAGCACAAGATCCTGCCGGCATGCACCCTGCCGCTGACCGGCGTGGGCGTGGTCGACCGCATCATCACCGACCTTGCCGTGTTCGACGTCACCGATCAGGGTCTGGTGCTGGTGGAGGCTGCGCCGGGCGTCGAGGATGCCGAGCTGGAACAGAAGACCGGTGTGGCCTTCCGCCGGCACTAGGCCGGCCGTGCCTGCACCCGCCCACGGCCGCTGAAGTCGTCTTCAGTGGCCAAGGCATCCAACCAGCTGCCTGCCTGCCACGGGCCTTCGGCCAGCAGCTGCAGTGGCAGCAGAACCGCCTTCGGGTCGAGTTCGATCGCCGCCACATCGCTGCCCACCGCCGCGCAGACATCTTCCAGGAAGGTCAGGGCGCCTTGATGCACCTCGTCCAGGACGGCCAGCCCCGCCGTGTCGAGGGTGTGCGGGTTGAACACCGGCTGCAGGTTGCCTGCAGCGTCGCGGGCATAGCCGTTGAACTGCCCGTCAGGCGCAGTCAGCAGTGCTTCCAGCAGCAGGTCGTGCTGCAGTATCGGCGAATCCTCGCCGGCCTGGTTGCGGCCGTCGAAGTAGCGCGCTTCGGCCCAGCCGAACGGGGCGACCTGATGGGCGCCGGCGCGCAGTGCCAGGTACATGCCGCCCACCTGGCGCTCGCTGATGCGTGCGAGGTTGCACTGGATGGTGCCTGCGTAGCCGAGATCGATCACCATCGCGGGCTGGTCACCGGTCACCTCGGTCCACACCTGCTGCCAGTCGTGACGCGCTGCACTGGCGAGCGCCATGATGGCAGGCCGCGCAGGCTGCAACCACTGCAGGATCTCGTCAGCCATCTCCGGCAGGAATACATTCCGCTCCAGCAGGCGGGGGTCGGTGTCGGCCACGATCGCGCAGACCTGCTCGCCCAGTCGCGCCTGGAGCAGGGCACCCAAGGTGCCGTTGAAGGGCGATGACAGCACGCGCGTCAGGTCGCTGTCCGCAGCCAGTGCTGGTAGCGCCGTCGACCGTCGCGAGGCAAGGAAGTAATGCGCGTGCACCGCCTGCATGCCCGGATGCACTTTCGCCAGCACCCGCCATGCCTTTTCCAGCAGGTAGCCTTCGCGGGCCAGCATGAGCAGCGATGGATGCTGCCGAGCGAGCGCGACGTTGACCGTCGCCAACAGGAAATCGAGCAGCAACGGCCCGAGGACCAGGTAGCCGGCGTCTGCAGCGTCCAGCAGCGGATGCGGCAGCAGGCGCTGCGGCGCGGTGTCGGCAATGGCGGCAAAGCGGTTGGCCAGCAGGCCTCGCCAGAGCTGTTCCGGCCATGATGCCTGGCTGCCGTGCGGCGCGGCCAGACCACGCAGCCCCGGCACAAGATCGAGTACGGCAGCCGGGCGCAGCACATGCACCGGATTGATAAGGCCCGCGCGCTGCGGCAGCTGGATATCGGAGAGCTCGTTGTCGCCCACATGCAGCCACTGCGCCGTGGCAACCCCATGCCGTGCGCTCCACTGGGCCCAGCTTTCTGGATTGTCCTTGCGCAGGCCGGTCTCGCAGGAAATCCACCAGGTGTCGCACTGTGACCAGACCGAGGGGGGCAGGACCTGCTGCAGCTGTGCAGCGGGCAGGTACATGTCCGACAGCGCAGCGACGCGGCGTCCGTGCAGCAGCGGCAGTGCATCAAGTACGGTCTGACGTGGGCGCAGCAGCGCGTGTTCGACGTTCAGCTCCAACGCCATCAGCTCTGCAGCCACTGTGTCGTTCAACCCGGCCTGTCGCGCCAGCTCCTGATAGATCTCCGGCAGCGCAGGGTCGCGCTGCGCCCGTTGCCGCGCTGCACTCTCGGCGTCATCCCGCAATGCGATGAAATCGAGCTGCGGATATGTCGCCGCTACACGATGGGCGAGGAACCGGCGCGCGCCCTGCGGGGTCAGGAAGGGCCGGGTAACCAGCGTATCGAACACATCCACAGTCACCAGCTCGGCCTGGAGCGCTGCCATCTGCAACTGTGCCGCCAGCGGTGCGTGCAGTGCGGCAGCCGCGTTGCGCTCACCTTCGGCGGCCATCTGGCGGCTGCCATCGGCAGCGAGGATGCCCAGCCGGTAGCCACGCTGCTGCACCACTGGCCCCAGCAGCCGTTCAATCGCATGCTGCGCCGTGGCGTCGGTCTGGCCACGTTCCTCGGGGAAGTCCTCCAGCGTCAGCCCGAGGTCGAGCAGGGGGCGGATCGCATCGACACGCGCCCAGAACATCGAGCCTGCGGGGTAATCGAAATAACGGCCCTGCTCCAGCACCAGGCCCATCCTGGCCGCCAGTGCGTCAGCCGCTGCCGCATTGCCAAGCCAGGTGTGGGACCAGGCCGGCAACGCCTCGTAGGTTTCGGGATGGATCATGCCCAGCGTCGGGGCGGCCTGCAGGGTGCCCAGCAGCCAGGCCAGCCGGTCGCTGTCACCGAACAGGGAGTCAAGCAGGTAGCGCCGCCAGGGATCCTGCCCACTGCCGGTGTAGAGCGACTTCTTGGTATGGATGTGGGCGACGACATCCAGTGCCCTGACCTCGTCAGCGAAGCCCACCAGCAGCGGGGCGATGTCGCGGCCACGGTTGGGCACCTGCAGGAGGCGAAACGCCTGCAGGTTGGGCAGCGCGGCGAACCGATCGCGCGCGAGCTGTGCAGTGTGCTCATCAACGACCGAAACCAGCAGCGTGTAGGGCACCGGCATGGCGGCCAGGGCGTCGGCAAACTCGTCGATGAGATCGGCATAGAACACGTGGGCCATCACGCCGACCTTCAGTGTGATGTCGGCCACCGGAACCGGCGCGGGCAGCGGGACGGCATGCGCAGGCAGCGGCACGTACCGGCGGGGTGTGCTGGCACTGCGCAGGCGTTGCACCAGACCGCGTACGCCCAGTGCCGAAAGCACGGCCAGCGCCCGTTTCAGCACGGAGGCCAGGCCACTCAGGCCGCCGCCGTGACGGCGGATTGAGCGCTGGGCTGCTTGCAGGTAACGTCGCAGGCTCACGATGCTGTTTTCCTGTGGCGTGTCGCGGAGGGGGGCAAGGGACGGGCGACGAGGTCGCGCGGGAAAGGAGCAGGGCAGGCCATCAGCGCATTGTCCTGCGTGTTCCAGCCTCCGGCAAATGCAGGTGATCCGTCCAAGCTGTCCAGGAGCCCATGTGCATGTCTGTTTTCTCTTCATCTCCACTGCCCGGCGCCGACGTCCGCCATCTGCCCGGCTGGCTTTCGGCCGAGCACGCCACTGCGCTGCAGCAGCAGCTTCTGCAGCAGGTGCCCTGGCGGGTCCATCGCATCCGCATGTTCAGGCGCTGGGTCGACTCGCCTCGGCTGAGCTGCTGGATGGGCGACCCACAGGCGCGCTATCGCTATTCGGGTGCGACCTTCGAGGCGGCACCGTGGCTGCCTGCCCTGCTGCCGCTGCGTGACCGGCTGCAGGATGTGCTGCAGGTGCCGTTCAACAGTGTGCTGCTGAACCGCTACCGCAACGGCGCCGACGGCATGGGCTGGCACAGTGATGACGAGCCCGAACTTGGCCTGGCACCGGTGATTGCGTCGCTCAGTGTGGGAGACGCGCGCCGCTTCGTGCTGCGGCAGCGCGCTGCACCGGCGGTGAAGCAGGAATACCTGCTGCAGCATGGCGATCTGCTGGTCATGGCTGGCGCGACCCAGCAGCTGTGCCAGCACGCGCTGCCCAAGACCGCCAAGGCCGTGGGTGAGCGCATCAACCTGACCTTCCGTCACATCATCGGGTGAGGATGGGGAGGTGGGTTGGTGTGCGCCGGCTACGGCTGCATTGCGGGGTAGAGCCGCGCTTCGCGCTCGCCGGGCAGAGCCCGGCGCTACGCGGGCAGAGCCCGGCGCTACGCGAGCAGAGCCCGGCGCTACAGGAGCAGGCCGCGCTTACGGGGTCTGGCGGTCGTTGCGGGCGTTGATCAGGGTCCAGCCGACGACTTCGGTGGTGGCCTGTGCCAGGCTGCGCTCGAGCGCGGCGGCGACGGCCGGCACGGCGGTGCTGCCTACCGGCACGGACTGGCGGAAGGTGCGGTCGCTGACCACGCGCTGGTCCACCACATGCACCAGCTTGGCGTTGATCTCGATGACCGCCGTCGGCGTTGCCTGGCCCGCGTAGTCGGCCTCGAAGCGGCGCACATCCAGCGCCAGCTTGTAGTCAGCGCGGATGCCGGTAGCCGAGCGGGCGACACCCTGGATGCGGCCGGAATCCTCGAAGCCGCGCAGTACCGTCTCTTCGACCATGTCGGTGGCCGGCTGGGCCCAGGTGGCGCCCTTGTAGACTTCCAGTTCCGAGGGCGTCGGCCGCACGTTGATGCGCGGGCTGTCGACCATGCGGGCTGCGCTGGGCTTGGCGATCACCAGCTGGTAGTCCGCCTGCGGCCAGCTGGGATCGGCCTTGATCTGCACCGACGGTGCGTAGATGGTCACCGGGTCGCGGCTGCTGCCGGACAGCACCGAGCATCCGGTCAAGGCAGCCAGCATGACGGCGGGCACCAACAGGCGGGGAAGGATCATCTTCATTCGGGTTCGAACTCCTTCGGTGCGTCGCGGCCGAGCAGGTAGCGCGCGGGGTTGTTTTCCAGGCGGTCACTGACCCGGCGCAGGTCGCGGATCAGGCCACGCAGTTCATTCAAGGTCGGCCCCAGCTGGCCGAGGCCGTCGCTGGCGAAGCTGTTGATCGCCGCGCGGTTCTCGCCAAGGATCGAGTCGGCGTTGCCGGCGGCCGAGTCCAGCTTGGTCAGGGTGGTGTCCAGCTTGTCCAGGATGCCCGGCAGCTGCTGCACCAGGTTCTGGTCCAGGCGCTGGATGGTGCCGTTGGTGGTTTTGAGCGTGGTGTCCAGGCTGCGTGCGGCATCACGCGCGCTGAGCAGCAGCGCCTGGGTGCCCTGGTCGCGGTCGGCCAGGCCGCCGCTGATGGTCTCCAGGTTCGCCAGGGTGGCGTTGATGGAGGCCACGTTGCGGTCGCTGAGGATCTGGTCCATGCGCTCGACGATGCGGTTGGCCACATCGGTGATGTTCTGCAGCGCCGACGGCGTGGTCGGAATGATCGGCGCGACGTCCTTGTTGACCGAGGTCAACGCGGGCGACTGCGGCGTGCCACCGCTGAGCTGGATGATCGACGGGCCGGTCAGGCTGGTGATCGCGAGCTTGGCGCGGGTATCGGTCTTCACCGGGGTGGTGGAGTTGAGGCGGATGCGCGCGACCACCTGGCGCGGGTCATCGGGTACCAGGCTGAGCTCGGTGATCGAGCCGACGGCGATGCCGTTGTACTGCACCGGGCTGCCGACCGACAGGCCGGTCACGGCTTCGCGGAAGACCACGCGGTACTCCTGCCAGGTGCGGTCGGAGGAGTATTTGGCTGCCCACAGGCCGAAGGCCAGCAGGGCCAGGCCGGTGATCAGGGTGAACGCGCCGATCAGCACGTAGTTGGCTTTGGTTTCCATGCGTCATGCACTCTCGGTCGGTTCGCCACGCGCAGCGCGTGCACGTGGTCCGTGGAAGTATTCCTGGATCCAGGGATGGTCCAGCTTTTCCAGCTCGGCCAGCGGGGCGTTGGCGATGACCTTGCGGTCGGCCAGCACCGCCACGCGGTCGCAGATTGAATACAGCGTGTCCAGGTCGTGGGTGATCAGGAACACGGTCAGGCCCAGCGCTTCCTGCAGGGTCTTGATCAGGCGGTCGAAGGCGGCCGCGCCGATCGGATCCAGGCCCGCAGTGGGCTCATCCAGAAACAGCAGCGGCGGGTCCAGGGCCAGCGCCCGTGCCAGACCGGCGCGCTTGCGCATGCCCCCGGAGAGCTGGGAGGGCAGCTTGTTGATCGCATCGGCTGGCAGGCCGGCCAGCTTCACCTTCAACAGGGCCAGTTCGTAATGCCAGCGCTCGGGCAGCTCGCTGTGGTGCTCCTTCAGCGGCACCTGCACGTTTTCGCCGACGGTCAGCGAAGAGAACAACGCACCGTCCTGGAACAGCACGCCGGTGTTGCGCTCGATGTGCAGACGGCTTTCCTCGTCGCCATCGCGGGCGTCGCGACCGAGTACCTCGATCTGCCCGGCATCGGGCGTGCGCAGCCCGAGGATGGAGCGCATCAGCACCGACTTGCCGGTGCCCGAGCCGCCGACCACCCCGAGGATTTCTCCGCGGCGCACGTCCAGGTCAAGCTCTTCATGCACGGTCTGGCTGCCGAACCGGTTGATCAGGCCGCGCACGCGGATGGCCATCGGCTGCGTGTCGGCGTCGTCTGCAGGCGTAGGGGTGTCGAGCATGCTCACCAGTCCATGTGCATGAACCACAACGCGGCGAACGCGTCGAGGATGATCACCAGCGAAATGGTCTGCACCACGCTGGAGGTGGTGCGTTCACCGACCGACTGCGCGGTGCCTTCGACCTTCAGGCCTTCCAGGCAGCCGATCAGGCCGATGACCAGCGCGAACACCGGCGCCTTGGCCAGGCCGACCAGCAGATGGCGCACTTCCATGGTTTCATGCATGCGCGCGATGTACATCTGCGGCGGGATATCCAGATCGAACGCGCCCACCGTGATGCCGCCGGCCAGACCCGCCGCCATGGCGATGAAGGTCAGCAAGGGCAGGGTGATCAGCAGGGCGATCACCCGTGGCAGCACCAGCAGGTCGATCGGGTCCAGACCGAGCGTGCGCATGGCGTCGATTTCCTCGCGCGCCTTCATCGCACCGATCTGCGCGGTGAACGCGCTGGCCGTGCGACCGGCCAGCACGATGGCGGTCAGCAGCACGGCGAACTCGCGCAGGAAGGCGATGTTCACCAGCTCCACCACGTAGATCTCCGCACCGAAGTCGCGCAGGATCGTCGAGCCGAGGAAGGCGATGACGGCACCCACCAGATAGGACAGCAGGGCCACCAGCGGTACGGCGTCCAGGCCGACCTGTTCCATCTGGTGCACGGTGGCAGTGAGTCGGAACCGGCGCGGCTGCTTCACCAGCCGCAGGCCCTTGGCCAGGTTCTCGCCGAGGAAGCTGCACAGGGCCACGATGTTGCGCGCGGTGGCATGCACGCTGGCACCCAGGCGTTCCAATGCGGCCAGCACGCCGAAATCGCGTTTTCCCTTGGGGCGGTCGTCGGCTACTTCCTCGATGGTGCTCACCAGCGCCTGGTGATCGCTGCGGAACTGCAGCGCGTCCTCAGCCAGATCGGCCTGATGCGCCACGCGCAGGATCTGCAGCACGCCGGCCGAGTCCAGCTGGTCGATGCCGGTTGCATCGATGCCCTGCAACGGCTTGGGCATGGCGCCCAGCGTCTCGGCGGACTGCAGGGCCGTGCGCAGCGTCCAGCTGCCGGACAGCACAATCCAGCCGGGGTTGTCCGGGGCGGGCTGCAACTGGGGAGCGTTGGTTGGGGTCATGGTCGGCATCAATGATGCAGCATAGCGTGTGCATGTCGCATGCAGCGGTAAGTCCAGTCTGAATCTATCGCCGGGACCGTACTGCCCGGGCCTGCACTGGGTGATACTAGCGGGCATGTCCAGCGACGCCACTCCCATCACCTCGCCCCAGGCCACTTATGCGCAACGGGTGGCTTTTGTCTGCGAGATCGCCGGTCGCCTGCATGGCTATGGGACGACCGCGCAGCGGTTGGAGGCCGCCGTGGTGGCCCTGGCACAACGGCTGGATCTGGATTGTGAGCCGTGGTCGAATCCGACCGGGCTGATCCTGAGCTTCAGCGACCCGACCCAGGCCATCGGCTCGAGCGACATCACCCGCGTGATCCGGCTGGCGCCGGGTGAGAACGACCTGCACAAGCTCAGCGTGGCCGACCAGATCACCGAAGAGGTGGCCAATGGGCGACTGAGCATTGCCCAGGGGCACACCGCGCTCCGCCAGCTTGACCGTGATCCGGGGCGCGCCGGCCAGGTGCGCACCATCCTGTCCTTCAGTCTAGGCGCCGCCGGCGTAGCCGGGCTGTGGAAGCTGCCGTGGGTGGATATCGCCACGGCCGGTGTCATCGGCCTGCTGATCGGCGTGCTGGGCATGTTCACCAACCGTCGCGCGGCAACCCGTGAGGCGGCCGAGGCATTGGCGGCCCTGCTGGCGGGTCTGGTGGCCGTGCTGGTGGCCAGCCTGGTGGCGCCGTTGAACCTCAATACGGTGATCATCGCCTCGCTGGTGGTGCTGCTGCCAGGTATGTCGCTGACCAATGCGGTCAATGAGCTGGCCAGCCAGCACTGGGTGTCGGGCACGGCGCGGCTGGCCGGTGCGCTGACCACGATCATGAAGCTCACCGTGGGGGCGGTGATTGCGGTGACCCTGGCCGGTATTTTCGGGCTGGAGCCGATGGTGCGCGCCTCGCGGCCGCAGGCCGGCTGGGTGGAATGGGGCGCGCTGCTGCTTGCAGCCTTCGCCTTTGCGATGCTGTTCAAGGCCAGCCGGCGTGATATTCCCTGGGTCATCGCGGCCTCGGTGGCCGGTTACGCGATTTCCAAATTCGGTGGGCTGGCCTGGGGCATGCCGGCCGGTGTGTTTCTGTCGGCGATGCTGTTGACGGCGGCCGGCAATCTGTTTGGTCGCATCGTGCAGCGCCCGGGGGCGATCATCCGCCTGCCGGGCATCATCATGCTGGTGCCGGGCAGCACCAGTCTGCGCGGGGTGTTGACCCTGGTGCAGCAGCAGGACATGGCGGCCGGCCAGACGGTGCTGTTGACCGTACTGAACGTGGTGATGGCGCTGGTGGCCGGGCTGCTGTTCGGCAACCTGCTGGTACCGGCCCGGAAGACGTTGTGAGGGCAGGGGGCTGCGCCCCCTGCACC
>JAAIGF010049845.1_pt1 | contig 10193 bp, 10 predicted proteins | sample 6487441 | NCBI WGS metagenome assembly JAAIGF01 (sample SAMN13974129, study PRJNA590717) | phyllosphere metagenome | biome: pepper field; feature: multiple bacterial spot infested pepper fields; material: pepper leaves; isolation source: leaves from pepper fields | host: Capsicum annuum ...
AGCGCAACATGCAGCGGATAGCCAAGCATTGATTCAGTTGCATCGCGCATATTGTGAGCCCAAGCAATGTTTATCTTGTGCTATTGGCATTCATTTGTTGAGTCGGCCTAGATCATAAGGTCAAGATTTCTCCTAATTCTTTAAAACCTTTATCAAAAGCAATGTCTGCTGCAGTCAGGCCTTGACCTGTGCGCGATGCCACATCCGCACCTTGCTCTAAAAGAATAATTATGATCTCGATATTGCCATGTTGCGCCGCTAGATGTAATGGCGTAATGCCACCTTGTTGGGAAACGTTTACCTCTGTGCCTGCTTCGATAAGGAGTTTTGCGATGGCTGTATTGTTAGTGCTTAGTGCGGCATGTATAGGGAATACATGGAAACCATTTTGCGACGAAATATTAGGGTCGGCATGATGTTTCAATAGAAGCCTTACCATAGTTTCGTGGCCAAAATGTGCTGCAATACCTAAAGGCGAAAAACCATTTGTAGATATCTCATTGACGACATCAGGTTTCTGAGCGATCATTAATTCCAATTGTTCGGCATAGTTTAATGCACATACTTCGTGGATGTTGATATTCTTGAGGTATTTAAGAATGACTTGTATGATTTGGTTTTTGCGGTAATAGCAAGCTAGTAAAAGAGCCGAAACCTGGTGACTTGTTAGCATATCAAGCAGTTCAGGCTGCCGAGATAATAGCATATCTAGGTCTTGAATATTCCCTGTTTCGACATATTCCTCCAAAATAATGATGCTCATGGCAATAAAAATTAATTTTTACGAAAAATTCATTTTTTACTAAATATAATGAATATATCGTAACTATTTGTTTTAAGTGTTGAAAATGTGTTATTAGTGCAACGATTGCTTGATATAATAACTTAAATTATAAATCCATATTTTTTAACTGAAATTGTGGTTTTTTCGCCACAAAAGTAATGTAATGTCGTTATCCGTATTGTTTATTATTATAAAATAGCTACTTTTGTTATGCCCCTCCCAAGGGCATGTTTTTCATAGGTAGATGTAGGGTCGATTAAGTTCTTATTCGGCCCTTTTTTTTATTTTTGATCCCAAGATATACAAAATCAAACGAATGAGCAGGAAAATAGTTGTTGCGATTACTGGCGCCAGCGGTGCATTGTATGCCAAAGTCTTATTAAATAGTCTGGTACAGATGAAAGAGCACGTAAGTGCTATTGGTGTGGTCATGTCGCAAAATGCCAAGGACGTATGGAAAGTGGAGCTGGGCGATGAGTCTTATCAGGATTATCCCGTGACATTTTACGATCGCAATGATTTTTATGCACCATTTGCTTCCGGTTCAGCCGGTTATGATACGATGATTATTTGTCCCTGCTCTATGGGGACGATGGCGCGTATTGCACAAGGAATTTCTAACGACCTGACTACACGTGCTGCCGACGTGATCCTAAAAGAACGTCGAAAACTAGTATTGGTAGCGCGCGAAACTCCGTACAGTCTGATTCATCTGAATAATATGACAACGATTACGCAGTCTGGAGGAATCATTTGTCCTGCAAGTCCATCGTTTTACAGCAACCCGCAATCGTTAGAGCAATTGATTAAAACAGTGACCGACCGCGTACTGAATTTAGTCGACTTGCCGAGTAATGGTTATCAGTGGGGGAATTGATTTGGCATAGCTATAGGCAAATCTGATCCTATTTTGTACATTTGTTCTCCAATGACACTACTTAGATATTTGAAGTTGGAAAATCTACCTGAGTGCAGCCAGATTACATCTGGAAGCCGTTTGATACAAGTTAATCAAATGGTGAATAAATTGTTGTATCCACATTACCTATTCACGTACAAACATACATGGCTACTGTTCTAATTACTTCAGCAGTGTTGCTATCGCCCGAGCATGCGCATCACCTTTCGGAGGTGGATGTATTGCTGGAGGATGGTATCATCAAATTTATTGGTAAGCAAAATAGCATTGATCGTGCTGACATCGAAGTGATCGATGCCAAGGGTAGCTACATAGCACCAGGTTTTTTTGATTTGAATGCTAATTTTGGCGAGCCTGGGTTAGAAACCAAAGAAGATTTGCAGACGGGTATTGCATCCGCATCGGCAGGTGGCTTTACCGGCGTCGCGATCCATCCAAATACAAACCCAGCTATTTATACACGCTCGGAGGTGGCTTTAATAGTCAATCAAAGTCGTGGCGCAGTAGTCGATGTTCATCCTGTTGGGGCAATCAGCAAAAAACGCCAAGGAGAAGAGTTAGCAGAACTATACGATATGAAGCTGGCTGGTGCGATAGCTTTTAGCGATGGTGATCGCAGTGTGCAACAGGCAGGTTTGATGAGCCGCGCATTGTTGTATGCTAAAGGATTTGATGGCTTAATCATGGCTTTTGCGCAAGATGAGTCTATTGCCGGTGGCAACAAAATGAATGAAGGTGAGGTGAGTACTTACCTCGGCATGAAAGGTATTCCAAATCTTGCAGAAGAATTAATGGTATCGCGCAATATCAAATTAGCCGCTTACCACGATGCCCGCATTCACTTCTCGACAATCTCTACCGCTGGAAGCGTCGACTTGATTCGCCAGGCGAAAGAAAATGGATTACGCGTTACCTGCGATGTAGCAGCACATCATCTATTGCTGACGGATGAATCTATCAGGAGCTTCGATAGTAATTATAAAGTTAGTCCGCCTCTACGTACACAGCAAGATGTAGATGCGCTACGCGATGGTTTACGTGATGGTACGATCGATGCTGTGGTATCACAACATACACCGCATGAGATCGAATTCAAGCAAGTGGAGTTTCATATCGCAGCAGATGGAATTGCTTCGTTGCAGACCGTGTTGCCAACGTTACTATCCGCTGGCCTATCGGCCGAAGAAATTGTAGAAGTTTTAGCTATTCGACCACGTCAGGTGGTAGGATTGGCTTTGCCAACTATTGAAGAAGGCGCGGTCGCTAACTTCGTACTATTCGATCCGACAGCAAAATGGAGTTACGATCAGAAAAGCAACAGATCAAAAGGAGCTAATAATCCTTGGTTTGGTCAAGAACTCGTTGGTAAAGTATTGCTAACAGCCAATAATAAACAACTTACACGCAACACAATATAACACATCGATATGGATGCACATGTAAATAACGCCTTGCACAATGCGCTACAGTATTTTGCTACGGTAGAAGAACAAGATTTTAGCGGTATTGAAACCGAACTTCGGGCAACCTTTGACGCGGACCTTCCATTTATGGATAAAGTTTCGAAGTTGGATGAAGCTTTTGACAACCACCCACGCTTTGAAGAGCTGCGCGAGTACGTCTTCGATTTGTTGATGATTAACTTCTTTGCCGAAGATGTACAGAAGCTAGAAGAGGATTATTTAGACTCTGAGGAGTGGGAAGCTATTGAAGAAGATACATTGGATCGCGGTAGCGAATTGCTTAATGTATTACTTTACCTAAAGGAGTGTGAAGATGCTGATGTTGAGCCATCTTTGGATGACTACTTAAAGGAGTTTTTACTGGTCGAGGAAGATGAATTCCAAGATGAACACCGCATCTACGAAGAAGTGATCAAAAACCAAATTTTGGTAGAAAGCAGCTTTGGAGAAATTGCGAAAGTAGGCGCTAAGATTGACATAGAAGAAGAGATTAAAGATATCTTCTATCCATTGATGTCGTTTTTCGCAGAGCCACGTCCGGATCAAGCCGCTATCGAAGAATTTTTAGAACAAAGTGATCGCAAATCATTAGATTTGGCTATTTACCAACTAATTATTCAATTCAACAACTAAAACTATTTTTATGAGCAGTATACCCGTAGAGTCAACAGATCTAAAGAAACAAGCCGCTATCTACGGAGTGATTCTTGGTGTGATCAGTTTCGTATTAGGTATTATCACCCTGATTATCGGTGCTAATGCGACTGGTATTATGACCGTTTCTTTCGTGAGCATATTATTGGTATATGTCGTTCCTTTGGTGATCACTTGCCTACTTGCTGTGAGATTGCGTCGTCAGGCGGGAGGTTATTGGGATTTTCGTACCGCGTTGAGCCATATCTTTATCGTATTGGCAGTATCTGTGGTGTTATCCACCGTAGGTTCGAAAATTGTAAGTCGTGTAATGCCTGCATTGGAAGAGCGCGCTATCGATAATATGATGAACCTATCCATTGAATCACTTGAATCTATGGGTTTTCCGGATGAACAGATCGATTCTACCGTGGAGCAACTTGAGGTGCAAAAAGAAGGATTGTATACTTTTTCTTTCGCTAATCTCATCCAAGCTTTGGCAGTATCGCTAATCATGTATTTTATTTTAGCGCTAATCTTAGCGGCCATCTTTAAAAAAGAGCAACCCATATTTGTAGATGATTCGACGGATAATGCTCACCCTTGGCAAGCTCCACAAGATCCTACAAATTAAGGTCTTTTGTTCTTGTATTTAAATAATTTATTCTGCTAGATGTTACAGCCTGTAAGCATAGATATTTCGGTGGTAGTACCATTGTATAATGAGGAAGAGTCGCTACCTGAGCTTACCGCTTGGATAGATCGCGTGATGGTGCAACATGGATTTGCTTATGAGGTGATCTTAGTAGATGATGGGAGTACAGATCGCTCTTGGAAAACCATCGTACAGCTAAAAGAATCAAATCCGAAGATTACAGGAATCCGATTCCGACGTAATTATGGTAAATCGGCTGCCCTCAACGTTGGCTTTGCAGCAGCAGAGGGAGAAGTTGTGATTACGATGGACGCCGATTTGCAGGATAGCCCGGATGAGATTCCAGAACTATACGATCGCATCACCAATCAGCAGGCAGATCTCGTTTCAGGTTGGAAACAGAAACGCCATGATCCGCTTTCAAAAACGATTCCTACCAAATTGTTTAACTCTGTGACACGAAGTATGTCGGGCATTCACAATCTGCATGATTTCAATTGTGGATTGAAAGCTTATCGCAAAGATGTGGTCAAAAGCATTGAAGTATATGGAGAAATGCATCGCTATATTCCTGTATTGGCCAAGTGGGCGGGGTTTAGCAAGATTCAAGAACAGGTCGTACAACATTATCCCCGGAAATATGGCACGACCAAGTTTGGTCCAGGCCGCTTTATCAAAGGATTTTTGGATCTCGCATCTATCTTTTTTGTGGGCAAGTTTGCCAAGCGTCCGATGCATTTCTTTGGGCCGATTGGCGTGCTGAGTTTCTTAATTGGCTTCGTGATTACCCTATATCTGATCTTCGATAAATTAGCTAGCATAGCCAATGCCACGCCCTATCGCAATGTGACGGATCAACCATTATTTTACTTGTCTTTAGTGGCGATTATATTGGGTACACAACTTTTCCTGACGGGTTTCATCGCAGAACTGATATCCCGCAATGGATCCGACCGCAATAAATATCATATCGAGCAAGTTATTTAGATGTTTTTCTCGATCATTATACCGCTCTATAATAGGCCGCAGGAGATTCACGAGCTGTTGCAATCATTGACCGAGCAGCAGTATTCCGATTTCGAAATCATTATCGTAGAAGATGGTTCGCGCATTCAGGCAAAAGATATTGTTCAAGCATTTGCCGATCGCTTAGATGTGCATTACTACCTGACCGAAAATACGGGGCAAGGTTTTGCACGTAATTATGGTTTCGGAAAAGCGAAAGGCGACTTTTTTATCGTATTAGATTCTGACGTCATCGTGCCACCGCAGTACTTGCAACAGGTTGCTGCTGGCATCAAAGCACAGCATCTTGATGCATTTGGTGGGCCAGATGCGGCGCACGCTTCCTTCTCCGATATGCAAAAAGCGATCAGCTATAGCATGACTTCTCCACTGACGACTGGTGGAATACGTGGAAACAAAAAACATATCGGACCTTTTCATCCGCGCAGTTTCAATATGGGCATTTCGCGTGCTGTATGGGAGCGTACGAAAGGTTTTCGTCTTTCCAGAAGATCGGAAGATATTGAGTTTAGTATCCGAATGATTGCCGAAGGCTTCCAGGTTGGATTAATACCAGAAGCATTTGTATACCACAAAAGACGTACGGATCTATCCCAATTTTTCAGACAAACCTACCTTTTCGGAAAAGGTAGAATAGATATCTACAAAATCTATCCAAAAGAGTTAAAATGGGTCCATGCCTTGCCGGCAGTTTTCGTGGTCGGATTAGTTGTTATAGCGATGCTCACATTGTTGAATGTGTTGACCTATGGTGGTATTACGTTGTTTGTACAAATCGCCTATCTAGGCTATGCCTTCTTATCCCTATATACCATCGCGCTATTTTTCCACGCTTTAAACACGACAAAAGATCTATTAGTTGCACTAAATGCAGTACCAGCCGCTTACGTACAACTGGTAGCCTATGGATCAGGCTTCATCCAAAATTATATGGATAAAATCTGCTTTCAGAAATAAGTTCGGAGCTTGTATCTTAGCAGAATCCTTCTTAACTTGAAGTCGGCAATTTATCTCATTGCCGACCGTCTGTTAACAACTGTTAAGGACGAGCTATTTCGATCAATAGATTTCCTATTTGTCGGTGTGGAGAAGCGAAATTAGCGGTGTACATCACAATAATCGATCAATAATTTGAAAGTTACATTTTTAGGAACAGGTACCTCCCAAGGTGTGCCGATGATCGGTTGCCATTGCTACGTATGCACATCTCCAGATCATAAAGACAAACGTTTACGCTCATCGATCCTAATTTCGTACGGTGGTCGCCAGATTGTGGTGGATACAGGACCCGACTTTCGCGCGCAAATGTTGCGCGAAGAAGTGCCGCGATTAGATGCAGTGCTCATCACACATTCGCACAAAGATCATATCGCTGGATTGGATGACGTGCGTGCATTCAACTATCTCCAACGAGAATCCATTCCTATTTATGGTACAGATGTATCGCATGATGCGCTTCGGCGAGAGTTTTACTATGCTTTTGCAGATCATAAATATCCCGGCGTTCCACAGTTAGAATTAGAAGAGGTTCATGCCGCACAAGCTTTTGATTTATTTGGCAAAGAAGTGATGCCCATCGAGGTGCTGCACTATCGTATGCCCGTTTTAGGCTTCCGTATCGACGATTTTGCTTATATCACCGATGCGAAGACCATATCCGAAGAATCTTACAGTTTATTAGAAGGAGTGGAGGTGTTGGTATTAAATGCGTTGCAACGCGAAGCGCACATTTCTCATCTTACGCTGGCGGAAGCGCTAGAAGTGGTAGATCGGGTACAGCCGAAGCAAACTTATTTTACGCACATCAGTCATCGTTTTGGCCGACATACAGAAATACATGCGGAGTTGCCTCCGGATGTATCTCTAGCTTATGATGGTCTGCAGATTGAAATCTAACAGATAGTATTAATTCAATACCACCGTCGGCGCAGCGGTGTTTTCGACCTCATCGTGCTGAGCGAGCATAGTTTTAGAGGTTGTTTTGGTTTTCAAGATGTTGCTACTCGCCATGTAATTTTTATTGTTCGCATAGATGTACATCATAGAACCGCCTTTGATCGTGTTAATGACAGCCGCATTAATTTCGCGCGGAAGCGCTGGACAACCATAAGAGCGCCCCAATCTTCCCATACTCTTTGCTAGATTGACATTGCAGTAATCTGCGCCATGCATCACAATAGCACGCGCTCTTGCTTGATCATTAATGCCTTTTTCCAAGCCATCAAGTCGCAGGGAGTAGCCATTTCCACCCTGATAAGTTTCAGCCGTGACATAAAAACCTAAGGAGCTTTGAAAAGATCCGTGTCTATTTGAAAAATTTGTGGCATAGTTTTCGCCCGTATTACGACCGTGAGCCACCACACTATGATGTAGTAGCTTTTTGTTCTTTAGATCAATAACGTAAAGCCGTTTCTCGGTAGATGGTAATGTAAAATCAATCACCGTGATCAGTTCCTTTTTTGTACGGTGTTGCATCGATTCATAACCGTACATCGCCTCTTCGAATGCCTGATAGTTCAAGATGCTATCGACATGCAAGCTGTCGTATATGGCTCGAATCTGAAAAAATGGATCTGGTTTTGCGATATCAATAGCCGTTATTTTTTCGGCAGGTTGGTCAACATATCGGTCTTTAAAGCTGGCGAATGCAATAAATACTAAACATACTGACGCCAAAATTCCAAAAAAAATCTTCCTCATAATCCCTACTTCCCTTTTTTGTGAATCCACAAATCTAGTAATAAAGGTGTTACGAAAATGTTAAATTATGTAAAACTATTCGATTACAATAATCAAAGAAGATAGCGTTTTAGTCAAATTGTACACAAATTCTGCGTGAGAAGAAGCATTTCTAACACACATATGGGAGCGAGGTACTGTACCGAGCGACCAACTGTATTCTACAATTTTTCCGTTAGGATTGTTGACTGGTACACCGTGAATATAGCCACCATTACTGAATCTGGTCGCAAATGGCGCATATCCCTGAATGCTTGAAGTGCCATCTTTTAAGAACATCATTTTCTTTTTCTTCTCTTGTACCACATAAACTCCTAAAGGCGTCTCGGTAGAAAATGGTGGTTTGTGCATGCCGCTGGTGGCTGGATTCATACTTAATACTTTCCAAGCTCCTTTATCTGTTTTTTGGAAGGTGGCGATATTTTGGTTGGTTACATCGACTATGGCGACACGATCAAATACAACAGTATCCCCTAAGACTTTGACATAACGATCCGGCACATCGAATTTACCAGGTAGCGAGATGCCCTCTACTTCCATCATATCTGCGGTGGTGTCATTTTTGGTTATAATCACGAGATATCCATCACGACCGTACAATTCTGGTGCGTCATGCTGACCCGTTGCATACAATGGCACACCTTGCCAGCGTTCAGTTCCCAACGAATCGGCCACGCGCTTGTAGGCATTTCGTTTCCAGTTTTTCACTAAAGGTGCTTCCTTATTTTTATTGCGATGATTTTGCAACACGCCGTATTGATGTGGCATGCGTTGGAAATTCTCCACATCCGCCAAGCGTTCTTTGATTTTGTCCCATTGAAATACTCTGGTAGTATCTTCATACGCGTAGCTATCTTCCAAAGTATGTTTATCGTACTCGAGATCTTTTGTCAAGTTGATATCGGCTGCCTTAACAGGTTGTTTGCGTACCTCTTCTTCTGCCGCTTTTATCTGTGCTAGCGAATCGGCGGTTCTTTTTTCCGCATCAGATATTGCCTTTTCTTCTGCCGTTTTATTTTGGCAGGAGAAGATAAGTGTCATCGACATCAAGGCGCAAAATAGTAATCGTATCGTGTAGACGTTTTTAATCATTTTATCCATTTAAAAGAAAGAGAAAAGCCCTATTCACAAAGCGGTAGACGATTTCTCGAGGGAAATATATATTTAGATCAAGAAACAAAAAGCCGACCAATTATTACGTGTTATTCGTATATTGTTGCCACAAAATGATCTACTAACGAAAGACTGCTGCATTGGAAGAATTTCTATTGGAATTTAGCGGTTACATTAGATGGCTGATTTACAATGGATTTAACTCCATTTAGCGAGTTTAAAAATAGCAGTTTTATGCGTTAAATTGACGTTAATTTTCGTTTTAACATATAATTTCGCCTCATTTTAACGTTTAGTAGATTGAATTGTAATAAAAACGTTACTTCTTAAGGACATCTATGCTAATAAAGAAAAACAACTGGTTCCAACCACAATGGATTGTCGTACTCTTCAGTGCGATTTTTTTATTGGATAGCTGTAGCCACAGCGAGTCCAAAGAAAAAGAAAAAGGGGAGAAAGCCCTTGCTCTGCCCGTGTATGAAGTAAAACGGAGTGACGCCGTCACCGTGAAGACGTACCTAGGTACCATAGAAGGTAAGGTAAACGTCGAAGTAAGGCCGCAAGTAGAAGGCCTATTACAAGAGATCTACATTGACGAAGGTGCATACGTGCAAAAAGGCCAAAAGCTCTTTAAGGTTGATCAATCAGCCTACCAAGAGAGTCTGAATAATATGCTGGCTACGGCTGAAGTAGCCAAAGCGCAATTAAAGAATGCGCAGCTAGAGATTGATCGACTCAAACCCTTAGTCGCCAATGATGTGATTTCCGATGTACGATTATCCGCAGCGCAGTCCGATTACGAGGTGGCACAAGCCACCTTACAACAAGCACAGGCTGCGGTGCGAAGCGCTGAGATCAATA
>JAAIGF010380728.1_pt1 | contig 10192 bp, 7 predicted proteins | sample 6487441 | NCBI WGS metagenome assembly JAAIGF01 (sample SAMN13974129, study PRJNA590717) | phyllosphere metagenome | biome: pepper field; feature: multiple bacterial spot infested pepper fields; material: pepper leaves; isolation source: leaves from pepper fields | host: Capsicum annuum ...
TCACCGGCATGAAGCCGGCGCCGCGGATACGCTCCAGCAGCTTGGGATCGCGGGCGATCTCGCGCAGGTGGCTTTGCAGCACGTCCATCACGTCCTTGGGCAGGTTCGCCGGGCCGCCCATGGCGACCCAGCCGAAGACGGCGTAGGCGTCGTCGGTCACGCCCTGCTCGTGGATGGTGGGCACCTGCGGCAGGATGTCCATGCGCTGCAGGCCCGTCACCCCGATGGCCTTGAGGCGGCCGGAGTCGATGAACGGCTTGGTGTTCTGCGCGCTGGAGAAGCACAGCTGCAATTGGCCACCGATCAGGTCCTGGATCATGGGCGCCTCGCCCTTGTAGGCGACGTGGGCCATGTCGGCATCCTGCGTCTTGCTCATGTAGGCGCCGCCCAGGTGCGCGTACGAGCCCACGCCCCAGGAGCCGTACGAGACCTTGCCCCGGTTCGCCTTCACGTAGGCGAGCAGTTCCTTCATGTTGCTCGCGGGCACGGAAGGATGCACCACCAGCGTGACGGGCGCGGCCGCGATCTGCGTGATCAGCGTCAGGTCCTTCTGCGGGTCGTAGGGCAGCTTGGTGTAGAGGAACTGGTTGATCAGCATCGAGGTGCTGAGCGAGAGCAGCAGCGTAGTGCCGTCGGGCGCGGCCTTGGCGACCGCGTCGGTGCCCAGGATGCCGGCGGCCCCGCCCCGGTTGTCCACCACCACCGGCTGGCCCAGGCGCTGCGACAGGGCTTCGCCCACGCTGCGGGCGATGATGTCGGTCGCGCCGCCCGCATTGAACGGCACGATGAGCTTGATGGGCTTGGTGGGCCATGCGGCCGCCTTGGGGGTCTGGGCGGGGGCCGTGCCCAGCCAGCCGGCGCCGCCGAGCGCGGCCATGCCGTGCAGCACGGCGCGGCGGTTGAATCGGGAACCTGTCATGGTGTTGTCTCCGGGGGTTCTCTGTGGAAAATTCGGCCCCGGTGCGCCGCCTCTGCGGGCGGCCTGGTGCACCGGGCCGGCGGGAAAATCACGGGTTCGGCGGCGCCTCCGGCAGCGTCAGCACGCCGCGCTGCTGCAGGCCCTGCAGTGCTTCGTCGCTCAGCTGCAGCAGGCGCTGCAGCACTTCGCGCGTGCCCTCGCCCAGCGTGGGCGGCGCATGGCGGATGGGCAGGCGCTGGCCGTTCAGCCGATAGGGCGGCGCGAACACCGGCGTGGTGCCCACCACGGGGTGCGGCATGTCCTGCAGCAGGCCGCCGCGCCGCGTGCGCTCGCTGGTGAGCGCTTCGTGCAGGCCGGCCACCTTGCCGCAGGGAATGCCGCAGGCGGTCATGCGCTCCAGCAGCACGTCGCGCGGGAAGCCGCGGATCAGCTCCGTGAGCATCGGGCCGATCTCGTGGCGGTTCTTCGCGCGCTGCACGTTGGTGGCGAAACGCGGGTCTTCCACGATGTCGGGCCGTTCGATCACCTGGCGGCAGAACTTGTCGAACTGCGCGTTGTTGCCCACGGCGATGATGAGCGGGCCATCGGCCGCGTCGAACATGCCGTAGGGCACGATGGACGGGTGGGCGTTGCCGTAGCGTGCCGGGTCGTGCCCCAGCTGCATCGCATCGAGCCCGTAGTAGCCGGTGACCATCAGGCCGCAGTCGTAGAGCGCCATCTCGATCAGGCGGCCCCGGCCGGTGCGGCTGCGCTGGAACAGCGCCGCCAGCACGGCCTGCGCGGCGTACATGCCGGTCATCAGATCGACCACGGCCACGCCGAATTTCAGCGGCGGCTGCGAGGCCTCGCCGTTGAGCGCCATGAGCCCCGTCTCGCCCTGGATCACCAGGTCGTAGCCCGGCCGCTTCGCCTCCGGGCCGGTCACGTCGTAGCCGGCCACGGCGCAGTAGATCAGGTCGGGCTTGATCGCCTTGAGCTGCTCGTAGCCCAGGCCCAGCTTCTCGGCGCCCCCGGTCTTGAAGTTGTGGATCACCACGTCGAACTGCGGCAGCAGCTCGTGCACGATCTTCGCGCCCTCGGGGCTCTGCAGGTCCAGCGTGATCGACCGCTTGTTGCGGTTCATGCTGTTGTAGTAGGTGGTCTCGGTCTTGCCGATGCGCATGCCCCAGTCGCGCGTGTCGTCGCCGCGGCCGGGATGCTCCACCTTCACCACCTCGGCGCCGAAGTCGGCCAGCACCTGGCCGCACAGCGGCCCGGCGAATACGCGCGAGAGATCGAGCACGCGCACGCCCTCCAGCGGAAAGTCGATGGCGTCCGTCGATGCGGCGTCAGGGGTGGTGGCGTTCAATGTCTTGTCTCCAGTCATTCGTTCATTGTGGTGCGGCGGGCGGCGTGGCGGCTGCCCCCTGCGCGACCCGGTACGGAAAGCGCGTCAGCCCGCCGGGCCGCGCAGCCGCACGTAATCGGGCGCGCGCTTTTCCAGGAAGGCGGCGATGCCTTCGCGCGACTCTTCGGTCTCCTGCGACAGCACCATGCTCTGCGCTTCGCTCTCCAACTGCTCTTCGAGCGTAGCCTGGGGCGCCGCCAGGCAGAGGGCCTTGATGCGCGCCATGGCCTGCTGCGGCCCGTCCGCCACGCTGGCGGCCAGTGCCAGCGCAGCGGCGAGTGCCTCGCCCGGCTCGGCCAGGCGATTGACGGCGCCGAGGGCATGCAGGCGCTCGCCCGAAATCCGCTCGCCCGTCAGGCACAACTCCGTCAGCACCTGGCGCGACACGAATTCGGCCAGGAAGGCCGTCGCGCCGCCGTCGGGCGTGAGGCCGACCTTCACATAGGCCACCGAGAAGACGGCATTGCGCGCCGCCACGAGCATGTCGCAGGCCAGCGCCAGCGACAGGCCCGCTCCGGCCGCCGCACCCTCCACGGCCGCGATCACCGGCTTGCCGCTGCCGCGCACCGCACGGATCAGATCGTGCAGGCCTTCCAGCTTGGCGCGGCGCTCTTCGATGGGCAGCTCGCGCCGCTTCGCCAGCTGGCGCAGGTCGCCGCCCGCACAGAAGTGGCCGCCTTCGCCGGTGAGCACGATGGCGCCCACCGCGGGATCCTGCTGCGCTGCGGCCAGCGCCTCGGTCAGCGCGGCATAGAACGCGGGCGACAGCGCGTTGCGCGCGGCGGTGTTGTTGTTGCTGAGCACCAGCACGGCGCCTTCGCGGCGCTGCAGCAGGGGCGCGGTCGTCTCCGTCATGGAATGGGGTCCTTCTTCGTCTTATGCCGGTTGACTCAGAGCGATGTAGCGCGCCAGATGGTGGTCTTCATCGCCCAGCTGGTGGTCGATCATCACCAGCCGCTTCGCATAGTGCGCCAGCGGCAGTTCCCAGGTCATGCCGATACCCCCATGCATCTGGATGCTTTCCTCGGCCACGAGCGTGCCGATGCGGCCGATGCTGAACTTGGCCGCCGATAGCGCCCGCTCGCGCGCGGTGCGGTCCGCGCCGTCGATAGCGGCCGCGGCGTTGATGACGGCCGAGCGGGCCTGCTCCACCTCCAGCAGCAGATCGGCCATGCGGTGCTGCAGCGCCTGGAAGCTGCCGATCGGCACGCCGAACTGCTTGCGGGTGCGCAGGTATTCCAGCGTGTGTTCCTTGGCCACGTCCATCGCGCCCACGGCCTCGGCGCAGAGCGCCAGCACGCCCCAGCCCACGGCGCGTTCCAGCAGCGCGGCGCCCTCGCCTTCCGCGCCCAGCAGCGCCTTGGCGCCCACGGCCACGTTCGTGAAGACCAGTTCGGCCGTGCGGCCGCCGTCGATGCGGCCGTGACCCTGCCGCGTGAGGCCTGCGGCATCGCTGGGCACCAGGAACAGGGAGATGCCCGCCGCGTCGAAGCTGTCGCCGCCCGTGCGGGCCGACACGAGCAGCCAGCCGGCGCCGTCGCCGAACAGCACCACGCCCTTGGCGCCGTCGATCACCCAGCCATCGCCCGCGCGGCGCGCGGTGGCCGCCACGCGCGTCGGCTCGTAGTGGCCGCCCGGCTCGTCGTGCGCCAGCGCGGCCACGGCCTCGCCGGCCATCAGCGGCGCCAGCACGGCTTCCTTCTGCGCGTCGGTACCGGCCGCCGCCACGGCGCGGCCCACCACCAGGGCGCCCAGCAAGGGTTCGGCGACGAGGCCGCGGCCCAGGCGCTCGAACACCACGCTGACGTCGAAGCCCGCGCCGCCGAAGCCGCCATCGGCCTCGGTGAACAGCGCGCCGATCGCGCCCAGATCGGCGAAGCCGCGGTACAGCGCGGGGGTGTGGCCCTGCGCGCCGTAGGCGGCATGGTTGCGCTGCTCGATGCCGGACTGCCCGGCGATGAAGCGGTCCAGCGTGTCCGCCAGCATGCGGCGGTCTTCGGTGTGTTCGAAATTCATGGCGTCACAGTCCGAGGATCATCTTGGAGATGATGTTTTTCTGGATCTCGTTGGAGCCGCCGAAGATCGACAGCTTGCGGTAGTTGAAGTAGTTCGCCGCGGCGGCAGCGGCGCCTTCCGGGCCCACGGCCCGGTCTTCGTGGCCGGCGTGCAGCGCCTCTTCCTCGAAGGGCAGCGCGTACGGGCCCATGGCGCGGCGCGTGAGCGAGAGGATCTCCTGACGGATCTCTGTGCCGCGGATCTTCAGCATGGAGCTTTCCGCGCCCGGCACGCCGCCGCCGGCCACCGCGGCGATCACGCGCAGGTTGGTGGTCTTCATGTTCTCCAGGTCGATCTCCACGCGGGCGAGCCGCGCGGCGAACAGCGGGTCCTGCGCGAGCGGACGGCCGTTGCACTGCACGGTGGCGGCCACGCGCTTCAACTTCTCCAGCGCGGCCACCGAGAAGCCCACGCCCGCGATGTTGGTGCGCTCGTAGGTCAGCAGGTACTTGGCATAGGTCCAGCCCTTGTTCTCCTCGCCCACCAGGTTCTCGGCCGGTACCTTCACGTCGGTGAAGAACACTTCGTTCACCTCGTGCTCGCTGTCCAGCGTGATGATGGGGCGCACCTCGACGCCGGGCGAGCGCATGTCCACCAGCAGGAAGCTGATGCCCGACTGCGCCTTGGCCTCGCGGTCGGTGCGCACCAGGCAGAAGATCATGTTGGCGTGCTGGCCCAGCGTGGTCCAGGTCTTCTGGCCGTTGACGACGTAGTGGTCGCCCTGGCGGACCGCCGTGGTCTTCACAGAGGCCAGGTCCGATCCCGCGCCGGGCTCCGAATAGCCCTGGCACCACCAGTCCTCGCCGTTCAGGATGCGCGGCAGCCAGTACTGCTTCTGCGCCTCGTTGCCGTATTTGATGAGCACCGGGCCCAGCATGTTCACGCCGAAGGGCACGATGCGCGGCGCACCCGCCAGTGCGCACTCGTTCTCGAAGATGAACTTCTGCACGGCGTTCCATCCCGGCCCGCCGTACTGCTCGGGCCAGTGGTTCGCGAGCCAGCCGCGCGCGTTCAGGATCGCGTGCCAGCGTTCCATGTCGGCCTTGTCCAGGCGCAGGCCGGCGCGCACCTTGTGCGAGAGGTCGGCGGGCAGATGCTCTTTCAGGAAGGCTTGCACTTCGTCGCGGAAGGCTTCCTCCTGGGGGGTGAATTGCAGATCCATGGGGTCTTTCGTCGATCGCTCGTTCTGTCGCTCTGTCGCTCTGTCAGTGCGCTTCGGCGGCGGCGCGGTTCAGGCTGCCGAAGTCGCGGCCCTCGGCCACCAGCTTTTCCAGCAGCGGCGCCGGCTTCCAGAACAGCGGGTCTTCCTGCGCGAACTCGCGGATGTCGGCCAGGATCTTCGGCAGGCCCACCGTGTCGGCGTAGTGCATCGGCCCGCCGCGAAAGCGCGGGAAGCCGTAGCCCGAGAGGAAGGTCACGTCCACATCCAGCGGCCGCAGGGCGATGCCCTCCTCCACCACCTTGGCACCTTCGTTGACCATCGCGGCCATGTAGCGGCGCATGATCTCGTGGGGCGTGAAGGTGCGCGGCACGACACCCTTCTTCTCGCGCTCGGCATCGACGATCGCCAGCACTTCCGGATCGGGCTGGCCGGTGCGGGCGCCCTCCGGGTACAGGTAGAAGCCGCGCCCCGTCTTCTGGCCGAACCAGCCGCGCTCGCAGATGCGGTCGGCGATCTCCACGTAGCGCGCCTTCGGGTCGCGCGTGGCGGCGCGGCGCTTGCGCGTGGCCCAGCCGATGTCGCCGCCCGCCAGATCGGTCACCTGGAACGGGCCCATCGGGTAGCCGAAACCGCGCACCGCGGCGTCGATCTCGTAGGGCGACGCACCATCTTCCACAAGATAGTCGGCCGCCTGCTTGTACACGGCCAGGATGCGGTTGCCGATGAAGCCGTCGCACACGCCGGCGCGCACCGGAATCTTCTTCATGCGCTTGGCCAGCTCGAAGGCCGTGGTCACCACGTCCGGCGCCACCTGGGCGGGCACCACGATCTCCAGCAGCTTCATGATGTTGGCCGGGCTGAAGAAGTGCAGGCCGATCACGTCCTGCGGACGCTGCGTGGCGGCGGCGATGGCGTCGATGTCCAGGTACGAGGTGTTGGTGGCCAGCACGGCGCCGGGCTTGCAGACGCGGTCCAGTTCCCGGAACACCGCTTTCTTCACCTCGATGTCCTCGAACACGGCTTCGATCACCAGGTCCACGCCGGCGATGTCGTCGTAGCGCGTCGAGGGCGTGTAGCGCGCCAGGATGGCGGCCTTGCCCTCCGCCGTCATGCGGCCCTTGGCGATCAGGCCGTCGTAGACCTTCTCGACGTTGGCCTGGCCCCGGGCGATGGAGTCGGCATCGCGCTCGATCATGGTCACCGTCAGGCCCGCATCCAGCGCGGACACGGTGATGCCGGCGCCCATGGTGCCGCCGCCGATGACCGCGATCTGGTGGAAAGGCCGGGGCGCTGCGGCCTTGGCCTCGGGAATCTTGGCGGTCTCGCGCTCGGCGAAGAAGGCGTGGATCAGTCCGGCGCGCTGCGGGCTGTTCAGGCATTCCACGAACAACGCGCGCTCCTTTGCCATGCCTTCGTCGAAGGGCAGCTCGACGGCCGCGCGCACGCATTCGACGATCTTCATCGGCGAGAACAGGCCACGGCTCTTCTTGGCCGTGTCGGCCGCCAGGGCGTCCAGATCGGCCAGCGCGGCGGCCTGGTCGGCCACGGCCAGGTCACGCGTGCGGCGGACCGGGGCGTTCTGGGCGATCAAGGCGTTGGCATAGGCCAGGCCTGCGGCGGTGGCATCCGTGCCCTCTTCCAGCCGGTCCACCAGACCGGCCGCCAGCGCGGCCTGGGCCGACAGGGGCTTGCCGCTCAGCATCAGTTCGGCGGCGGGCTTCACGCCCATCAGGCGCGGGGCGCGCTGCGTGCCGCCCGCACCGGGCAGCAGGCCCAGGTTCACCTCGGGCAGGCCCAGCTGGGCCGCTGGCAAGGCCAGGCGGTAGTGGGCCGACAGCGCCACTTCCAGCCCGCCGCCCAGCGCAGCGCCGTGGATGGCGGCCACGACGGGCTTGGCGCACGACTCGATGCGCGCGCACACCTCGGGCAGCAACGGCGGCACGGCAGGCTTGCCGAACTCGCGGATGTCGGCCCCGGCGATGAAAGCCTTGCCCTCGCCCACGATCAGCACGGCCTTCACGGCGGCATCGGCCTCGGCCTGCTCCACGGCCGCCAGCAGGCCCTGGCGCACGGCCGCGCCCAGCGCATTGACCGGCGGGTTGTGGATGCTGACCACCAGCACGTCGCCCTGCAGGCGGGTTGAAACCACGGAAGCCGCTGCCTCACGAGTCATGCGCTTGTCTCCTCTAATGGGGGTTGGAATGTCCAACAGGCATTCTTGCGGCGACAATGATTTCTAACAATCCCATGAATCATTGACAGACTGTCAAATGATTTCAACCAATCGAGCCACCGAGAGCCATGGATTCCCAATCGCTGACGCTGCTGGTCGAGATCATCGACAGCGGCAACCTGAGCCAGGCGGCACGCAAGCTCAAGATGACGCGCGCCAACGTGAGCTACCACCTCGCCAAGCTGGAGAAGGACGCGGGCGTGCAGCTGGTGCAGCGCACCACCCGCCGCGTGGAGCCCACCGAGATCGGCCTGCGGCTCTACGAGCACGGCCGCACCATCCGCAACGAGCTGATGGCCGCGCAGGAGGCCGTCACCACGCTGGGCCAGGGCCTGCAGGGCCGCGTGGGCATCAGCGTGCCAAGCGGCTACGGCCAGATCGTGGTGAGCGACTGGCTGATCGAGTTCAAGCGCACCTACCCGGGCATCGTGCTGGACGTGCTGTTCGAGAACCGGGCCGACAACCTGCGCGATGAGGTGGACATCGCCATCCGCGTGGTGCAGGAGCCGCCGCTGTCGCTCGTGGCCCGGAGCCTGGGCACCGTGCGCTACCTGGCCTGCGCCTCGCTCGACTACGCGCACCGGCACGGTCTGCCGCGCACCCTGCACGCGCTGCGCAGCAGCCCCGTGATCACCGCCGGCGTGACCGGCCGGCAACTGCGGCTGGCGGCCTACCAGGGCCAGGAGCGGCACGAGGTGATGCTGGAGCCGACCATGGTTTCCGAGCACTTCCCGTTCCTGCGCCAGGGCATCCTGGCCGGGCTGGGCGTGGGCCTGGTGCCCGACTACGTCGTGCAGGACAAGCTCGATAGCGGCGAGGTGCTGACCACGCTGAACGAGTACCGCCTCAGCATCTTCGGCACCCACATGTACCTGCTGTACCTGCCCAACCGCCACCAGACCCGCGCGGTACGCACCTGCATCGACTTCCTGCTGGCCAAGGCCCAGCCGGCGGACGGCCCGCGGGCCGAAGCGCCCGCGGCGCCCCGCTGACGCCGCGCCCCGCGGCGCACCTTTCGCGCGAATCGAACGCCCACGAAAAAGCCCCTGCCGTTGCCGGACAGGGGCTGGTGCGGCGGGGGCGCCGGGGGTCTCTCAAGAGAGTAGAGACCGGTCCGGCGCGAACCGCTCAGACGTTCTGCGCGTTCTGCAGGGCGGCGATGCGCTCCTCGATCGGAGGGTGGGTGCTGAACAGCTTGCCGATGCCGCCGGCGATGCCCAGGGCCTGCATGCTCTTGGGCAGTTCGGCCGTGTGCAGGCCACCCAGGCGGGCCAGGGCGTTCACCATGGGCTGCTTGCGGCCCATGAGCTGGGCGGCGCCCGCGTCGGCGCGGAACTCGCGCTGGCGGCTGAACCAGGCCACGACGATGGCGGCGAGGAAGCCCAGCACGATGTCGAGCACGATGGTGGTCACGTAGTAGCCGATGCCGGGGCCCGAGCGGTTCTCGTTGTTCTTGTTCAGGAAACTGTCCACCGCGTAGCCGATCACGCGCGACAGGAACACCACGAAGGTGTTCATCACGCCCTGGATCAGCGTCATGGTCACCATGTCGCCGTTGGCGATGTGGGCCACCTCGTGGCCGATCACGGCCTCGACCTCTTCGCGCGTCATGTTCTGCAGCAGGCCGGTGGACACGGCCACGAGGGCGTTGTTCTTGAAGGCGCCGGTGGCGAAGGCATTCGGGTCGCCTTCGAAGATGCCGACCTCGGGCATGCCGATGCCGGCCTTGTCGGCGAAGCGGCGCATCGTCTCGACGATCCAGGCCTCGTCGGCCGAACCGGTGCCGTCGATGATCTGCACGCCGGAGCTCCACTTGGCCACCGGCTTGCTGATCAGCAGCGAGATGATGGCGCCGCCGAAGCCCATGATGAAGGCGAAGCCGAGCAGCGCGCCCAGGTTCAGGCCATTGGCGGTCAGGAAGCGGTTGACGCCCAGCAGGCTGGCGACGATGCCCAGCACCACCACGACGGCGACGTTGGTCAACAGGAAAAGGGCGATTCGTTTCATCGAAAGGTTCTCCACGAAGGGATACGGGGTGTGGCAGCGGCCGGAAGGCCCGTCACAGCCCGTCAATTGGGGGCGGCGCGGAGGCCTTCAAGCCGTGCTCGCTGCGCGTCGCTGGCCCTGTTGTGGTTGCTTGTGCGGGGCGCGCGCGGCGGAAAACTAAAGAGTCATCATAGAAGCAAAAGTTCTCGTTTTCGGGCCACCAACCGGGCACGCCCAGAACCGGCAGGGGATTGAACGGCTTGGTCGCCAGATGCGCCGGATCCAGCGCCTGCGCCAGCCAGTCGTCCAGGCTTGCTATTGATTCAATAGCTACCGGCGCTTGATAGACGTGCGCCGTGATAGGTTTTCGTGGCTGCACCAGCTTTTCCAGCAGCGCGTGGCCGAACAGCACCAGCCGCGCCTGCTGCCACAGCGGGCGCAGGCCGACGA
>JAAIGF010244468.1_pt1 | contig 10190 bp, 10 predicted proteins | sample 6487441 | NCBI WGS metagenome assembly JAAIGF01 (sample SAMN13974129, study PRJNA590717) | phyllosphere metagenome | biome: pepper field; feature: multiple bacterial spot infested pepper fields; material: pepper leaves; isolation source: leaves from pepper fields | host: Capsicum annuum ...
ATTCATGTCCGGTGCCTTCATCGACATGGCGGTCGCGCTGTCCGGCAAGGCGTGCCCCGTGGCGCCCGGCCAGCCCTGGTACGTGCTGATCGAGTCGGCCGAGCCTGCGCGCGGTGACGGCGGCAGCGCGCTGCAGGATGCGCTGGAAACCGCGCTTGCGAACGAGACGATCACCGATGCCACGCTCGCCACCAGCCTGGCCCAGACCGAGGACATCTGGCGCCTGCGCCAGAGCATTCCCGAGATGCTGACCCACCTGAAGCCCACCGTGAACTTCGACTGCGGCCTGCCGTGGGTGGAAATGGACGGGTTCATCGCGCGCGTCGACGCGCGGATGCAGGCGCGCTACCCCGCAGCCCGGCATCTGTTCTTCGGCCACATGGGCGACAACAACATCCACCTCATGACCGGCCCGCACCGGCCCGAGGACATGCTCGCCGTCGAAGCCTGCGTCTATGACGAGCTGCGCGGCCGCCAGGGCACGATCAGTGCCGAGCATGGCATTGGCTTCATCAAGAAGCCGTTCCTCGCGCATACCCGCAGCCAGGCCGAGCTGGACACGCTGCGCACGCTCAAGACGGCGCTGGACCCGCTCGGCATCCTGAACCCCGGGCGGGTGATCGACTGACGCTGGCGGCCAGCGGCGCGACGGGTCGCCAACACCGCCCCCGTGGCGCGAGCGCGGCTCGTGTGGTGGACGAGGGCCAGCAGCGCCTCACGGCGCGCCCTGCGCCTGTCCCGCCAGGTAGGTGGCGACCAGCTCGGCGGCCGCCGGCAGCCCCAGTCCCGGCCGCGTGCAGATCGCAAAGCGTCGCTGCGCCCAGGCGTCCAGCAGCGGCACGACGGCCAGCTGGCGCGCGTCGGCGTACGACAGTGCGGCCTCCATCGGCACGACGCTGATCGCCAGCCCCGCCTGCACCACCCGCAGCATGGAATCGAGGTTGGACACCGTCACCCGCTGCAGCAGCTGCCGGCCGGCCTGCGCGGCGGCGCGCCGCAGCACCACCGTGACGGCCGCCGCGGCGGGCATGCAGACATGCTCCTCATCCAGCGTGTCGAGCAGCCGCAGGGACGGCTTGCGCGCCAGCCGGTGGTCCCGCGCCGTGACGATCGCCAGCTGGTCCGCGCGGTAGGCGCGCGTATCCAGCCCCTGGAAGTCGGCCGCATCCCAGCACACCCCGATCGGGGCCACCCCTTCAGCCACATGGCGCACCACGTCCGCGCTCAGGGCCTCCTCCAGCTCGATGCGGATGTGCTGATGGGCGGGCTCGCGCAGGAAGCGCGCAACGTCATCGGCCAGGCCGACCGCGATCGCCGATGCGGTCGCCGCAATGCGCACGTTGCCGCGCACCCCCACCGCGTGCTCGCCCATGTCGCGCTCGATGCCGTCGCACTGCGCGAGGATCGCCTGCGCGCGCAGCAGCAGGGCCTGGCCCGCCGCGGTCGGTTCCACCCCGCGCCGCCTGCGCACGAGCAGCCGCTGCCCCAGGGATTCCTCCAGCGCCGCCAGCCGCTTGCTGATCGCCGAGCCCACGAGATTGGCATGCTCGGCCACGCGCGTGATGCTGCCTGCCTCGCACACGCGAACGAACAGGCGCAGGGTGGTCAGGTCGAGATCGCGCATGTCACCGCTCCTTGTGATGTTCCCAACCGGAAACTCATGACTGCCAAATTACCATCATCCGCATCATCAGGAATGCGTAAAGTCAGTCATCATCGCTTCGCGCAGGCCGCCATGTCCCACGCTTTCCCCCCGCTTCACCTGCCGGACCCCGGCACCGCCATCCAGATCCGCGAGGTCGGGCTGCGCGACGGGCTGCAAAGCCTGGATCGCGTCGTGCCCACCGCCATCAAGACCGCCTGGGTCGACGCCGCCCACGCGGCGGGCATCCGCCAGATCGAAGTCGGCTCCTTCGTGCCGGCGCACCGCATGCCGCAGCTCGCCGACACGGCGCAGGTGCTGGCCCACGCACGCACGCTGCCGGGCCTGACGGCCTCGGTGCTGGTGCCCAACCTGCGCGGGGCGCACGATGCGCTGGCACACGGCGCACACCTGTTGCTCGTGCCGCTGTCCGCGAGCCACGCGCACAGCCTGGCCAACCTGCGCAAGCCGCCCGATGACGTGGTCGCCGATGTCGCACGCATCCGTGCCGAGCGTGATGCCGCGGGTGCGGCCACCCGCATCGAAGCCGGCGTGGGCACGGCCTTTGGCTGCACGCTGCAGGGCCATGTCGACCCCGACGACGTCCTGCGCCTGCTGCAGGCCCTGCTGGACGCCGGCGCCGATCAGGTCAGCCTGGCGGACACCGTGGGCTTTGCCGACCCCGGCGCCGTGGCCCGCCTGTTCGAGCGCGCCAGGCGCCACGTGGGCGATCGCCTGGTCGGCGGCCACTTCCACGATACGCGGGGGCTCGCGCTGGCCAATACCCTGGCCGCACTGGGCCAGGGCGTGCGCAGCTTCGACAGCTCGCTGGCGGGCATCGGCGGCTGTCCCTATGCCCCCGGCGCCAGCGGCAACACGGCAACCGAAGACTTGGCCTATCTGCTGGACGCCATGGGCTATGCCACCGGCATCGACATGCCGGCCCTGCTCAGCCTGCGCGCCCAGGCGGCCGGCTGGCTGGATGGCGAGACGCTGCGCGGCGCCCTGGGCCTGGCGGGCCTGCCGCGCACGTTGACGGCCACGCCCGCCCCCTGAACCCCTCTTGCGGAGTCCGCATGTCCCACCCTTCCGATACCCCGCCCGCGGCCCTGCCGCTTGCCGGCATCCGCGTCGTCGAGTTCACCCACATGGTCATGGGCCCGACCTGCGGCATGATCCTGGCCGACATGGGCGCGGACGTGATCAAGGTCGAGCCCGTCGAAGGCGATCGCACCCGGCACCTGCTGGGCGCGGGCGCGGGCTTCTTCCCCCTCTTCAACCGCAACAAGAAGAGCGTGGCCCTGGACCTGCGCAGCGAAGGCGGGCTGGAAGCCGCCCGGCGCCTGTGCGCCAGCGCCGACATCATCGCCGAGAACTTCAAGCCCGGCGTGATGGCCAAGTACGGCCTGGACTACGCGACGCTCAGCCGCACCCAGCCTGGCCTGATCTACGTCACCTGCAAGGGCTTTCTGCCCGGCCCGTACGAACACCGCACGGCCCTGGATGAAGTGGTCCAGATGATGGGCGGCCTCGCCTACATGACCGGGCGCCCCGGCGACCCCTTGCGCGCGGGCACGAGCGTGAACGACATCATGGGCGGCATGTTCGGCGCCATCGGCGCGCTGGGCGCGCTGGCCCAGCGCCGCGACACCGGCCGCGGCCAGGAGATCCAGAGCGCGCTCTTCGAGAACAACATCCTGCTGGTCGCACAGCACATGCTGCAGTACGCCGTCACGGGCCAACCGGCCGCACCGCTGCCCGACCGCATCTCCGCCTGGGCCCTGTACGACGTGTTCCAGGTCGCCGACGGCCCCATCTTCCTCGCAGCCGTCAGCGATGCGCAGTGGAAGACCTTCTGCACCATCCTGGGCTTCAACGACCTGCTCGCCGACCCCGCGCTAGCCACCAACAACGAGCGGGTGCGCGTGCGCGCGAGCCTGCTGCCCGCGCTGCGCGAGCGCCTTGCCCACCGCACCGTGGCCGAACTGTCCGATCTCTTCGAGCGCCACGGCCTGCCCTTCGCGCCCATCAACCGCCCCGAAGCCCTCTTCGACGACCCGCACCTGGCCGCCACCGGCGGCCTCGCGGACATCACCCTGCCCGATGGCGAGCGCGCCGGCGCCACCGTGCAGGCCGCCCTGCTGCCCATCACGATGGCCGACCAGCGCCTGGGCGTGCGCCTGGACCCGCCGCGCCGCGGCGAGCACACGGATGCCCTGCTTGGCGAGCTGGGGTTCGATGCCGCCACCCTGAAAACATTACGAGAACAGGGCGCGATCGGCTGAGCCGACGACGCCATTCCCCGAGGAGACCGCCATGACCACCCCCATCCGTCCCGTGCGCCGACGCCTGCTCACCGCCGCCGGCCTTGCCCTGGCCGCCCTGGCAGCGCGCCCGGCGTTCGCCCAGTCCACCGGCCGGCCGATCCGTCTCATCCTGCCGATCAGCGCGGGCTCGGGGGTGGACACCATCACCCGGGCCGCCGGCCCGGCCCTGACGCGCACTTTCGGCAATACGGTGGTCATCGAGAACATGCCCGGCGCAGGCGGCATCATCGGCACCTCGGCCATCGTGCGCGAACCCGCCGATGGCCACACCCTGGGCATGGTGTCCAACAACCACGTCATCTTCCCCAGCGTCTTCAAAAGCGTGCCCTTCGATGCCCTTGCCGACATCACGCCGATCTCGGTCATCGGCGCCACGCCGTTCGTCCTGGTCGCGCATCCCTCGCTGCCCGCCAAGGACGCCAGCGAGCTCGTCGCGCTGCTCAAGGCCAAGCCCGACGGCTACAACTACGCATCATCGGGCAATGGCACCACGCTGCACCTGGCCGTCGAAATGTTCCTGCAAAAGGCTGGCGTGCAGGCACGCCACATCCCCTACCGCGGGTCCGGCCCGATGACGGCGGACATCATGGGCGGCCAGGTCGACTTCGGCGTGCTGTCGCTGCCGGCGGTGGCCCCGCACATCCAGAGCGGCGCCTTGAAGGCCCTGGGCCTGTGCGGCAGGGAACGCAGCCCGCTCGTCCCCGAGCTGGCCACGCTGGCCGAACAGGGCATCGCGGGCTACGAGATGGAGGGCTGGTTCGCCCTGATCGGCCCCAAGGGCATGCAGCCCGCGGACGTGCAGCGGCTGTACGAGGCCACCCGCCAGGCCTTCGAGGACCCGGAAACCCAGCGCGCCATGGCTGCCCAGGGCAACCGCATCGCCCCGCGCGACCCGCAGGCCAGCCTGGCTTACTTCGACAGCGAATTCCGCAAGTACGCGGCCGTGGTCGAGGCGGCGAAGATCGAGCCGCAGTGAGCGCTGTGCCGCGGCATCGCGCCGTTCAGGCCCGCGACTTCGCAAATGCGAGCGCGGCCTCGACCATGCGCCGCACGTGCGGCTGCACCTGGCCCGCCACGTCCGGCAGGTAGTCGAACGGCAGCGCCTCCTGCATATAGGAACATTGCGTCATCTCGAGCTGGATGGCGTGCACGTTGTCGGCGGGACGGCCGTAGTGGCGGTGCAAAGCGTGGGACATTGTGCGGGGCTGACGCAACCCCGCCATGCGTGCCTCAGTGCTCGGGCGCGTTCGCAATGATGCGCAGCATGACCGAGCGCATCTGCTCGATTTCTTCGCCCGACACGCCCTGCAGCAGCTCGGCTTCCAGCGCCAGCACGGCCTTGAGCATCGTCTGGAACTGGCGCTTGCCCTGCCGGGTGATCTGGATCTGCACCGCGCGGCTGTCGGCCGTGCAGGCACGGCGCTCGACCAGTTCGCGCGCCTCCAGGGATTTCAGCGAACGCGACAGCGTGGACTGTTCCGTCATCGTTGCATCGCCCAGTGCGCCCAGGGTCAACCCGTCGTCCACGGTGGTCAGGAAGGCCAGCACCCGCCAGTGGGTCAGCGTCAGGCCCTGCGGCTCGAGCACGGTCTGCAGGCGCGCGTTGATCAGGGTCGTGGTGCGGTTGATGAGGTAGGGCAGGAACATCCCGTGGCCGGGATAGGGCGGTGCTGCAGCCATGCGTGTCAGCCCTCCCCGCCCGGCAGCCGGCTGCGCACGAACTGCAGCATGCCGGCCAGGGTGAGGCCGATGAGGGAGATCAGGACGAGCGGCACGAACATGTCCACCACCTGGTAGCTGCGCGCGGCCACCATCAGCAGGTGGCCCAGTCCATCGGTGGAAGAGATCATTTCGGCAAGGAAGACGTTGATGCAGGCGATGACGAGGCCGATGCGGCAGCCCGTCAGCACCGAGGGCATGGCAGCCGGCAGGCTGACCCCCAGGATCGTAGCACCCCGCCCGGCACCCGCCGCCTGGGCCGACCAGAGCCACTTGGGCTGCACCGCACGCATGCCGTGATACGTGGCATACAGGATGGGAAACACCACGTCCGCCACGACCAGCGCCACCTTGGACGCGTGGCCGTAGCCGAACAGCAGCACCAGGCCGGGATAGAGCGCGATCTTCGGAATGGGCGCGAGCAGGCGCACCAGCGGCCCGAGCCAGCGCTCGGCCCCCAGTGCCATGGCCGCCCCCAGCAGCATGCCTGCGACCAGCGCGATCGAAAAGCCCAGGCCCAGGCGGATCAGCGTCTGCCCGACGTTGAACAGGAAGTCCGGCTCCTGCAGGCGGATGACCAGGCGCTCGGCGATGGTCAGGGGCGAAGGCAGCAGATTGGACCCGATGAGCCCGGCGCTCGTCACCGCCTGCCACACCACCAGGAGGACGATGACGGGCACGATCGAGGTCAGGGCGCGGCGCATGCCGGGTGGAACGAGGCTCATGGCAGGGCTCCTGTGCAAGTCATCCGGAAGAAGGCGGCACCTGGCCAGCCCGCGGGCAACCCCCGGTCATCGTCAGGCCCCCGGGTATCGGCACCGTCGCGGGCCACGCCGCCGGGCTCAGGTCGGCTCGGCATGCAAGGTGTCCGACCAGCGCACCAGCCAGCGGCGCAGCCGCTCGAAGCCGACGTCCAGCAGCAGCCCGAGCAGGGCGATCAGCACGATCATGGCGTAGACCTCGGGGTAGACGGCCATGTCCAGCGCGTTGAACAGCAGCTCGCCGGCGCCATCCTGGCGCGCGATCATCTCCGAGCTGATCATGGTGATGAGCGCCATGGCGATGCCCACCCGGCAACCCAGCAGCACGTCGGGCAAGGCTGCGGGCAGGATCACGCGCAGCAGGCGCGCGGGTCCTCCCATCCCCATCGCGCGGGCCGACCACACCAGCTTGTCGTCCACCGCCGCCGCCCCCTGGTAGCTGTGATACAGCAGCGGCAGGCTCACGCCCAGGAAGATGACCAGGATCTTGGACACGTCGCCGATGCCGAACCAGAGCATCAGGATCGGCATGAGCGCGGCCTTGGGGATGGGATAGACGAGCGTGGTCAGCGGGCTCAGCACGCGGGCCAGGGTCGGGCTGCGGCCCATGGCGAGCCCCGTGGGCACCGCGATCGCCAGCCCCAGCGCAAAGCCTGCCGCCATGCGCCCCAGCGAGGCGAGGATGCCCGACACATCATCGGGATTGCCCAGGATGCTCAGCATCGCGGCCCCGATGGCCATCAGGCCCGGCATTTCCTCCATGTCGGCGCGGCGCGCCAGGATCTCCCACGCGGCCAGCAGCACCAGGATCGGCAGCACCCGGGGCAGCAGGTTGCCCAGGGCGTTCGCGCGCGACGGCACCCCGGCCGGGGGTACGGTTGGAGCGATCGCGGCCGAGGCGCGCGGCCCCGGCTCGGCGCCGCCTGCCGGCGCGGCCGACGAGCCGGACGGCACCAGCCCGCTCACACGCCCACCCCGGCCTGCATGGCCTCCAGGCGATGCTCCAGATGCAGCACCAGATCCTGGTAGCGCCGATCGCCGATCAGTTCGGCGCGCACCCGCGGGCGCGGCAGGTCCACGTCGACGATCTCGTCGATGCCGCCTGGCCCGCCGTGCATCAGGACGATGCGATCGGACAGGAACACCGCCTCGTCGACACCGTGGGTCACGAAGAGGACGGTCTTGCGATCGCGCTCCCAGATGCCCAGCAGCTCGTGCTGCAGCCGCGTGCGCGTATGCGCATCCAGCGCGCCGAAGGGCTCATCCATCAGCAGGATGCGCGGACGGTACGCGAGGGTGCGCGCAATCGCCACGCGCTGGCGCATGCCGCCCGACAATTGCTTGGGATAGAAGTCCGCGTACGCCGTCAGCTTGACCAGCTCGAGCAGGTCCAGCGCGCGCTGGCGCGCCTCGTCGCGCGGCACCTTTTGTACCCGCAATCCATACATGACGTTCTGCAGCACGGTCTTCCAGGGGAACAGCGCGAACTCCTGGAACACCGGGCCCCGATCCGGCGAGGGCGCTGTCACGCGCTCGCCATCGACCCGGATGTCGCCCTCGGAGGCCGCGACGAACCCGCCGATCATGTACAGCAGCGTGGACTTGCCGCAGCCCGAGGGCCCGAGGATGGACACGAACTCGCCCGCGCCCACCGACAGGTCGATGCCGGCCAGCGCCTGGTGGTGCGCGCCGCCCGGGGCGGCGAAGGACTTGCCCAGCCCGGTGATCTCGATCAGCTTGGCAGACATGGCGGCCTCGTCAGCGAATGGGCGCGGTGATGTCGGCGCGCCGGAAATCCTCGGCCTTCAGCGGGCCGCTCACCATGCCCAGCTCGGCATACAGGTCAAACATCGCCTGGATGGCGGCGAAGTCGGGCGCCGCGTCCGGGCTGCGGGCAAAGTCATTGTCCTTGAGCAGATAGGTGTCCAGCACCTCGGCGGGCGCGCGCGTGGTCTTGGCCACCACCTGGACCGTTTCCTCGCGCTTGGCCAGCGCCATGGCCATGGCCGCGGTCAGGTCGCGCACGTAGTGCTTCACGGCTTCGGGGTTGGCCTCGGCAAAGGCCTGGCTGCACACTTCGATGGCGTGGGCCGTGTTGGGCATCACGTCCTGCAGGGAAAAGAGCTTGCGCACGCCGCCCTTGGCCTCGGCGCGTGCCGCAAAGGGCTGCACGAAGACGCCGGCGTCAACGCGCCCCCCGCGCAACGCGGATTCGGAGCCGGGAAAGCCGGTCTCCACCAGCCGGATGTCGCTGCCGGCGTCCAGGCCGTGCTTGCGCAGCACGGCGGCCATGCCGCCATGCACGCCCGAGCCATACACGTTGACCCCGACGATCTTGCCCTTCAGGTCCGCCACGGTCTTGATCGGGCCATCGTCCGCCACGCCCCAGTACACCGAGAACGAGGTCGGGCTTTCGCCCACGTGCTGGGCGACGACATAGGCCTTCAGCCCGCCGTTGAGCGCGCCCTGGGCCAGCGACAGCGGCGCCTGGGACGAACAGTCCAGCGCGTTGGACAGCATGGCCTGCACCATGGGTGCGGTGCCCTGGAACTGCGTCCAGGCGATGCGATAGTCCTTGCCCAGGCCGGGGAAGGCCTCGGGATGCTGCTGCATCCAGTACTTGGCCTCTTCACCCGGGATGGTCCAGCCGACGCGGATCAGCGGCGCTTCGGCGGCGCCGGCCAGCGGGGCGATGGTCAGGCCCAGGGCCAGCGCGGTCAGGCGGATGCGGTACGGGGTTGCCTTCATGGTCACTCTCCAAGCAGGGTGCGACTTCGACAAGCCCGGGCGCGGATGACCACGGCGGCGGGCGGCGGGAACGGGGGTCAGGGGCGTGGTGCGGCAGGCTCCAGGCCCTGCAGCTTCAGAAGGGCGGCAAAGCGGCGCATGGACTCGGCCTGCAGGCGGGCGGCGGACGCCGCATCCCAGGCGTACAGGCCCTGGCCGGTCTTCACGCCCAGCTCGCCTGCGGCCATCTTGCGGTTGACGATCTCGGGACTGGCGTAGCGGGCATCGCCCAGGCGATCGGCCAGGTAGCCGCTCGCATGGAACAGCGTGTCCAGCCCGCCGAAGTCGATGAACTCGGCCACGCCCATCGCGGCGTAGCGGATGCCAAAGCCATACCGGATCGCGAGATCGATGTCCTCGGCACTGGCGGCGCCCTGCTCGATCATGCGGGCGGCCTCGTTCATCACCATGACCTGCAGGCGCGGCACGATGTAGCCCGGGGCATCGTTGCAGACCACCGGCACCTTGCCCGCCGCGCGCAGGTCCGCCAGCAGGCGATCGCGCACGTCCGGCGCCGTGCCGGCATGCGGTGCCACTTCCACCAGCGGCACCAGGTAGGCCGGGTTCAGCCAGTGGGCGTTCAGGAAGCGTTCGGGATGCGGCAGGAAGCCCGCGAGTTCGCTGGCCTGCATGGTCGATGACGTGGAGGCCACGATGGCCTGCGGCCCGGCCAGCGCGCCAATCACGCCCAGACCATCGCGCTTGGCGTCCAGCGTCTCGGGCACGGCCTCGAAGATCCACTCGGCCGTCGCGAGCACGGCGGGCGCGCCTGCGCGCGCCACCCACGGGATGGCGTCCAGCACGGCGGCCCGGCGCGCAGGGTCCAGCAGATCCAGGCTGATCAGATGATCGAGGATGCCGGCCATCTCGGCCTGTGCCTCGGCCTTGAGGCGCGCCGCCGCCTCGGGCGTGCGCTCGCGCAGGTCCACCAGCGCGCAGGGATGGCCGGCCAGG
>JAAIGF010113148.1_pt1 | contig 10187 bp, 8 predicted proteins | sample 6487441 | NCBI WGS metagenome assembly JAAIGF01 (sample SAMN13974129, study PRJNA590717) | phyllosphere metagenome | biome: pepper field; feature: multiple bacterial spot infested pepper fields; material: pepper leaves; isolation source: leaves from pepper fields | host: Capsicum annuum ...
CATCAACCAGCCTACACGAACCTAGAACCGCCCCTCGATAGGAAGGGCGGTGGCCAAGGTGATTTGTCGTTTGGCAATCAGCTTATGTCGGAAGTTACGCAACGGTCCCCTTGTGGGAGAGGATAGAAAACCTCGACTTCGCAGAGCGAAGTCCTAGGTGTTCTTGGTGAGGGGTTTTTGCCACGCGGTCTCCCCTCACTCCCCCGGCAAAATCCTGACCGAATAGAGATTGATCGGGCGGGCGCTGCCGTCGATATCGCTGTTGATGAGGATGCGGCCCGGGGTGTTGGGGGCCATGGCGCGGTCGAAGTTGACGTTGATCAGCATATCCGCGCGCTCCTGCGTGGCGGTGAAGCGGTGGCGGGAGCAATCTCCGAGGCTGCCGAAATCACAGGCGACGGAGACCTGGGTCTGGCGGTCGCTGGCCGATTGCAGGGTGATGGCGATGGTTGAGGATTTTCCGGCCATTTCTCGCAGCACGTCCACCGGAACGGCGATGGCGATATTTCCACCCTGTTCCGCCGTGCGGGAAGTGACGCGCGCGGCCTTTCCGCCGCCGGTGACGACATCTTCGACGCCTGCAAGCGAACCGGGCTGAAGCCCTGCATTGCCGCGTTCGGCATTGTAGACTTCCTGCCAGTCCGAGGAGAAACCGCGACCGGCCGACAGCGTCGGCTCCGGCGTTGCTTCATGGCCGTTGAAATCTTCCGACTGCACCTGTGGCGGCGGGTTCGGCACGCTGGTATCGCGATCCGCCGGGCTGAGCAGCAGGCCGGAACTATAGACCCACCAGGCGCCCAAGGCGATGAAAGCCAGAAATGTGAACCAGATGAAGAGACGGGTAATGATGCCCCTCTTGCGGCGTGCCTTTGCAGCGCGTTCCGGCTTGAAGGCAAGTGATGACGGTTCGAATGACGGCCCTGCAGAGGATGTCATGTTGCGAAGCGCGTCATCGGAGCGCTCGACGCGGAAATCGTCCATGCTCGGGGCTGGCTGCTGCGCAGCATGACCGCGCTGCTCGCCGCGCAATTCGGGCTCCACCGGCATCGCGGCCTCATCGACATCATCCTCATGCCGACGCTCGGGCGCGACGGAGGGGGCGGCGGACGGATCGGCGGGTCGCTGCGTTTGCGGTGGCACGGGCGGAGGGGGCGTTCGGGCAGCTTCGCGGCGGACGTGATCTTCCACCACATCCAGAAGCCGGTTGCGCTCTTCCGTTTCGATGGCATGGATGAGGCCTTCGAGACGCTGGCGCTGTTGGGCAACCACATTCGGATCGTCTACCCCCTGCTTGCGCAGCCCCGCTTCCAGCGCCTGCCGGGAAGACTGGTAAATGCGCGCACGCACCTCGGCATTCGATCTATCCGATTTTTCGAGGGCATTCCTGATTGCCGTTTCCAGTCCGCTCACTCTCGGTCCTTCTTTCTCGAGGCCGCGCGAGGCCGCTGTCTCGCCATGCTGTTTACGATTCGGTAACGTTTAGCGCGCGCAACCGCAAGCCACCTCGCCCGTAAAGCGCAGATTGGCTTGGGGAAAACGTCACCACTATGGCGAGGCGGGAACGAAGTGTCTGCAAACGGACAGCGAAGCGGCATCACGCTATCGGCGTTCCAGCGCAAAAAGGTTTGCGCCGTTCATCGAACTTTTTCGCTTTTCAAGCACTGCCCGCTTCGCTACATCTTACGTGCGCGTAAACGTCAATTCTGTGGGAGGAACCATGCTGCCGTCCATTCTCAAGGACAATCTTCGTCTGCCCGTCATCGCATCGCCGCTTTTCATCATTTCGCACCCCGAATTGACGCTGGCGCAGTGCAAGGCGGGCGTCGTGGGCGCCTTCCCTGCCCTGAATGCGCGGCCCGAAAGCCAGTTGGACGAATGGCTGGCCATGATGACCGAAGAACTGGCAGCACACAATGCGGCAAACCCGGACCGCCCGGCGGCGCCCTTTGCCGTGAACCAGATCGTGCACATGTCCAACAAGCGGCTGGAACATGATCTGGGGCTGTGCGTGAAATACAAGGTGCCGATCGTGATTTCGTCTCTCGGTGCTGTGCCGGAAGTCAATGCCGCGATCCATTCCTATGGCGGCATCGTTCTGCATGACGTCATCAACAACCGTCATGCCAACTCCGCAATTCGCAAGGGCGCGGATGGCCTGATCGCGGTTGCGACCGGCGCTGGCGGCCACGCGGGAACGCTGTCTCCGTTTGCGCTGGTGCAGGAAATCCGCGAATGGTTCGATGGGCCTCTGCTTCTTGCGGGCGCGATTGCCAATGGCGGCGCGATCCTTGCGGCACAGGCCATGGGCGCAGACATGGCCTATATCGGCTCACCCTTCATCGCCACGACGGAAGCCCGCGCCACCGATGCGCACAAGCAGGCCATCGTCGATGCGCAGGCCAATGACATTGTTTACTCCAACTATTTTACCGGCGTGCACGGCAACTACCTGAAAGCCTCGATCCTCGCCTCAGGCATGGACCCAGACAATCTGCCCGTGGCCGACCCCTCCAAGATGGACTTCGCCTCCGCCTCGACCGGCGCAAAGGCATGGAAAGACATTTGGGGCGCAGGCCAGGGCGTGGGCGCGGTGAAAGCCGTTGAACCCGTATCCGCTCTGGTCGACCGGCTGGCCGCGGAATATCAAAGCGCAAAAGCCCGACTGCTCAACCTTTGACGCGTCGGGACGCGCAGCAGGCGGGGAAAATTTCAAGAAGCCCGATTTGAACACTTGAAATCCTCCGCCAATGGCTGTATCAGCCCGCCATACGCCGCGCCGAAGCCTTATTCGGCGCAACGGCCAGGCCGCTTTAGCTCAGTTGGTAGAGCACGTCATTCGTAATGACGGGGTCACGTGTTCGAGTCACGTAAGCGGCACCATTTCCTTTGAAATCAAAAACTTCCGTTGCATAAGAGTCCAAGTTATCATCGCTGGTGGCAACGTATTTCAGCATCTCGATTTGCTAATGGTCTCAATATTTAGAGGATTACGGAGTTAATCGTCAACATGCTGATTCGACAGCTATAAGGTCTCATTCTCACTTTATAGCTAAACCCGATTTTGCTATAAGGTTGGTTCAAACCTTATAGGAAGCTATAAATGCACCGTTCATCGTTTACATCTAACGAAACAGGTATCTTGGTCCCGACTATCCAGAACCAGTATGCGTTTGTCCCTGCACCTCTCCCTCCTCCATTGGATTTTGCGACTATTGCAACATGCGTCGGAGAAGCGCTTCAAAAATTGGGCGAATTGAAAGGCGCATGTAGGCGTCTCACCAACCCTTACATTCTTGTCCGCCCTTTACAGCGAAACGAAGCGCTCACATCATCAGCGATGGAAGGAACCTTCACCACGGACAGTCATCTACTACTAGCGGAAGCGGGTCTGGAAACAGACAGCGACGACTCTACAAGAGAAGTAGTTAACTATCTAAACGCGTTGAATGCCTCGCTTGAGATGTTAGCATCCCTTCCTATCTCTCACCGAGTAATAAAAAAAGGCCATGAAATTCTCTTAAGTGGACTCAGTTCTACTCGTGGCGCGCAAAAGCGACCGGGAGAATATAAAAGGGATCAAAACTGGATTGGCGGCCGTACTATTGACGGCGCTCGGTATGTCCCTCCACCGCCAGCAGAAACTCAAAAATGCATGGATGACCTTGAAGCCTATCTTAATCGAGATACGGAAGCATCTGCTTTCAAAAAACTTATCGATTTAGCGCTCGTTCATTATCAAATAGAAGCCATTCATCCGTTTGCTGACGGCAATGGAAGAATGGGTAGAATGCTCATTTCACTGATGGCCGTGCATAATGGTCTGCTAGACATGCCAATCTTATATATTAGCCCCGCGATGGAGCATCATAAAGATGAATATATAGACAGAATGTTCAATGTCTCAGCAAAAGGCGAATGGGCGTCTTGGATTCACTTTTTTTGCGAACGTATTTGCGAAACATGCACCAGCGTTATCGTCGCTATCGATCGAATTATCTCACTCCATGAAAACTTTAGAGCACTCGCATCCAAATCCAGTCGCTCTTCAAATCCGTTGATTATAATCGATTCTCTTTTTGAGAGACCTGTGATTACAGTTAGTGAAGCAGCAGAGAAACTAAACGTGACCTATGCAGCAGCAAAGGGAACAATCGATAAACTAATCGAACTCGGTATAGTAGAGGAACTACCTGGGCTCTACCCGAAGGCATATTATTCACCAACCATCATGCATGTAAGTCGACCGGACCCTCTAACGGAGGCCGAAGTGCGTTGAAGGCATCAACGGGTTGGTGGCATTCCAGTAATGTAGTCGATTACTAAATTACTGCTGCTGCGGCACCGTCCTCGGTATCAGCGAGCCATCCTGCGTCTGGGGCGCGAGTTGGATTTTGTCGTCGAAGAGTACGATGCTTAGGACGAGACCGATCAGGACGCATAAGAGTGCGACGAAGATCAGTCCGGCTTTGTCTATCGGCTTTCTCATGAGCGCTACCATAGACGTGAATGTGGAGATGGTGGGGCGAAACTCACAATCTCTTACCGGCGGACATATTTGGTTACAGAAGGGTGAAGGCGCATCGGTTCGCATGCTGGTTTGTTAACGGTTTTGACGCGAATTCGACGTCATTCTCGCCAGAGATGAATGCACATAGTTGAGTGGTTCGTGGATCCCCGGTCGAGCCCACTGCTGTCCGGTTGAGATTTATGGACTTGGTATAGGGTATTGATTGAATTTCGCTTTTTGTAATCTGTGCGTACTCGTACTCGCCAGTGCAACGCTGGCTTTGAATGTGGCAACGGCACTACCCACTTCCGTCATCCCGGACTTGATCCGGGATCTAGCCAGACCAAGTCCTTGGTCTGAATGACTCGTTCGACGCGCAGCCGCGCGTCTGCTGGACCCCGGCTCAGGGCCGGGGTGACGGGTGGGGAAGCTGTTCTCACCCCGAACTCCCTACCCAGTTTAAACCGGACAGAAGTGGGACAACCCCGAGGATCACGGTGGGTGGGGTTATCGCAGCGTTTATCTCACCAAGGTTAGATGATGCCGCCGCTGCCAGCCTTGGATTCGGGGCGCTCCGAAGCGACCTTTGCGCGGTAGCCGCTGGCGCGGTAGGTGGCGATGGGGTCTATGGCGGCGTTGGCGCGTTTGCGGGCTTCGGCCAAAATGGGTTCCACGTCGGTTCGGTAGGCGCGTTTCAGTGTGTCGGATGCCATGAGGGCATCGTTTTCCTGCTGGAAGCTTTCAAGCGCGGTGCGGTCCACCAGCAGGGCTTGGGCGTAGGCGCGGCGTATTTCGTTGGCGCTGGAGATCAGGCTTTCGATGGGGTCGGTTACGTTGTGTGACTGGTCAATCATGTGGGCGGGTTGGAAGCCTTTTACGCCGCGATGGTCCGCATCCACCAGTTCGTTGAAGACGAGAAAGAGGCGGTAGGGTTCGATGGCGCCCGCATCCAGATCGTCATCGCCATATTTACTGTCGTTGAAATGGAAACCGCCGAGCTTGCCGAACTGGATGAGGCGGGCGACGATCATTTCGATATTGGTATTGGGCGCGTGGTGCCCGAGATCTACGAGGCAGAAGGCCTTTTCGCCGAGTGTGTTGGCGATGAGGTAGTTCGTGCCCCAATCCTGCACCACCGTCGAATAGAAGGCAGGCTCGTACATTTTGTGTTCGGAGAAGATGCGCCAGTCATCCGGCAGGGCCTTGTAGATTTGCGCCATGCCATCGAGATAGCGCTCGAAGCTTCTGGTGAAATTGCTCTGGCCGGGGAAGTTGGAGCCATCGCCGATCCATACCGTCAGCGCTTTCGAGCCCAACGCATTCCCGATTTCGATGCATTCGATGTTGTGTTCGACCGCCTGTTGGCGCGTGGCGGCATCGGTGTGGCTGAGCGAGCCGTATTTGTAGGAATGCTTCTGGTCTGCGTTGTCCGAGAAGGTGTTGGAGTTCATGGCGTCGAAGCCGAGGCCGAGCGCGCTTGCGTGCGATTTTAGGCGCGCCGGGTCTTGCTTGTCCCATGGAATATGGAGTGAGACGGTGGGCGTGGCAGAGGTTAGCTGGTTGATGACGGCGCAATCATCCAGCTTGTCGAAAATGCCGCGCGGTTCGCCCTTGCCGGGGAAGCGGGCAAAGCGCGTGCCGCCGGTGCCGACACCCCAGGACGGGACCGCGACGAAGAATTCGGAGACTTTGCGTGTGATCGCATCGATATCGATATTGCGGCGCGACAGGTGCTCGCCCAGCGCCGCGTAATCCGCGCTGTGGGCCTTTTCACGCTTTTCGTTTTCGTGGGCGACGATCTCCGCCGCAATCCTCAATTCCGTCATCTCTTCCTCCCTTTGCTCCACGCTGTCATTGAACCATTCCCGCCCTCTTCACGTTACTGGCACGGTAACAATCAGACGGGATTATCAATCGTGGACGTCATTCGCATTCTTCTCGCCATCATCCTGCCGCCGGTCGGCGTGTTTCTGCAGGTTGGCCTCGGTCTTCATTTCTGGCTCAATATTCTTTTGACGCTGTGCGGCTATCTGCCTGGCATCATTCATGCGATTTGGGTTATTCTGCGTAAGTAGACACTCACTCCCCTTCGCCGTCATCCTCGGGCTTGACCCGAGGATCCACAACCGATGGATTGGGTGGGCTTGGATGGATCCTCGGGTCAAGCCCGAGGATGACGGGTGGAGGAGTGAACTCCGCCCATCTTCCTCACCGCGTAAAACTCTGCGCATTCCCCGCATCGACATTGATAATATTGCCGGTAGACTTTGCCGATACGTCCGAGGCCAGGAAGTAGATCGCCTCCGCTATATCCTCCGGGAACACGTTCAGCTTCAGCATGGAGCGCTTGCGGTAATGTTCCTCGAGGCCGTCCACCTCGATCTTGGACGATGCCGCGCGCTGTTCGCGCCACTCGCCGTTCCAGATTTTCGAACCGCGCAGCACCGCATCCGGGTTGACCGTGTTGACGCGGATGCCGGCGTCTGCGCCTTCCAGTGCAAGGCAGCGGGCAAGATGGATTTCCGCAGCCTTTGCCGTGCAATAGGCCGATGCGTTGGGCGACGAGGCAAGGCCATTCTTGGAAGCGACGAAGACGACGTTGCCGCCGAGCTTCTGGCGGCGGAACAGGCGAAAGGCTTCGCGCGAGACGAGGAAATAGCCGGTGGCCAGAATGTCGATATTCTTGTTCCACATGGCAAGCGTGGTGTCTTCCACCGGCGCGGATGAGGCGATGCCTGCGTTGGAGACGAGGATATCGACGCCACCGAATTCGACGCTGGCCTCGGTGAATGCGGAAAGAACCGCGTCTTCCTTGGTCACATCGAGCTTCACGGTGCGGACCGCGTCAGTGCTGAAACGCTTTTCGAAATCGCCCTTGGTCGTTTCCAGAGCGCCCTCATCGATATCGGCCAGCACGACGCAGGCGCCTTCGCTCGCCAGGCGATCCGCCGTGGCGCGACCGATGCCACCGGCGCCGCCGGTGATGAAGGCGACGCGGCCTGCAAGGCTCTTGGGCTTGGGCATGCGCTGAAGCTTCGCTTCTTCCAGCAACCAGTATTCGATATCGAAAGCTTCCTGTTCGGGAAGTCCCTGGTATTCAGAAACGGTGGAAGCACCGCGCATGACGTTGATGGCGTTGACGTAAAATTCTCCAGCGATGCGGGCCGTCGCCTTGTCCTTGGCGAAGGAGAACATGCCGACGCCGGGAATGAGGAAGATCACGGGATTGGGATCGCGAATCTTCGGGGAATTATCGTGTTTGCAGGTCTCGTAATAGCGGGTGTAATCGGCGCGGTAGTCCTCCAGCGCATTGTCCAGACCGGCGAGCAGCGCATCCACATCCGGCTTGGATGTGTCTAAATCGAGGATCAGCGGGCGGATTTTGGTGCGCAGAAAGTGGTCCGGGCAGGAGGTGCCGAGAGCGCCCAGCGGTTTCAACTGCGCGGAGTTGACGAATTCCAGCACGGCATCCTGATCATCGAAATGGCCGAGCTTGCGCTCATCGCGGCCAATGCGGCCACGGATTTCCGGCATCAGGCGGGCGGCGATGGCGCGGCGCTCTTCCTGCGGCAATGTCTTGGCGACTGCGCCGCCGAAGATGGTTTTGCCTTCGGTTTCCCCAGCGAACCACTCGATGGCCTTGTTGATGATGGCGAGCGTCAATTCGTAGCACTTTTTCGCGTCATTATCCCAGGTGAAGAGGCCGTGGCTTTCCAGCACGACGCCCTTGGCGTTGGGGTTCGCTTTCACGAAGGCTTCGAGATCGAGACCCAGTTGGAAGCCGGGGCGACGCCAGGGCAGCCAGCCGATGTCGTCACCGAAAATCTGCTGCGTAAGTTCCTTCGAATTCTTCGAGGCGGCGATTGCGATGATCGCATCCGGGTGCATGTGATCGACATGATCGAAAGGCACGAAACCGTGCAAAGGCGTGTCGATGGAGGCGGCGCGCGGGTTGAGATTGAAGGTGCAATGGGGGAGGAAACCGACCATGCGGTCTTCATCTTCCACACCCTTGTAGATGCCCTTTAGCGCTTCGAGCTTTTCCATGTAGAGCGTGGCGAAACCATCCAGCTTGATGGTGCCGACATCGCCGCCGGAGCCTTTGACCCACATGACGCGGACCTTTTCGCCCGTCAGCGGATCGGTTTCCAGCACCTTTGCAGAGGTATTGCCGCCGCCGTAATTGGTGATGCGCTTGTCTGCGCCCAGCAGGTTGGAGCGATAGAGCAGCTTTCCCGGCTCATCCAGCTTTGCCGCGTAAGCATCATCCCAGCGGTTTTCGAGAAGACGGGATTGTCCCATCGCGATATCCTCCCACATCGATTGCTGCGGATTTCGAATGAACCCGCCTCCCTTGATGTGCAGGTATCGCGCATTCAAAAGCGCAATGTCAATCATAAACGATCATAATTTTTCATTGTGCGGCGCAACATTAAACAATTTGATCGTTCTTGATTGACAACATAAGAAGTTTGCGAAAGATTGCGAACAGGAGGACCCCATGCACGAGAGCGAACGCCATCGCATTATCCTAAGCGCCGTACAGGAAAAGCCTGTGGTGACGGTGCAGGATATTGCCGAATTGACGGATGCGTCCGAGGCGACGATCCGGCGCGATATCGCGTCTCTGCATGTACAGGGAAAGCTTCGCCGCGTGCGTGGCGGAGCCGAAGCGGTGCATCCGCCGCAGCTTGGAAATCTCGCGGCACGTCCGTTTCGCGTGTCGGAATCGGTCAATATCGACAAGAAACGCGCAATTGCACGCAAGGCGGTGGACCTCTGCGAAGAAGGTGACGCCATCATCATCAATGGCGGCACCACGACGTTCCAGATGGTGCATTACATGTCTGCGCGGCGCTTGCAGGTGATGACCAATTCCTTTGCGATTGCCGAGCATCTGGTGAAGCATTCCAAGTGCAATGTCAGCGTTCCGGGCGGGGCGATCTATCGCGACCAGAGCCTGATCCTGTCGCCTTTCGAGAATGACGCGATCCGCAATTTTTATGCGCGGCGCATCTTCATCGGTGCGCAGGGCGTGGGTGCGCTCGGCATCATGGAATCGGACGCGCTGGTGATCCAGAGCGAGCAAAAGCTGATGCGGCAGGCGGAAGAGCTGATCGTGATGATCGACAGTTCCAAGTTTCGGAAACGCTCAAGCCTCATCCTGACGCCGCTGGAAACGGTTTCGACCATCATTACCGATGAGGATATTTCAGACGAGGCGGCGCGCATGGTGGAAGCCGCTGGCGTGACGCTGGTCATTGCCGGGGCGACAGCTTCGCAGGCGGGAAGACCGCCGACAGAGGAGGATTCCGCTTCGGTTGCTTGAGGAGCACCGGAGGGAAGAGTTTCAAACGGGAGGAAAAAGGGAATGAAACTTACACGCAGAAAATTGACACAAGCGCTGGCCCTTAGTGTTGCCATCGGCGTAGCAGGCTTCGGCGGCATGGCGCAGGCCAAAGACATGAAGATCGCGCTGGTCGTCAAGTCGCTCGGCAACGGCTTCTTCGAGGCGGCCAATAAGGGCGCGCAGGAAGCGGCGAAGGAACTCGGCGGCGTAGAAATCATCTATACCGGCCCGACCACCACGACCGCCGAAGGCCAGATCGAAGTCATCAATTCGCTGATCGCTCAAGGGGTGGATGCAATCGCCATTTCCGCGAACGACCCGGATGCGGTC
>JAAIGF010260371.1_pt1 | contig 10184 bp, 9 predicted proteins | sample 6487441 | NCBI WGS metagenome assembly JAAIGF01 (sample SAMN13974129, study PRJNA590717) | phyllosphere metagenome | biome: pepper field; feature: multiple bacterial spot infested pepper fields; material: pepper leaves; isolation source: leaves from pepper fields | host: Capsicum annuum ...
CCACATCGGCCAGGCGTTTGGCGAGTTCAGTCTGCCGGCCCAACCCGCACCGCTGCTGCTGCTCGCGGCGGGCAGCGGCATCACGCCCATGCGGAGCCTGCTGCGCAGCCTGCTGCAATCGCCGCTGCGCGCGCCGGTGGATCTGTTCTACTGGGAGCGTGACGCTGGCCGCTTCAATTTCGCCGACGAGCTGGCAGCGATGGCGGCCGGCGAACCGCAGCTGGGCGTCCACCTGTGCGCTACGCGTGGCAGCGCACCGGCGCTGCGGGTGGACCAGCATGCACTGGGCGCGCTGGAGCCATCGGCGCTGCTGCAGCGCCAGGTGCTGGCCTGCGGCCCGGATGGCTTCGTCGCGGCGGCGCGTGCGCGCCTGCAGGGGCAGGTGGCCGGCTTCCAGGCCGAAGCCTTCACCCCGCCGGTGGCCAGTGACCTGACAGGCACTGTGCAGCTCACCCTGGCCCGCAGTGGCCGGGAGCTGACCGTGCCGCGCGGACAGTCGCTGCTGGAAAGTCTGGAAGCCCAAGGCATCAAGCCGAAGCATGGCTGCCGCATGGGCATCTGCAATACCTGCACCTGCACCCGCATGAGCGGGGGTACCCGCCATCTGCGGACCGGCGAGGAGCAGGGCGAACCTGCACATCCGCTGCGCATCTGCATCAACGCACCGACGACCGACCTGGTCCTGGACCTGTAAGGAACTGTTTCGATGAGCCGCTCCCGTGACCGTGTGCTGTCTCCCTCCGAACTCAACGCTTTCGGCGCCGAGCTCGACGCCATCCGCGATGGGGTGATCAGCACGCTAGGCGCCGCCGACACCCGCTATATCCGCCGCGTCGCGGCCGCCGTACGCTGGTGCGGTGTGCTCGGTCGCATCCTGCTGTTCGTCGGCGCGTTCTCGCCGCTGTTCTGGGCAGCGTTGCTGTGGCCGGCGTGCATTGCCGGCACGTTGCTGCTGGCCTTGGCCAAGATCCTGGAGAACATGGAACTGGGGCATAACGTGATGCACGGCCAGTACGACTGGACCGGCGACCCCAAGCTCGATGGCAACCGCTACGAGTGGGACATCGTGGCGACGAGCGACAACTGGCGCAAGACCCATAACTTCCGCCACCACACCTACACCAACGTGCGCGGCATGGACGATGACATCGGCTACGGCCTGCTGCGCATCTTCCCCGAGCAGCGCTGGCGTCCGTTCTACCTGCTGCAGCCGCTGATCGCGCCGGTGTTCGCGCTGATGTTCCAGTGGGGCGTGGCCATCCAGGACCTGCGCATTGGCCGCTGGCTGAAAGGGCGAATCAGCGCGCGTCAACTGTGGGCGCATACGCGGCCGGTAGGCGTCAAGATGGCCCGCCAGCTCGGCAAGGACTATGTGCTGTTCCCGGCGCTGGCCGGTCCGTTCTTCCTGCCGGTGCTGCTGGGCAACCTGGTGGCCAATGGGCTGCGTAATCTGTGGACCTACACCATCATCTTCTGTGGTCACTTCACCGCCGAGGCCGAGACGTTCCCCAAGGAGTGCCTGCGCAATGAGTCGCGCGGTCACTGGTACCTGCGCCAGCTGCGCGGCTCCTCCAACCTGACCGGCGGCTGGGTGATGAACGTGCTCTCCGGCAATCTGAGCCACCAGATCGAACACCACTTCTACCCGGATCTGCCGGCCAGCCGCTATGCAGCGATTGCGGTGCAGGTCAAGGACATCTGCCGCCGCTACGGCCAGCACTACAACACCGGGTCACTGCCGCGCCAGTTCGGGCAGGTCATGTGGCGCATCGTGCGCCATGCGTTCCCGAGCCGTCCGCTGGCACTGCCGGGTGCTGCGCAGCCGACGCCGGATCCGGCCTGATCGATGCTCTGGTCGTCCGCGCCGGACTCGCCGGCGTGGACGGCAGCGCTGCAGGAACAGCCTTGCGCGCCGTTCGCTGCTGCATTGCCCGCTTTGCAAAGCGCAGGCGATCACACAGAATCGGCGGCATGAAATTGTTTTCGCTCAAAGGCTGCCGGTGAACATCGCTACCCCGTCCTCCGGCACTTCCGGTCCTTCGTCCCGGTCAGCGGACATGCCCTTGCTCGTGGCCGACGTCGGCGGCACGTTCGCCCGCGTCGCCTGGGCGGGCGAGGATGGCTCAGGCCCGGTGCTGCATGGACTGCAACGCTACCGCTGTGCCGACCATCCGAGTCTTGCAGCGATTCTTTCGGCCTTCTCGCTCAGCACGCCACCGCCGCGGGGCAGCCGCAGCCTGGCCCGTGCGGTTGTGGCCATCGCCGGCGTGATGCAGGGCGATGCGCTGGTCAATGCCAATCTCGCCTGGCCGGTATCGCTGCGGGAAACCCGTGAGCAGGCCGGGCTGCATGGTCTGGAACTGATCAACGATTTTGAGGCCATCGCCCTGGCCGTGCCATTCCTGCGCAGCGACCAGCGCAGTCTGGTGCATGCTGGCGGCAGCGGGTCCCCGCAGTGGCCGGCGCTGGTTCTCGGGCCCGGCACGGGACTGGGTGCTGCGCTGTGCTTTGCCGATGGCAGTCGCCGTGTGCTGAGCAGCGAGGCAGGCCATGCGGCCCTTGCCGCCGGCAATTCAATCGAGCTTGCGGTGGTGGCCCAGCTGCTGCAACGCTGGCCGCATGTGGGCAACGAACGCGTGCTATCCGGTACGGGGCTGCTCAATCTCTACCAGACACTTGCCGGCGTGGAAGCGCAGACGGTGCGATGGCACAGCACCGAAGCGCTGCTGGCCGCCGCCAAGGGGGGCGAGGATGCGCTGGCCGTGCGTACCGTCGAGGTGTTCTGCGCATGGCTGGGCAGTCTGGTAGGTGACCTGGCGCTGACGTTCGGTGCACGTTCGGTGTTCCTGGCCGGCGGCATCACCGATCACGTGGCTGACTTCCTGGCAGCGCCGGCGTTCGGCGCGCGGATGGTCGACAAGGGCGTGCTCGGCGCGATGCTGCGGCAGGTGCCCGTGTGGCGTGTTGAGGATGCGGCCATCGGTGTCATGGGTGCAGCGGCGTGGACACCGGACTGAAGCCTCACGTGCAGCTCGAAATTGCCTGCAGTTCGCTGGCCTCTGCCTTGGCTGCGCAGTCGGGCGGGGCCGATCGTCTGGAACTGTGCGGCGATCTTGCCAACGGTGGCACCACACCCTCGTGGGGAACACTTCGACAGGTGCGCCAACGGGTGCAGTTACCGCTGTTCGTGCTGGTGCGGCCGCGAGCGGGCGACTTCGTTTACAGCGAAGACGAGGCGCAGGTCATGCTCGACGATATCGCCTGCTGCCGCCAGCTTGGCTGCGATGGCATCGTGATCGGAGCGCTGACCGCCGAAGGCGCGGTCGACACGGCGCTGTGCGGTCGCCTGATCGACGCCGTTGGCGCGCTTGAGGTGACCTTCCACCGCGCCTTCGATCTGGTGATGGATCGGCGTGCAGCGCTGGAGGCAGTGGTCGCGCTGGGATGCCAGCGCATTCTCAGCTCGGGCGGTCAGGGCGACGCGCTGACCGGAAGTGCTGTGCTTGCCGCCGACATGGCGGCGGCGGCAGGTCGCATCGCGATCATGGCAGGAGCGGGCGTCAATGCCGGCAACGTGGCCGAGCTGGTGAAGCGTACGGGCTGCAGACAGGTGCATGCCTCGGCCAGCCGGCTGCACTGTCCTTCTTCCGGCGGGAAGCCGGCGCCCGCGCTGCCAGGGCTGGCACCGGCCTACCGGCAGACCGATGCGCAGGCGGTGGCCGCGCTGCGGCAGGCGTTGGCGATTGACGATCACGGTGGCGTCTAGATCACGCGCGGTCGGACTGGACACGTTGCATCATATCGTTTATCAATAAACGACGGCGCCGGTTGGGGCTGCCGGTTCCAGGAGGCGGTGTGTCCAGCAGTACCGGTCGTGAGGGCGAGCCCCGCGGCATCTTCAACCTGACCCGTTGTGCCATCCACGCGGTTGGGATTCTCTGCTGGCTCGGCATCGCCGCTGCACTGACCGCTTTGCCGCTGGTCGTCTCGACACCTGCCTGGCTGCTGGGCAGCATCGAACCTGCCGTGGTCGCCGCTCATGGCGATGGTCCGCATCTGCTGCTGCATTTCTGCGCCGGATTGCTGGTCATCGTGCTGCTGCTCGCCCTGGGGCTGGTCTTCCTGCGTCAGCTGCAGCGCTTCGTGGCATCCATCGGTCAACGCCAGCCATTCACCGATGGCAACGTCAGGCGTCTACGTCGCATGGCCTGGCTGATGCTGGTCATGGAGCTGCTGTCGATCCTGATCGGCCTGTATGCCACGTGGATGGGGCCGCCGTTTGCCTGGATGGAGATCGGCGGCGGCATGTCCATCACCGGCTTGATCGCGGTGCTGATGCTGTTTGTGATGGCGCATGTGTTCGCCGTGGGCACGGCCATGCGCGAAGACCTGGACCGTGTGGTCTGATGGCCATCGTCGTTGCACTGGATCAACTGCTGCGCGAACGCGGCATGACCCTGTCCGAGCTGGCCGACCGTGTCGACATCACGGTGGCCAATCTCTCAATACTCAAAACCGGCAAGGCGCGTGCCATCCGGTTTTCCACGCTGGATGCGATCTGCCGCGAACTGCACTGTGCACCGGGTGACCTGCTCGGACGCGACCCTGCGCGCGGACAGGATGATGCGCTCTGAAAATCCTGCCTTCAACTGACCTGGACTGACTGGAATCCGTATGGAATGGCTTGCCGACCCCTCGATCTGGATGGGGCTTGCAACACTGGTGGTGCTCGAGATCGTGCTCGGCATCGACAACCTCGTCTTCATCGCGATCCTTGCCGACAAGCTGCCACCGCATCAGCGCGACAAGGCGCGCGTGATCGGGCTGTGTCTGGCGCTGCTGATGCGGCTGGTACTGTTGGCGGCGCTGGCCTGGATCATGAAGTTGACCACGCCGCTGTTCAGTGTGTTCGACCATGCGTTCTCCGGGCGCGACCTGATCCTGCTGTTCGGCGGCCTGTTCCTGCTGTTCAAAGGCACGATGGAGCTGCACGAGCGGCTGGAAGGGCGCGACCATGAAGCCGATGGCAAGAAAGCGTTTGCCAGCTTCGGCCTGGTGGTCACCCAGATCGTCGTGCTCGATGCGGTGTTCTCGCTTGACTCGGTCATCACCGCTGTGGGTATGGTCGACAATCTGGGGGTGATGTATGCGGCGGTGACCATCGCCATGTCGGTGATGCTGTTGGCCAGCAAACCGCTGACCCGCTTTGTCAACAAGCATCCGACCGTGGTGGTGCTGTGTCTGGGCTTCCTGCTGATGATCGGCTTCAGCCTGGTGGCCGAAGGCCTGGGCTTCAAGATCCCCAAGGGGTATCTGTACGCGGCCATCGCGTTCTCGATCCTGGTGGAAGCCTTCAACCAGTGGGTGCGCTTCAACCGCGAGCGTGATGCGGCGCTGGTGCCGTTCCGGCAGCGCACGACCGATGCCGTACTGCGGATGTTCGGTGCGCGCGATGGCCGCCAGGAACACGACGACGCAGAAGACGCGCAGGGCGCGCAGGGCGATCGTCTGCAGCCAGCCGAGCAGGACATGATCCGCAGCGTGCTGACCCTGGCCGAACGGCCGGTGTCGAGCGTGATGACCGTGCGCACCGACGTGGAATGGCTGGACATCAGCCGTAGCCCGCAGGACATCATCGCGCGGCTCATTGCCAGCCCGCATACCCGCCTGCTCGTGGCCGACGGCGATCTGGACCGCCTGCGTGGTGTCGTGCAGAGCCGCGACCTGCTGGCCGGCCTGCTGCAGGGCCGGCCGCTGCAGCTGGAAGAGAATCTCCGTCAGGCCCAGTTCGTGTCCAGCACGGCCAGTGCGCTGCAGGCGCTGGAGCTGATCCGGCAGCATCCGGTACCGTTGGCGGTGGCGGTGGATGAATATGGCAGCGTGGAGGGCCTGGTGACGGCCAACGATCTGCTGGCCGCGATTGCCGGCGATCTGGCCGACACCCAGGACGACCGCTATGGCATTGAACTGATTGCCGAGGGACAGTGGGAGGCCGACGGTGCACTCACGCTGGAGGATCTGCAGCGCCAGGCGGGCATCCGCTTTGCGCGCAGCACCGACTACCAGACGCTGTCCGGATTGCTGCTGCACACGTTGGAGCGTATGCCGGAGCAGGGCGATCGCATCGAGCACGAGGGGTACGCGCTGCGGGTGTTGTCGATGGCCAAGCGCCGCGTGGGCCGCGTTGCCCTGCAGCGACTGGACTGATCCGCGTCGTCGTTACGTTGAATGAGGAGGCCGCTGATGCACACGTCGACACCAATGAGTCCCACCGGCCGCGTGTTTGCTGCGGTGGCCCTGTTTGAAGCCTTCACCTGGGCAGGGCTGCTGCTGGGCATGTTCCTCAAGTACGGCACTGGAACGACCGAGCTGGGCGTATGGGTGTTCGGCCGTCTGCACGGCGGGGCGTTTGTGCTGTACGCCGTCGTCGCCCTGGTCGCTGGTCTGAAGCTGCGCTGGCCGTGGTGGGCAACCGTACTGGCCGTGCTGGCAGCGATACCGCCGCTGGTGACCCTGCCGCTGGAGATCTGGTATCGCCGACGCGGTCTGCTGGCCAGCGCCACGTAGCGGCGGGCACTGCCCGGCGAGCGCGCAGCGCGGCTTCAGCGCGACCCAGCCGGAAGGCAGCCGGGCAGACTCCGGCTCTGCCAGGCAACAATGTGCCGGGCCATGCCGGTCACGCACGTGCCGCGCGTTGCCCCAGCAGGCCGACCAGCAGCAACGCCGCCATCGCCAGGCAGAAGGCCATCACCAGACTGCTGGCCTGTGCCACAAACCCGATCAACGCAGGACCTGCCAGCACGCCGGCATAGCCCAGTGTGGTGACGGCTGGAATGGCCAGGGATTCGGGCATGACCTTCTGCCGCCCTGCCAGCGAAAACAGCGCCGGCACCACGTTCGCACAACCGATGCCGATCAGTGCATAACCCGGCAGCGCCACGCTCAGGTTCGCTCCGAAAGTGGCCAGGGCGAACCCGGCCGCTGCGACCACGGTGCCGACCAAGATGGCACCGGCGTAGCCGAGCGCGGTGATGACCCGATCACCGGCCAACCGGGTCAGCGTCATGGCGACAGCGAACACGAAAAACGCCACGCCGGCCTGACGCTCGGGTACGCCCTGGACATCGTGCAGAAACACCGCGCTCCAGTCGAGCATTACGCCTTCAGCGAGGAACGCGACAAAACACATCAGCCCGAGCAGCAGCACCACACCATGGGGCGCGGCAAACATGGGTGCATCGTCCGGGGCGCGGTCCCGACGCCAGTGTGGGGCTGCCAGCACCGTGATGCCCGCCATGCCGCCCACCAGACACAGGACGGCCACCCAAGGGGCCATGCCCACCCAGAGCAGCCCGGTCATCGCCGCAGCGCCGATGGCACCGCCAATGCTATAGAACGCATGGAAGCCGGACATCATCGGACGGCCCGCATCGCGCTCGACCATCACCGCCTGCATGTTCATGACGCAGTCGCAGGCGCCCACGCCCGCACCAAAGACGAACAGGGTCATGCCGAGCATCAATGGGGTGGTCGGGATGGCCAGCAACGGCAGGGCCAGCATCGCTACCACCAGCGTCAACAACAGGACCCGGCGACAGCCAAAACGCGCGGCAAGCGCGCCCGCCAGCGGCATCGCCAGCATTGAACCGGTGCCCAGGCACAGCAGCGCCAGCCCCAGGCTGGCTTCATCCAGACCGGTGCGATTTCTGGCGTAAGGCACCAGGGGGGCCCAGGCGGCGGTGGCGAAGCCGGGCAGAAAGAACGCCGCACGCGTGGCGTGCTGCTGGAGGCGTGCGGTGGAGGCAGACAATGTGGGCATGGGTACCTGAGCGGAACTCGACAAGCGGGTGGATCACGCGCGAGGCGCGCGGCGCGCGGCGCTGCCAAAGCATGCCCGAGTGGCTGCCGCCCTGCACGCCGATGCATGCGCGTGCATACGTATTCGGGGCAGCACGCAGGGAGCAGATCATCGTGCATGCAGACCAGCGCCGCCTGTGTCAGCGCGACCAGGTCTGCTGGAAGAAGTCGATAACCTCATCGGCCAGCTGCGCCTGCACCCGGCGACGGTCCACGCCCGGCGGGTCACTGCAGAGCGCCGGCAGCGCAGTGGCGAGTGCCGGCGGGCAGGGCGCCAGATAGACGTAGTGGCCGGCGCCGACCACCGCGCGCCAGCCGCGCAGCGCAGCAACCCCATCGCGTACGGCCAATGCGTTCCAACGAGGCAGCAGCACGTCATCGGCCATGGCCGCATGCACGAACACCGGCCGCTGGACCTGTGCCAACGCCTGGGCGTCGTAGAATACTGCCAGAGGTGCCATCACGAATGCGGCGCCGAACCGATCGTCCTGGAGGCGGCGGCGTCGTTGCAGCGCGGGCGCGTCGGCGGGCGGCTGCAGGCAGAGCTCCTCGTCCTGCGGGTGCTGCAGGCAGTAGCGGATGCGGTGCGCCGGATCGGGCTCGGCGCCGAGCAGCGCCAATGCGGTATGACCGCCGGCGGAGAAGCCCGCTACCCCGATACGGTGCGGGTCGATGTGCGCGGCCCAGCCAGGGTCGGCGAGCAGCGTGTCCAGCAACGAAGACATCTGCCAGGCGCGGCCAAGCAGTACGCGCTCGGTACCGAATCCGCTCTGGTCCAGATGGTTGTCCCCGGCATGCTCGATGGCCGCCACCAGAAAGCCGGCCTCGGCCAAGGCCACCGCAAGCGGATGATGGCCGAGGGCGCTGCCACCGTGGCCATGTGAAATGAGCACCAGCGGATGGAGTCCCGGCGTCGGGGGCAGTCCGAAGCTGGCCTGGATGCTGTACGGGCCGATGCGGGTAGCTGCGCTGCGTGCGGGACTGGGATGGAACAGCATCGCGGTCATGTGGGTATCGGTGGTCGGCTCGTGAACCTGCAACTGCACGATGCCTGTCCCGGCGACGCCGGGGGAGGCGGCCGCCAACATGACGGTGAGCATCAGACCGCGCAGAACGGGGGGCAGGGATGACAGGCGCATCGCACATCCTTGTGGTCGGGTCTCCAGAAGACCGTGGATTCCATTGCGTGACACGTCCCATCGGTCATCTAAACCTTTCTTGCTCTCCAGGCTGCACGTGATGCCGGCAGTGCAGGGCGGCAGCCTGGCGACTGCGCCGCGCCACCTGTGGGCATACCTGCAAACCGCCGATGGCGTGCGCCGCAATCACCCGCATGCGTGCGCCGGCCCCGCACGGCACGTGGCGTTGAGCACGCCATGCGACGTCCACGTTCGCCCATCTTTGTGGAGGCGGTGACAAGAGGCTGCGTTGTGCATGGTGGATTGATCGACAGCAGGTATAGATTCGACCGCGAGCCAGGGACGCAGTCTATCTCCCTGACTTTCCCATCGCTGCGCTCGGTCTCAACGCAGCGCACGTCTCTCGGCCTACGCTAGGAGTGCATCATGAGCGCCGTCGTTGAAATGCCGCGCCGCCACCCTGTCCCCTCCACACCGCGAGCGCCCTCGCGCGCTGCACAACGCGCCCGTGATGCCCGCGGTCGCTTCCTTTCGCTTGTCGAACCGGCACGCCGAAGCGCGCCGGTGCTGTTTGTGGTGTCAGAGATGGCTGACTTCCTCAAGGCGGGCGGTCTGGGAGACGTAGCGGCGGCGCTGCCTCGTGCACTGCGCCACCGGTGTGACATGCGCGTGCTGATCCCGGGCTATCCATCGGTGCTGGCCGGGATGCAGTTCCTTCGTCTCGTAGGAACCATCAGCGGACGCGCAGGGTTGCCCGACTGTGATCTTGCACTGGGCCGCCAGGCCGATGGGCTGCCGGTCTACGTGCTGCTCAATGCCGCGCTTTATGAGCGTGCAGGTTCCCCGTATGTTGATGCTTCCGGTCAGGAGTGGGCTGACAACGCAGTGCGGTTCGCCACGCTGTCGCATGCTGCGGCGCGAATCGCCGCGGGGCAGGGCGATCCCGGCTGGCAGCCTTGTCTGCTGCATCTGAACGACTGGCCTGCCGCGTTGGCCGCAGCCTATGTGCGTGCTGACAACTGCGATGTGCCCAGTGTGCTCACCATTCACAACCTGGCCTACCAGGGCCTGTTCGACTGCACCCACGCCCCACAGCTCGGCCTGGAAGGCGATGCGTTGGACGCCCTGCGATTTCACGGCCAGCTGTCGTTTCTCCAGGCCGGCATCAGCTGTGCGACACGGATCAAC
>JAAIGF010292818.1_pt1 | contig 10179 bp, 7 predicted proteins | sample 6487441 | NCBI WGS metagenome assembly JAAIGF01 (sample SAMN13974129, study PRJNA590717) | phyllosphere metagenome | biome: pepper field; feature: multiple bacterial spot infested pepper fields; material: pepper leaves; isolation source: leaves from pepper fields | host: Capsicum annuum ...
CCTGCTAATCAAGAAGCCTTTACGGCTAGTCAAGAACCCTTTACGGCTGGTCAAGGATCCCTTACGGCCGGTCAAGAATCCTTTACTGCTAATCAAGAACCCTTTACGGTTGGTCAAGAACCCTTTACGGCTAGTCAAGAACCCTTTACGGCTGGTCAAGAAACCTTTACAGCTAGTCAAGGATCCCTTACGGCCGGTCAAGAATCCTTTACGGCTGGTCAAGGATCCCTTACGACCGGTCAAGAACCCTTTTTGGTTAGCAATTGGTCTAAAAGGTGTTCGCCTTATCCTGTCGTTTTTCAATCGAATTTGCCTTCAAGATATTAGGATAATTGCAGATCAGCATCATCTTTTGAAGATTATTTGTTTCAACGATCTTAAATCCGAGCTTTGATACTTTTCTTTCGTTTTATGATATAGCTTGTCGCATACACTTTTAGATGTTTGTCATCCTTATGCTGCTCAATCAATGCTAGTAGACCCAGAATATATTGACGGATAATAAAATTTAGCCGTTGCTTTACGGTCATTTTCCTATCGATTACGTAATAGTAGTCAAAGAGTGTTCCTCCGTGAATTTTAATGGATCCATCAACAGCTTTTTCCTCGATAAACAACGAATACCCGAATAGATTGTTAGCATAACCGATAGCATAATAATGAAATCCGTAAACAAACTGGATTGACTGTTTTCTTTAGCCATAATCTATTGGATGATCAGGTGATGGTTACTTTGAATGATAACAGAGTCCCACTAAGTAATGTTTTGGACACAGTGCTTACTCCGCGCAACATAGCCTATCGTTTGGGCGATAATGACAGTATCCTTCTCCGTAAGCGGGATGCCAAGACCGATAAGGACAATAAATTCACCATTTCAGGAACGGCGTATGATGAAAAAGGCCAACCGATAGAAGTGGCTACCGTGTAAACCGCAAAGGATCGCGTGACAGTTAGCACAGATGTCGCCGGACATTTCAGCATTGCTTCGCGGGGCAGTAGCGACAGTTTATTTATATCGTTTCTAGGCTATAGTCCATTTCGTAGATTAGTGGGCGATCAGAAAATATTCGATATCAAGCTATCTCTTGCATTGGAAAACGTAGTAGATGAGGTGGTTGTGGTGGGCTTTGGTGAGCAAAAGAAGATTACGACGATCGGCGCACAGAGCTCGGTGCGAGCTGCCGACCTCAAACAGCCGTTTCCAACATCAGCAATCTGCTCGCGGGAAGGATCGCCGGTATTGTTGGTATGCAACGGAGCGGTGAGCCAGGGCTCGATAACTCCGAGATTTACATTCGAGGTATCTCCACGTTTACTTGGAGCGGTCCGCTTGTGCTGGTTGATGGGGTAGAACGTTCCTTCAATAACATTGACCCTGAGGATATCGAAAGTTTTAGTATGCTGAAAGACGCTTCGACAACAGTACAAGTGGGCGCTGTTTTTAACAGCCTATAGGCTAAAAAAGATCTGTCGACACGATTGATTACTTGCTCATCTGCTGCGCTTTCTGCATATCTTGATCTACGAGATCTTCAAGTCCACTTTTTTGATAAGCTTCGCTTCGATATTTTAGCGCTAAAGGGTCGCTTGGATCGAGCGTGATGGCTTTCGTATAGTCTTTAATAGCCTCTTCATACTTTTCCATGTATACATAACCACGACCCCGATTGCGGTAATACTCGCTATTTGATGGAGCAAGTGCGATCGCCTGATCAAGGTCTTGCATGGCGCGAGCATGATCGCCGCTTAAAATAAATGCTTTTCCACGCTCGGCGTAATGGGCATCTTTGTTTTGCTTTTCAAGGTCAATAGCTTTTGAGTAATCGGCAATGGCAGCAGCAAAGTCCTTTTTGTAGACGTACATCGCGGCGCGGTTGGCATAATGATCGGCCTCGCTGCTGTCTAGCGCAACAATTTTACTAAAATCTTCGAGCGCTAAATCATAGTTTTGATCAAGGACAAAGCGTGCACCGGCCCTAATTCGATAAGCCTGTATGTCGGTAGCATCTAGTTCTAGCGCTTTGTTGGCATCCGCCACGGCCTTGTTCATATCTTTTATAAAAAAAATAGGCCGTTGCACGATTCCTATAAGCGCGTTGGTTTGTAGGATCCAGTTCTATTATTTTGCTGCAATCATCAATCGTAAGCTGAAAGGCTCCCTTGTTCATGTAGGCCTCTTGGCGGTTGGTGTAGGCGCTGGTTTCCTGCGGCGCAAGGGCAATAGCCTTGGTAAAGTCGGCGATGGACAAGTCAAAGGCTTGCTGTTTACGGTGTGCCATGCCACGAATGTTGTAGCTGGCGGCGAGTTTATCATTCAGCGAAATAGATTGATTTGCGGCTTGTAACGCGTTAGGGTAGTCTTCGCTTAGTAAATAAGCATAAGCGAGTGCATTGTATGCCGAATCAGAAGGATACTTTGTCGTGATTTCCTTAAAATTGCTAATGGCAGCGGCATAGTTGCCATTGTTGTATAGTTCGGTTCCTACTTTCAGGCTTGCTGCGGTTTCTGCGCCGCCGGTGTTACTTTTATTTTGCGCCGATACGAAAGATACTATTAAGAAAAAACAGACGAACAGAAGTTGCTTCGGTTGTGCTATTGCGTACATATGTTTAGCTTTTTGTTATTAATAAAACGTATTACAGTGGCTATTGTTCCGACAAGACCTGCGTAATGTCTTTTAAAGCGATGTAACCTACTCTTTAAGCGTGATTGTATGTGGTTTAGTATAGGTGATCACAAAAAAAGCCGGCACAGAGCCGGCTTGCTAAAAGATAATTTACGTTATTGCGGATCCCACCAAACGCGTCCGGTCAGCAGGTCTCCTCCGGCAACCGAGGCAGAAGCTGCCCGATAGGCTTCCGGATTTGTAGACTCCTCGGCTGTTGGGTAAGGGAACCGCCGTGGTATCGTACCTTGGGTAGCGTTGTTGACATAGTTTACGGCCGTAAGTTCAGGGTATCCGGTTCGTCGCCAGTTGCTCCATACCTCGTAAAAATTGAAGGTCGTACAATTATGTATCCAATACTGTTGCGAAATCTGCTCTAGGCCACTTGCTTGCACAAAAGGGTTTGCTGTCAGGTAGCTTTCAGCGGCGGCATCGCTGACGGTAAGGGCGCTTCCCCATTGCGATAGGTAGGTGATGGATCCGCGCACACCGTTAGCGTAATGCTCGGCGGCGGAGCCTCCTATTCCCCAGCGTAGGGCCACTTCGGCTAGCAGCAGTTCGCCTTCGGCATAGGTCAATAAAAAAGTTGGTGCCACACGGCTAATCATTAGCGGATGCGGTGCCGAGTAGTCGGCTATGTTGCTGTAGCTGGGGTCGGTGGAGATGTCTCTTCCTGCAACGCCGCTCAGATCCTTGCCGTTGGGCATTCCCTTTTGGCTTGCCGCCGCCGTAATATAAGCCGCGTTGGGACTCGCTGACGAAGGAATGCCGCCACTGGACGTGGCCGGATAAAGGTTGGTGACAGCCACTGCGATGCGCGGGTCTGATGTCTCTTGTAGCGCATCGATAAATGTTTTGGACCACTTCACGTAGTAATGTTCCTGGCCGCCATCCAAAAATACTTGGGCGGCCCTATTTTGTGTAACCCGTCCGCCACTTTCGTCGTGTAGGATAAAAGCATTGTCGCTATTGGAACTAAATGTATTGCCGATGGCTTTTTCGGCATAGCTGCGTGCCGTAGCCTCGTCGACTTTCGTCAGACGCATAGCCATGCGTAGCATCAGCGTAGCGCCGAAGCGCTTCCACTCGGCAATATTGCCTTGGTAAACCATGTCGCCCGAGATGGCATCTCGCGATGCGTCCAGCGCGGCGCTAGCTTCATCCACTTCCTTCAGGATGTCCATATAGATGGACTGTTGGCTGTCGTATTTTGGGTAGAGAATGCCTTGGTAGTATCCAAGCCCTGCTTCGAAGTAGGGGATATCGCCATAAAGGTCAGTAATCCGTTGAAATACCATGGCTTTCCAAATGCGGGACAAATGATGTAGGTTATGGTATTGCGGCTTGTTGCGGGTAAATTCAACAAGATCTACCACCCGTTTCACTTGCTCGTCATAGGCGCGTTCCCAGTAGGCAGAGGTGTAGCCGGGCGTAAGCTGATACTTGTCGCCTGCCCAGTAGGACATTACCGTGGATAAGCCCTGCATCATGGTAGAGGCATAAATCAGGTTGGCACGCCACGTGTCATAGGCAAAGTCGTTGCTCCCGGTGTAGGCCAGCTGTGCTGTGCTAAGCACGAAATTGGGGTCAAAGTTTTCTCCGGTGTAAGAAACCGGGTTCGTATTGAGCTCGTTGAAGCTCTTGGTGCAGGAGCTCGATAAGGTTAATGCAAAGGCAGATGCTAGTAAGGCCGCTTTTGTCGCTATGTTTTTATTCGGTAGGTTCATTTTAAAATTCTTTATCATCCTTAAAATTTAGCACTTAAGTTTATTCCAAAGGTTCGCGTCATGGGGATGCCGCCCAGCTCGATGCCGGGAACCGTTGCTGAGTAGCTTGATTCGGGATCTATATTGTCCGTTTTCCGCATCAGAATAAACGGATTGCGTGCTACGGCGCTAATGTTTAGTGATTTAATGCCGCCATTCCAAAGTTTAGGAAAGGTGTAACCAATGATGACCTGGCGCAATTTTATGAAATCGGCAGATTGAACATTGAGCTTGGATACATTTTGAACAAGTTGCGCATAGTAGGTGGAAGCCTCCGTGACGGTATTGCTACCAGCTGGTGCAAAATTACCCTCGCGGTTTTCCAAGGTAGCTTGGTGCAATCCACTGTTGTAGGCATAGTAGTCCGATCCGGAATAGATTTTAGCACCCCATTTTCCGTCGATCAGGAAGGACACATTTAGGCGTTTGTAGCTCAGCTCATTGTTCCAGCCCAGCGTCCATTTGGGTACAGAAGATCCCATCGGAATAAGTTGTCCTCTTTGGGGAACACCAGAGGGAAGATACACGATATCGCCATTTTCATCATAATTGTAGTCATAGGCCATGACCTGTAACATCGGCATGTCAAGTAGGTTTTGAATAAAGCCATAGCCTGTACGTGAGGTCCCTAGGGGCATAATGCTTGTTCCTTCGGCCATTTTCAATACCTTATTGTTGTTTACGGCTCCGTTGAAGGCCGATGTCCAAGAGAATCCATCCTGCTTTCTGAAGATGCGTGCCGTAATAAGGGCTTCTACACCTTTGTTCTGCAGGGAGCCGGTGTTTAACACGGCGCCGGCATAACCTGTTGTTTGGGAGATGGATACCGGTATGATCTCGTCGCGCGAGATCTTGTTATACCAACTTGCGTCGACCGATAAGATGTTGTTGAACAGGGAAAACTCTGTTCCAATTTCCAGTTCACTGGCGCGCGAAGGTAATAAGGCAGAATTAGGAATGTTGGAATTGGAGATTGTTCCGAGCGGGGTGCCGTTTACCGATTCGCTCAGGAAGCCATAGGTCAACAGCGTTTGGTATGGGTCGGTAGCGGCACCTACCTCTGCATAGCCAGCGCGGATTTTTCCAAAGCTTAGGAAGGATGGTTTCCATACCTCGCTAAATACGAAGGATGTATTAATACTGGGATAGACAATATTTAATTTGTTGTCGAAACCAGGTGTAGCCAAGGTTGAAAACCAATCGCTCCTTAGTGATCCTGTCAGAAACAATAAGTCCTGGTAGGAAAATTCTGCATTGGCGTATACCGATTGTACTTCCAAGCGGCTATCCGTATAGTTGACGCTCTTGTTGGCGGCGTTTAAAATATTGTATACAAAAGGTACATTAAAGTAGTTGCCGCTATTTGTTGTCGCTAGGGTCTTGGTATGCCGGTAAGATCCGCCTACAACGGGCGAGAAACTAAAATCCGTATTCCAGTTGTACGTTTTTCCAATCAGTATGTCGGCATTCATATCTACAAATTCGGTGTTCGTAATGGATATCGATCCATTTGGCCTATAGGCCGTTCCTGTGGGCACCACATTGGTGTAGTTGTCGGTGAAATTGTCCCGGCCTGCCCGTCCCTGTACGAAATAGCCTGATTCCAATTCGTAGCGTGCAGAAAAAGAGGTTATCAAGCGCTCTCTGCGCGTGTCATTGACAAATTTTTCGGCGGCAAACCAAGGATTGGTAGCGAAGGTATTGTTGGAGTTGAAGGCTAATTCTGAACCATCCGGATTGCTGCCGGGTTTCAAGTTGTTAATGTCTAAGCTCGTTGGCAAGAACATGGCTTGGAAGTTGGCGTTACCTGCGCCATCGGAAAGCATGGCCCTATTTTTTGCATTTTCCAGAATGTAGTTCACCCGCGCGTCGATACTTAAGTTTTTAATCGGATCGAAAATAGCGGCAAGGTTAAAGGTTTGTCTGCCGATCTTTGAATTGGGTACGACACTTTTATTGTCGAGGTTGCTTCCCGAGAGTCGGATGGATCCGCCGGTGAAGGCTTTTGTCAACGTGAGTGTATTGGTCCAGTTGTTTCCGGTGCGGTAGAAGTTCGATAAATTGTTCTTTACGGCGCTGTAGGGACGTTCAACACCATCAAACTGAGGTACCATGCTGCCATCAAGAAGTCCGCCCCAACTGGATCCTCCTACTTGTGCAGCAGCAGTTCCGTTGGTCGGCTTTAAGTTATTTGTGCCTTGGCCATATACATATTGCCAATCGGTGAGGTCCATAATCTGCTCGCTAACGAAATTGGAATTAAATTCTATACCATCGGCTTTACCGCTTTTGGTGGTGATCATAATAACGCCTGCTTTCGCTCGATAGCCATATAATGCGGATGCTGCTGCACCTTTAAGTACAGAGATGGTTTCGATATCATCCGGGTTTAAATTGCCGACGGCATCGCCAAGATCGGGCGCATTGTCCCATTGTCCGCCCGGCTGCGCTCCGCGTGGGTTTTCCATAGGTATGCCGTTCACCACGTATAGGGGCGATACGGTACCTCCAATGCCGGATACGCCGCGGATAAGGAGATTGCTAGACGAGCCGGGGCCGCCGGATCCACCGATGACATTTAGTCCCGCTACCTTACCTGCAAGGGAATTCATAACGTTAGTTTCCCGCGCCTGTGTAAGCTCATCGCCCTTGACTTCGCTTACCGAGTAGCCTAGTGCCTTACGTTCTTTTTTTATACCTAAAGCCGTTACGACAACCTCGGTCAAGGCTGTTGTATTTTCCTGCAGCAGCACATCGATGCTTGTTCTTCCTGCAAGCGCAACATCTTGCGAGGCATAGCCTGCATAGGTAAAGCTGAGTGTTACATTGCTGTTTGGAACGTCGAGTACAAAATTTCCCTCTTGGTCACTTGTGGCGCCATTTGACGTTCCTTTTTGCATAATCGTAACCCCGATCAAGGCCTGTTGGGTCGTGCTTCGCACGCTTCCGGAGATGCGTGTTTGCGCATAAACCCAAAAATTCACCAAAATCAGAAAGATGGTTAGTGATAATTTTTGTTTCATGTGTTGTTAGGTTGATGTTTTTGATGTTTATTTTTTTTAAATTTCGTTTTATGGGTAAATTTTCTGTTTTTATCGGCGTTAACTACGGAATTATTTAACTTTTTTGTGGTTTAGATAGTATAAATATATGTTTTTTATTCATACGTCTTGTATTTCTTGTTTATTTTATGCCTTTTTGTGTTTTTATTTAGTTTTATTCGATCTATTACAACAATTTTTTATTTTTTTATTAATTTTTACGGTAATTTTGTGTTTTGTTTAAGCTGACAAGGCCACAAGTGTAGGTGGATAGCCTCGTTTACTTCTTTGTCGAAAACATAGATTACATCCGAACTTTTCTTAAATTAGGTGATTATTCATATATGCTATGGATCATCATTCCCTCGCCAACAAGACAGTCGGTAACTCGATGTTGGATATACTTATGCATGCCAAGGAGGCAACGGCTGTTTACACCAGCAGGGAGCTTCATGTAGGCTTTATTAATTTGGCAATGCTTAATCTTTGGAACAAGACCGCTATTCCCATCAATGAACGACTAATGGATATTGCACCCGAGTTTCTTCCCTTTGAGCCTTTATTGGAGCAGGTTTGGGACAGTGGACAGACCTATGTGGCTAAAGAGACTGCAGCAAATATTGACGTGGGAGGGGAGTACAAGACCTATTATTTCGACTTTGAATATCGGGCGGTGCTCGCTGCCGATGGTAGAACCCAGGCTATCATCAACACGGCGACCAATGTTACCGAGCGCATGGCGGCACAGCTACTGCGCGACGAAAATGATCGCATCGAACGCGACTCCAGCAAGCAGATAGAACGTGCCAACGACGACCTGCAGCGTCTAAACCGTCAGTATCATGATGCAAACGACAGTCTTACCCACTTGAACGACGAACTTATCCTTTCCAACGACAGGTTGGACAGGGCCGAAGAGGGTCTGCGCTTGGCCTTAGAGTCTGCCGAGCTGGGAACTTGGCATATTGATTCGGCGACGCGCGAGTTCACGCCCTCGGTACGGCTTATGCAGCTGTTCGGCTTTCCCAGCGACGGATCTATGAGTTTTGAGGATGCTGTTGGCCAAATTCCCGAATCTCACAGGCAAGCGGTGCTCGACGCAGTGGAATCTGCCATCCTTGATGGTACTCGCTATGATTTGGAATATCCGGTATTGGGCTACAGCGACGGCGTTACACGTTGGCTTCGCGCATTTGGCAAGGCCTATGGCCGTACAGACCTACATCCTGCGCATTTCTCGGGAGTGGTGTTGGATATCACGCAGCAAAAAAACGACGAGCTTCGCAAGAATGCTTTTATCAGTATGGTGAGTCATGAGCTGAAAACCCCGCTAACCTCACTGAGCGCCTACTTGCAGCTGTTGCAAAGGAGGGCAGAAGCATCGACTGATGCCTTCGTGCTAGACGCCTTGGACAAGGCCAAGCAGCTAACAGCACGAATGACGGGATTGATCAATGGCTTTCTCGATGTATCGCGGTTTGAGGAAGGTAAGATATACCTGAGCTACGAACGCTTTGCCATCGATCAGCTTATTGACGAAGTGCTGGTGCGCATTGCGGATATCAACAGCAGCCATCCCATTACTTATCATCGGGAGATGGTACCTAATGTATTTGCTGATCGCGAAAAAATTGGCCAGGTTTTAGATAATTTGATTGGAAACGCCATCAAATATTCGTCCAAAGGTTCGCCCATCGAAATTTTTTGTACCCATGATGATGTGTCCATACACCTGCGCGTGGCCGATAAGGGTATGGGGGTTCGGGAGGAACATCGAGATCAACTTTTTGATCGTTATTTTCGTGTGGAAGAACCATCAACTAAAAATCTTTCTGGTTTTGGCATAGGCCTATACATCAGTGCGGAAATCGTGCGTAAGCATGACGGCGAGATTTGGGTAGAAAGTGCGTATGGCGAGGGATCAATCTTTCATTTCACTATCCCGATTAATTGATTGTTCGATAGTGGTTGAGTGTTTAAAGATCACTTTGCTTTGAGATAAAGCAAGTAATGTCTCTTATAGACAAACCCCTTATAATTATTCTAATTTTTTCTGTGCAGTAGCATGCGGAAAGATGACCAAGAAGTCGTAGCCTTCAAGACAATTTCTGAACGCTGTAGATTCCAACGTTATTTTTTGCTTTCGCAATGCTTGATTAATCTTAGATGAAACATAATCCAGTCGTTGTTAGTATGCATTTTGGTAAATAGATTTGCACCGATCGTAGGAAACCCCTTGATTATTTCCTTTCCTTTGGTATTTTTGCATCTCCAAACCATTATTAATGAAATTTATTATTTTCTTATTCGTATTTTCATGTGCGATCCCGCACTTTTCTAATGCGCAAGTATCGCAAGATTTTTATATCAACAACGATCTTGATACTATTTATGGCAATTTGAGTCGCAATTTTCAAGGTAGAATAACTTTTAAAGCAAACGGGAAAAGGATCAAACTCGACCCTACTCGTGTTTATCGTGTATACGATGCACGCGAAGATCGTTTGTATTCTCCTTCGTACATTCAAAATTGTATTGTTAGACTCAAAGATTCGGAACCGAGAATGTATACAATTAGCGAGCAAAGAAGACAAATGTTCAAACCGCTATTTGTTGAGGTTGTGACCGATGGAGCTATTGTTGTGTACGCTTTTGTGAAAAGTAGCACAATGAGTGGCGGACTCAATGGGTTTCCTACAACAC